>Ga0255338_1002672_pt1 | contig 24615 bp, 24 predicted proteins | sample MeOH1_35cm_T4_19_FD_203715 | JGI IMG/M metagenome (GOLD analysis project Ga0255338, IMG submission 203715) | Sandy soil microbial communities from University of British Columbia, Vancouver, Canada - MeOH1_35cm_T4_195 | ecosystem: Engineered > Artificial ecosystem > Sand microcosm > Unclassified ...
TCGGGCGTCATGCCGCGCGGGCCCACCACGCCGCGCCAGTTGCCGAACACTGCGTCGTAGCCCTGTTCCTTCCACGTCGGTACGTCCGCGAAAGGCGCGCCGAGCCGCGCGGGCGCCGTCACCCCCAACACGCGGATCTTGCCGGCCTGCATGTGCGGCAGCACGTTGAGCGGCGTCGACGGCATGAGATCGACATGGCCGCCCAGGAGAGCGGACAGCGCTTCGCCCGCGGACTTGTACGAGGCGACGCGCAAAGCTTTCGCATCTATGCCTGCCGCTCTGGCGACGAGCGCCGTCGCGATGTGCGTCCCCGTGCCCGGACCGGGTGCGACGGCGATCGCGAGTGCGCCGGCGTCCTTGCGCAGGCGATCGAAGACATCCTTGCCGGAGCGCAGCGGGCCGTCGGCCTTCGCGAAGAGCATCACGTATTCGGTGAACAGCTGGGCGACGGGCGTGACATCCGTGTACTTGCCCGAGCCCACGCCGGTGATCGGGTTGGTGAGCAATGCGGGATTGGTGACCATGAGGTAATGGCCGTCGCCGGGATGGGTGTTGAGGTAATCCTGAGCGATGGCACCGCCGGCGCCGGGCTTATTCACGACGACGACCGGCTCGGACACGAGCTTGCGCTCCTGGAGGATTCTCTGGATGACGCGCGCCGTCCTGTCGTTACCCCCGCCGGGACCCGCGCCCACGACGAGCTCCACGGGCTTCCCCGGTTTCCACTCTTGCGCAAAAGCCGGCGCCGCCGCGAGCACCGCCGGGACAATCGCCGCAATCAGGGACAGGAATCGCTTCATCGTCTGCCTTCGGCGTCAGCGCGCCGGTTCCATGCAGGCCGGGGTGAGTTCAAGTGGCGGTGGCGGAAGAGAGTGGGAGTCGAACCCACGCAGGACCGCCAGCGGCCCCTACCGGGTTTGAAGTCCGGCCGCCCCACCGGGGGCGATTCCCTTCCGTAGTTACTGCGCTCGCATACTGGACCGGCATAGCGCGCAGCTCACTCTCCCATGCCGTCGCGCCCGACATTGTAAGCCGCCGCGCGGTATCGTGAAGCTTGAATTCCACTATGTGAGGCATTGCCGGATCGCATCCGCGGCGCGCTCGGCCTCCTGGATGGCATCCGGCAAAGTGCCTGCATAGCCGCTGCGCACGGCACCGATCGCCCACACGCCCGGCACGGCAGTCTCGAACTCCTCATTGGTGCGCACGCAGCCGGCCGCATCACGCTCGACTGCCGGGGGCACGATGTCGCTGTTGGGCGTGAGGCCGATGTAGGCGAAGACGCCGGCGCACGCGAGCGGCTCGGTTCTGCCGTCGTTGTGCTGCACCGTGACACTCTTCACCATGTTGTCGCCGGAGACTGCAGCGAGCGTTGCGTTGAAGAGCGGCACGATGTTCGATGTCTCGCCCACCTGCTCGACGTAATCAGACCGGGCGCTGTAGCGATCGCCGCGATGCACGAGATAGACCTTGTCGCAGTACTGGGCGAGCACGAGCGCTTCCTGCAGCGCCGAGTCGCCGCCGCCGACTACCACCACCGCTTCGCCCTGGTACATGGGGCCGTCGCAATCCGCGCACTGCGAGACGCCCCGTCCCTCGAATTCCTGCTCGCCCGGTATGCCGAGCCGCTTCAGCTTCGCGCCGGAAGCGACGATCACATGGCGGGCGGTACGCGTCGCTTCCGCGGTCACTACTTCGACGGCGCCGCCGCCGGTCCGTATCTCCGTGACCGGCTCCTGTATGCTTTCGACGCCGAGCTCGGCGTTGGCCTGCATGAGCTCCGCCGCGTACTCGGCGCCCGAGACGCCGTGCGCTGCCGGCGAGGGATCGAGCTCGTTGACGTTGATCACGAGACCGCCGAAGAGCTGCGCTTCCAGCGTTGCGGTCTTGAGGCCGGCTTCGGCCAACCGGCGGGCGGCCGTCAGCCCCGATACACCTTCACCGATCACGAGTACGTCGTATGCAGTAGCCACGGCACTTCCTTTCATCGCTTCCGGGGTTGTTGATACGGACGGCGTTGCAGCGCCGCCGGTTTCATCGTGTTCTTTTGAGACGCGGGCGCGGGAGGCTTGAGGGCGGGCGCAGGACCCAGCACCGGCACGTAGTCGCGCCGCATCTTGCGGGCGTCGCCCAGGCGTTGCGTGATGCCGATCCGATCGAGATGCTCGAGGATCTCGATGGCGAGGCTGCGGCCGGTGCCTGTCGCATCGCGATATTGAGCGGCGGTGAACGAGCCGCTCGCCTGCGCTTGCGCGGTATTCTGCGCGATGGCCGCCAGTGCCGCGAGCGTCGTGCGCGGATAGAAGCGCTCCGCGGTCACTTTCTGCACGTCGCCCCCTTTGGACTTGCGGTGCAGGAAATCGCGCAGTATCGCTTCCTTGATCTGCAGCTGGAGCGCGAGCTCCTTCACCGGCGGCGGCGCGTAGCCTGCGCTCTCGAGCGCGGGACGCACGATCTGCCACAGCTTCTCGTCGGCGGAGTTCGCCGTCGCGTTATGCCCGGGCAGGCGCGCAAGATTGCTGCTCACCTCGAGCTTGCGCGCGTCCCCCAGCTCCCGCAGCACGGCGTTGAAGCTCTCGACAGGCAACGTCGGCGCGCTCTGCGTGCGCAGCGCCTCGAGCTCGAGACCGGGCGCCTGCGGCTGCTTCCCGTGGAAGTCCACGAGTGCAGCGAGCATCGCCTGTTGTATCGCTGCATGCCGCCCGCGTGTGATGCCGACCGGATGGTCCTTGCCGAGCTGCACCAAGTCCGCGGCCTGGTAGAGCTCGCGCGCGCGCTGCGGCACCAGGTTGTAGAGCATCTCGAAGCGCACGAGATCGACGCTGCAATCGGGCTGCAGCAGCAGCTGCGCAAGCGCCGTCGCGGGGTCTGCCTGCTCCAGCGCAGCGAGCTCCGCCCGCCGAGCCGGACTGCTGCGGCGTGTCGCCGGTGCCAGCGGATCGATGACGATGCCGCCGCCCAGCGTTCGGCTCGCCGATTGGTCGCGGAGTATGAAGCGGTCGCCGCGCAGCGTGCTCACGGGCTTGTCGAGGATGAGCTGTACGACTTCGGTGGCACCGGGCGCGAGTGCCGCGCCGCGCCGGATCGCGAGGCGGGCGGTGACATCGCTCGTCGCGAGATGCAGATGCACCGGCATCCAGTGCTTGAGCGGGTGCGGCTCCGAGGGCAATACCGTGACGCGCGCGTCGATGCGGCGCGTGGGTTTATGCAACGGCGCGGCGAGCGCCCAGTCGCCGCGCGCGATGCCGGTGAGGTCGGTGCCGGTGAGATTGAGTGCGCAGCGTTCGCCCGCCGTCGCGGCCTCGGCGGCTGTGCTGCGCTTCTGCAGCCCGCGCACGCGCACTTCGGTGCCCGATGGCGAGATCACGACCCTGTCGCCCGTGCGCACCGTGCCGTTGAAGACCGTGCCTGTCACGACGGTGCCGCTGCCCGCGATGCTGAAGACGCGATCGATCGCGAGCCGGAAATGCTCGCCCTCGGCTTGCCGCGTTGCGTGGGTGCGCGATTCCCGCTCGAGGAGCGCGCGCAGCTCCGGAACGCCCGCTCCCGTTACCGCGGACACCGGCATCACCGGCGCGCCGGCGAGCGTGGTTGCGGCAAGCAGCGCCTGCACGTTCTCGGCGACTTCGGCCACACGCGACGCATCCACGCGGTCGCTCTTCGTAATGGCGACGGCGCCCTGCTCTACGCGCAGCAGATCGAGGATCTGAAGATGCTCCACGGTCTGCGGCATGATGCCATCGTCGGCCGCGACCACCAGCAGTGCGAAATCGATGCCGCACACGCCGGCGAGCATATTGCGGATGAACCGCTCGTGGCCCGGCACGTCGACGAATCCGATGGTGGCGCCGCCGGGCAGCGGGAGATAGGCGAACCCCAGATCGATGGAGATGCCGCGCGCCTTCTCCTCGGGCAACCGGTCGGTGTCCACGCCCGTGAGCGTCTTCACGAGCGAGGTCTTGCCGTGATCGATGTGGCCTGCAGTCGCGACGATCATCGGTCAGCGCTCATAGCTTCAGTTGCGCAAGCTGCCCGACGAAGCCCGCCTCGTCGTCCAGGCAGCGCAGGTCCATGATGAACGCTTCGTCGCGTATGCGTCCGATGACGGGCGTCGGCAGCGCGCGGAACGCGGCCGCTATTTTTTCGACCGAGGGTCCGCGCTTGGCGGCGCGGCTTACCGCAATGCCATGGCTCGCCAGCAGGTCCACGGGCAGCGACCCGCTGCCGATCTGACTGCTGCACGAGATTGCGCGGACTTCGCCTCGTTCCGCGATCGCTGCGGCGACATGAGGCAACACTCGCCCTACCTGCGCTTCGATGTCGGTCGGCCCGCGCGTGAGCCAGCGCAGCGCGGGCAGCTCGGTCTTGAGCTTTTCCGGGTTGGCATACAGCGCGAGCACCGACTCGAGCGCCGTAAGCGTCATCTTGTCGACGCGCAACGCGCGCTTGAGCGGATTGCGGCGGATGCGGCGCATGAGCTCGATGCCGCCCACCATGAGCCCCGCCTGAGGTCCGCCGAGCAGCTTGTCGCCGCTGAAAGTGACGAGGTCGGCGCCGTGGGCGAGCGCTTCGCGCGGCGTGAGCTCGTGCGGCAGGCCGTACTGCTCCAGATCGACGAGCGTGCCGCTGCCGAGATCGACGATGAACGGCAGGCCGCGCTCGTGGGCGAGCCTCGCGAGCTCCGCTTCCGGCACGGCAGCCGTGAAGCCGTGTATGGCGTAATTGCTCGTGTGCACTTTCATGATCGCTGCGGTGCGCGGCGTGATCGCATCGGCGTAATCCGCGAGATGCGTACGGTTCGTCGTGCCCACTTCCCGCAGCTTGCAGCCCGCGCGCGACATGATGTCCGGTATGCGGAACGCGCCGCCGATCTCGATCAGCTCGCCGCGCGAGACCAGCACTTCCTTCTTCAGCGCCAGCGTGTTGAGCGCAAGGTAGACGGCCGCAGCGTTGTTGTTCACGACGACGGCAGCAGGCGCACCGGTGAGACGCGTGAGCCAGCGCTCGACGTGGCTGTCGCGCTCGCCGCGCTCACCGGCGGCGAGATCGTATTCGAGGTTGACGGGCGACATCATGGCTGCTGCTACGGCGCGTGCCGCGGCTGCCGGCATGGGCGCGCGACCGAGATTCGTATGCAGCACGGTGCCCGTGAGGTTGAACACCGCCCGCAGCGAAGGCTGCATCTCACGTTCAAGACGCGCTGCACATGCAGCGGTGAATGCGGGGAGATCGAACTCGAGTGTTTCCGCGTCGCCGCCTTGCGCGAGCGCATCGCGTTGTGCCGCGAGCAGCGCGCGCACGGCATCGGTGACGAGCGGACGGCCGTATTGCCGGAGTAGAGCCTGGAGCTCGGTGCTGTTCAGCAGCCGATCGACTGAAGGAAGCGCGCGACGCGCGGCCTCGGGCTGTTTCAGCATGGAGGCCCTCGATGATGGAGATTCGTGCGCAGAACGAACATGGTGGACTTGCGGCTGGCTCAAGGCCGAGTTTAGCTCAATTCGAAGCAGCTATGCTATTGTGGATTCTCCCCTTGAAGCTGATACACCGCGCCGTGCGTGAGCGTGGTGGATGGAGGCCTGAGCATGACGGCAGGAACGAGCGGCGCGGAGCCGCGGTATGAGGTGGTGTGGCCTCTCGGCCGGCCGGCGTACGAAGACCGCACGCCGAATGCGAGAGTCCGCGATCTGAACCACGCGGTGATCGGCGAGCTGTGGGACTACCTATTCCGAGGCGAAGAGATATTCTCGATATTGCGCGAGCAGTTGAGCGCCCGTTATCCGGGCATACGGTTCATCACTTACGACGTCTTCGGCAACGTGCACGGGCCTCGTCAGCGCGAGCTCGTGGCGCGCGTGCCCGAGCTCTTGCGCGAGCACCGCGTCGACGCCGTCATATCGGCCATAGGCGCCTGAGGCGCCTGCACGCCCGCCGTGTTGCGGGCGAGTGCGGCAGTGGAGCGGGCCGGCGTGCCGAGCGTCTCGGTCATATCCACCGGTTTTCTCAAGCAGGCGGCGGTCGTCGCGCGCGGCCTCGGATTGCCCGATCTCGCGATCGCGGAATTTCCGGGCGTGCCCATGACCGACAGCGTCGAGGATCTCCGGCGCAAGGTGGAGGAGCAACTTCTTCCGCGCGTCATCGCGGGCCTCACGGCGCAAATCGCGGTTGGCGCGGCGAAAGATTTGGCTGCGTGTCCTGCGCCGCGCGACGTCGTCTTCCGCGGCTCTCTCGACGAAGTGGACGAGTACTACTATCGCCATTTCTGGTCCGACGGCTTGCCTATCGTGCCGCCGACCGTGCAGCGCGTCGAGCAATTCCTGCGCTACACCCGCCGCGCGCCGGACGAAGTGCTGGGTGTCCTGCCGCCGGCGAATCGGCAGGCGACCGTCTGGAACGTCGCGGTCAACGGCGTATTGGCTGGCTGCAGGCCCGAGTACATGCCCGTGATGCTCGCCGTGATCGAAGCGATCTGCGATCCGGAGTTCAAGGTCGAAGACGCGGGCTCGACGCCCGGCTGGGAACCGCTCATCGTCGTGAGCGGGCCCGTCATCCGCGAGCTCGAGCTGCATCACGGTCAGGGCGTCATGCGTGTCGGCAAGCGAGCGAACACGAGCCTGGGGCGGTTCCTGCGGCTCGTGCTGCGCAATCTGGCGGGCTTTCACCATGCGCCGGAAGGCGCCGACAAAGGCAGCATCGCGCAAAGCTTTCTCGTCGCGCTGGCGGAGAACGAGGAGGCGGTGGCGGATATCGGGTGGGCGCCCTATAGCGTGGACCGCGGTTACGCTGCGGGCGACAACATCGTCACGGTGCAAAGTGTGGTCGCAATGAGCGCGCCGACATACACCGGCAGCGAAAAGGCGCTGGAGCACATGGAACTCATCGCCGATGTCATAGGTCAACGCGCCTGCGGCTACTGGACCGCGATCGGGATGGTGTACTCGAACTGGCATCCGCTCATCGTGCTGGGCCCCAGCATCGCGAAGGTCTTCGCGCACGACGGCTGGAGCAAGGACGACATTCGGCGCTATATGTACGAGCATGTGAAAATGCCCGCATCGCTCGCCGAGCGTTATGCCTACCATTGCGGCCAGACGGGATTTCGCATCACCGAAGCGGTGAAGCAGGATCTGCTGCCGGCGGCGTACCATGAGTCGGACGATCCGGATCGCCTGGTGCCGGTGTTTCAGCGCCCGGAATGGATAGGCATCGTGGTCGCGGGCGATTGGGGCCGCAACCAGTCGAAGGGTTACGTGAGCAATCACGTGCAGGGACCGCCGGTAAGCCGCAGGATCGTGCTGCCGGACGACTGGGGCGATCTGCTCGCCGCAGTGCACGCCAATAAATAATCAAGGAGGAGTGTGAGGATGCGCAAGCTGATAGCGGGTATGGCTGTAACGATTCTGATGTCCGGCGCTCATGCGGCCGATAGCGATTATCCGACCAAGCCGATACGCTTCATCTGTCCGTACGTGGCGGGCGGAGCGGCGGATATCTTCAGCCGCACTGTCGGGCAGAAGCTCACGGAAGCGTGGGGCCAGACGGTCGTCGTCGACAACCGCGGTGGCGCGAACGGCGGCATAGGCACCGAGCTCGTCGCGAAGTCGCCGCCGGACGGATACACGTTACTCCTGGGCAACAGCGGCCCGATTACGGTCAATCCGGTGCTGTACAAGAAGGTGCCGTACGATCCGGTGAAGGATCTCGCGCCGGTGACGCAGGGCACGTTGTACTCCTACGTGCTGGTCATGCCGGCCTCGAGCCCGGTCACCCATCTGAAGGACTTCATCGCGCTGCTGAAGAGCAAGCCGGGGCAGTTGAGCTATGGCTCGACCGGCGTCGGCGGCGGCAATCACCTCTCGGGCGAGCTCTTCAATCTCATGACCGGCACGAAGGCGATCCATGTGCCGTACAAAGGCAGCGCCGCGGCGCTCGCCGATCTGCTGGGCGGCCAGCTGGGCTTCATGTTCGACACGCCGATCACCTCGGTGCCCCAGTTGAAGGCGGGCAAGCTGCGCGCGATCGGCGTCACGGGGTTGAGGCGCTCGGTGTCGCTGCCCGACGTGCCGACGCTCGACGAGCAGGGCCTGCGCGGATTCGAGCTCACGCAATGGCAGGGCGTATTGGTGCCGGCAGGCACTCCGCGCGCGATCATCGACAAGCTGCACGATGGGATCGTGAAGGCGCTCAAGATGCCGGATGTGATCGAGCGGCTTTCGACCCAGGGCGGCAACGAGCTGATCGGCAATACGCCGGAGCAGTTCGGCCAGAAGATCCGCGGCGACCTCGCGAAGTACGCGAAGCTCGTGCGCGACGCTCACGTCAAGGTGGAGTGACCCTCCGCGGGTCGAAAAAAAAGCCGCGGCATGCCGCGGCTTTTTTAATGCTCGCCGGATGCTATTCCCACAAGCGCTCGGGCAAGGGCAGCCCCGCGAGCAGTTGCGGCGTGAGGTTGCTCCGTGGCGCTATCCCGAGACGCTCCAGCACTGCGGCGAGCTGGCGAGTGTGTTGCGCGGAATGCCACGTGGAGCGCTCGAGCAGCATGTGCATGGGCTGCATGCCGAAAAAGGTCTTCACCTTCTCGGTGCACGACTTGTCGTCGAGGCTCTGCCACCACGTCTGCAAGCGCGAGATCACGCTCTCGCCATACTGCGCGATTTCCTCGCCGCTGTTGAAAGCGCCTTCCCGCGGCGGGACGTTCGCGAGCTGGACTGCGTATTCCACACCGTCTACCACCGTCTCGAGATACGCCTCCCCGATGCGGAAGACGTGATGGCTCATCAACCGTATGGAGCGGTCGCGGTTGTCGATCACGCGCTCGTTCATGCGTTCGCTCGGAATCTGGCGTATGTGGCTTTGCGCCACGCGCAGGATCTGAACCCACTTCTCGATCAACTGCGGCGGCGGCAGCGGGGTGTGTCCCGTGCCTTGGAGGCCGACGAATTCGGCGACGTCTTCCAGGTTCTGCCCGAAGACGTAGCGATCGCCCATGGCGACCACGGGCACGTTGCGCAAACCGAGCTTGAGGAGCTGGGCGCGGCCTTCCGGGTCGTTCAGGACATCGACGGCGACGAAGTCGATTTTTTTACGCGAAAGAAACTCTTTCGCCCGCAGACAGCTGCTTCAACCGGGCTGCGTGTAGAGGACGAATTTTTCGGCGGGAGTGCTCATGGTGTGCGCGTCCGGAGAGGAAGGAGCCAGAGTAACGGCACGTGTTTCTGGCGTCAAGCAAGCCGTCTCGACGCGGTCAGCCGCAAGCCGAGCGGACTGCGATGCTATAATGAGCCGCTCGTGTAACTCCCTCGCGTCATCCCAGATGAAGTTGATCGGCACGCCCACCAGCCCTTACACCCGCAAAGCTCGTATCGTGCTCGCGGAGAAGCGCATGGATTACGAGTTCGTCGTCGATGTGCCGTACGACGCGCAAAGCCGCGTGCCGTCGTACAATCCGCTCGGAAAAGTGCCGGTGCTGGTTCTCGACGACGACACCACGATTTTCGACTCCCGGGTGATCGTCGAATATCTGGACCACGCGAGCCCGGTCGCGCGGCTGATTCCCGAGAATACGCGTCACCGCATCGAGGTGCGCCGCTGGGAGGCGCTCGCCGACGGCTGCACGGATGCGACGGTGGCGATCGTTATGGAAAAACGCAGGCCCGCGGAGCGGCAGTCGCCCGAGTGGATCTCGCGTCAGCAGACCAAGATCGATCGCGCGCTCGAGGCGATGTCCGGCGAGCTCGGCAACAAGAGCTGGTGCAGCGGCGAGTTCTTCAATCTGTCGGACGTTGCGACGGGATGTTGCCTCGGCTTCCTCGATTTGCGGCTGCCGGATCTGCCGTGGCGCAAGACCTATCCCAATCTCGCGCGTATCGCCGAGAAGCTCGCCCCAAGGCCTTCCTTCCGGGATACGGTTCCTCCCGCGGCCTGACGCGCGGCGGTCAGCCGGGAGACTTTTCCAACTCTTCGATGATGCCGCCGCCCAGGCATACTCGGCTCTCGTATACCACGACCGACTGACCGGGCGTCACGGCCCACTGGGGCGCGGCGAAGTCGACGATGCAATGCGATGCGTCGACCTCGCTGATCGTGCAGGGCGCATCCTTCTGGCGGTACCGGGTTTTCGCGGCATACACCCAATGCGGCGCAGGGGACTCGCCGCTCACCCAGCTCAATCGCACGGCCCGCACGCGCGCCGAGAGCAGCGCCGGGTGGTCGTGTCCCTGGACCACGATCAGCCGATTGCGCGCCATGTCCTTCGCGGCGACGTACCAGGCATCCCCGTCGCCCGCGCTCTCCTCGCAGCCGCGGCGCCGGCCGCCGATGCCGAGTCCATGCCGCTGGCCCAACGTATAGAACATGAGGCCCATGTGCTCGCCCACACGCTCCCCGTCGATGCTGTAGATTTCCCCCGGCTGCGCGGGCAGATAGCGGTTCAGGAACTCGCGGAAGGGGCGCTCGCCGATGAAGCAGATGCCGGTCGAGTCTTTCTTGTCATGATTCGGCAAGCCCGCGCGCCGCGCGATCTCACGCACGTCGCGCTTGTAGAGCGTGCCGAGCGGAAACACGGTCTTCGCGAGCTGCGTCTGGTTGAGGCGGTAGAGGAAGTAGCTCTGATCCTTGGTGCCGTCTTCCGCCTTGAGCAGCTCGAATCGACCACCGATCTCGCGCACTTGTGCATAGTGGCCGGTGGCGATGCAGTCTGCGCCGAGGCTCACCGCGTGATCGAGAAAAGCCTTGAATTTGATCTCTGCGTTGCACAGCACGTCCGGATTGGGTGTGCGCCCGGCCTGGTACTCGCTCAGGAATTCGTTGAAGACCCGTTCCTTGTACTCGGCTGAAAAATTGACCGCCTCGATCTCGATGCCCATGCGGTCCGCGACGGCAACGGCGTCGATCAGGTCCTGGCGTGAAGTGCAGTGCTCATCGGTGTCGTCGTCTTCCCAGTTTTTCATGAAGAGGCCCGTGACCTGGTAGCCCTGCTCCTTGAGCAGCAGGGCAGCGACGGACGAATCGACCCCGCCCGACATGCCGACCACGACGCGTTTCGGAGTGGCCATCGGGCTACGCCTGCTCCTCTTTCAGCAGCTCGAGCGGATAACGCATGCCCGCGAGGTAGTCCTCGACGCAACGCAGTACGAGAGGCGTGCGGTGCCGCGCCGCCGTTTCCTTGAGTTCGTCCGCCGTCATCCACACCGTGCGCACGATGCCCGTATCGAGCAGGCGTCTGGGTTCGCGGGCGCCCAACGTGCCCGAAAAAGCGAACCGTAGATATGTCGGGCCGCCGGGCTCGATCGGGTGGCGGTAGATGCCGACGAGTGCGCGGGGCTCGAAATGATGAGCGGTCTCTTCAAGGGTCTCACGCCGGACCGCTGCGGACAGGGATTCGCCGGGGTCCAGATGTCCTGCCGGCTGATTGAAGCGCAGGCCATGCTCGGTCTCTTCCTCGATCAGCAGAAAGCGGCCGCTATCTTCGATGACGGCAGCGACGGTGACGTGCGGTTTCCAGAGGGTATCGGGGGTGCTCACCGCGCTATTTTAGCTGCGCGACGATGCGAACCATAGCGTTGCGGGAAGGATATGACGCCGGACGCACATGAAAAAGGGCAGGTCCGTGGACCTGCCCTTCGCAAAGAATTGCTTTATTACTTCTTCTTCTCGTCTTTCTTCTTTTCTATTTTCTTGTCGTCTTTTTTGTCGGCGGCGATAACGCCCGACACCGCGGTCATTGCGAACAGACCGGCAATCACAGCTGCGAACAGTTTTTTCATGGTCTCTCCCTCAAACCTTCTTTTTGCGGTTTTCTCGGCACCGGACGATGCCGGAATCCCCATAGGGGCGCCCGTAGGGTAGCTCAAAGCAATGACGATAGCAAATCACGGCCGGTCGCCGAAGGGCGCAGCCGCATGCAAAGCCGGGTGGGAGAGGCGGGTGAAGAAAGGCAGGGTCGAGCCCTGCCTTTCTCGAAAGCGAAGGCCGAGCTTACTTCTTCACTTCTTTCTTTTCAGCTTTCTTTTCGTCTTTCTTTTCGTCTTTCTTCACTTCTTTCTTTTCTTCTTTTTTGTCGGCGGCGAAAGCAACCGGGGTCAGGGTGACGACGGCGAACACAGCGGCCAACAGGCTCGACAGAAGCTTGGTCATGATATTCCTCTTGTTGAAGTTGATATAAGTGCTTGTACAACAAAACGACCGCAATTACCGGTCAACGGCGTATAACGGTCGAAAGCGCAGCCGGTTGACAGCTTGCCGAAAGATTTGCCGATCGCGGCTCAGCCGCCCGTGGGGAGTGAAACCACGGTCCAATAAAAAGGGCGGGAACCCCGCCCTGTCTGGAACCTGCTTGCCGCGAACGGTTACTGCTTCGCAGCCGATTTCTTGGCCTTGGCTTTCTTGCTCTTCGCGCTCTTCTTGGACTTTGCTTTCTTCGGGGCTTTTTGCGTTTCCGCTTGCGGTGCATCCGAAGGAGCGGGGGCCGGCGCTTGGGCGGCGGCCGAGAACGAGACGGCCGCGAACACGGCGGCGATCAGCGTCGAGATCAGCTTGGTCATGGACGTATCCTTATCGATGATGAAACGGTTAAGAACGCCTGTTTAACGCGGTGCCTGCGGCGCGGTTGACATTCCGCGCCGCCGGATCGACACGCTCGGTGCGCCATGCGCCCGGCGGCAGCTCCTCGATCGTCCACGGACCGATCTGGAAGCGCACGAGGCGCAGCGTCGGAAAGCCGACGGCTGCTGTCATGTGCCGGACTTGGCGGTTGCGCCCTTCGGACAGGCGCAATTCTAGCCATGCTGTAGGGATATTGCGGCGGAATCGAACCGGCGGATTGCGTGGCCATAGCCATGCCGGAGGCGCGTCGGCCAATCTTGCCTCTGCAGGCCGCGTCTTATATTCGGGCAGCTGCACGCCGGTACGCAGACGTTCGATGGCGGCCGGTGTGGGTATGCCCTCCACCTCGGCCCAGTACGTCTTGGGCAGCTTGTGCCGCGGGTCTGCGATACGGTGCTGCAGGATGCCGTCGGCCGTGAGGACCAACAGGCCTTCGCTGTCGACATCCAGCCGTCCTGCGGGATAGATGTCCCGCTGGGGCAGGAAATCGCGCAGTGTCGGACGGCCGCCGTCGCCGGTGAACTGGCAGATCACGCCATACGGCTTGTTGAACAGCACGATTTCGCCGGTCGGCTTGCCCGTGCTGTGGCCGGTGCGCGCTTCGCGAGGCCGAAGATTACGCCGCTGCTGCAGAATCCGTCCCTTCCGTCCCGGTTGCCATCGAGCGCGGCTCGCGCGCAATGTCGCTTGTGATCCGTTCGTAGCCGGGCAGCGTCAGGAATTCGGCGAACTGGTCGTCGACGATGAGCTCTTCGAACAGGTGCGCAGCTTCGTCATATCGACCGGCGGACCAGCCCGCTTCACCCAGCAGTGCTCTTACTCGCTGCAATTCCTCCGGCACCATCTGCCTGAACATCTCTTTGGTGATTTTGCGGCCGTCGTCCAGCACGCCTTTGGGACTGCGGATCCACTGCCAGATCTGCGATCGCGAAATCTCGGCCGTGGCTGCGTCTTCCATGAGGTTATATACAGGCACGCAACCGTTTCCCGCAAGCCATGCGCCGATGTACTGGATGCCTACGCTGATGTTATTGCGCAAGCCCGCTTCCGTGATCGGCTGCTCGGGACGGAAATCAAGCAGGTCTTTTGCCGACACCGACACGTCGGGACGCTGACGATAGAGCTGGTTGGGTGTGGGCATGTGCTCGTCGAAAACCGCTTTGGCGACGCCGACGAGGCCGGGGTGCGCGACCCACGTGCCGTCGCAACCGTCGGTGACTTCCCGCAGCTTGTCCGCGCGCACCTTTTCGATTGCCGCTGCATTCGCTGCCGGATCGCCCTTGATCGGGATTTGCGCCGCCATGCCGCCCATTGCATACGCGCCGCGCTTGTGACAGGTCTGCACCAGCAACAGCGCGTAGGCGCGCATGAACGGCGCGGTCATGGTTACCCGCGCCCGCTCGGCGAGGCAGAAGCTTCGGTTGGAGCGGAATTTCTTGATGCAACTGAAGATATAGTCCCAGCGCCCGATGTTGAGTCCGACGCAATGGTCTCGCAGCTCATACAGTATCTCGTCCATTTCGAACGCCGCGAGCACTGTCTCGATCAGCACGGTCGCCTTGATCGTGCCGCGCGCAATGCCGAGATGCTCCTGTGCCACGATGAAGACGTCGTTCCACAGCCGCGCTTCGAGATGGCTTTCCATCTTTGGCAGATAAAAGTAAGGCCCGGTGCCGCGAGCCCGTGCGGCAGCTGCGTTGTGAAAGAAGTAAAGCGCAAAGTCGAATAGCGCCCCCGACACCGGCTGGCCATCGACCAGCACGTGTTTTTCCGCGAGATGCCAGCCGCGGGGTCGGACCAGCAACGTTGCGGTCTTTTCGTCGAGCCGGTACTGCCTCCCTTCCGGGCTGTGCCAAGTGATGTTGCGGTTGACCGCATCGCGCAGGTTGATCTGACCTTCGATCATGTTCGTCCATGTCGGAGTGTTGGAATCTTCGAAGTCCGCCATGAACACATTCGCGCCGGAGTTGAGCGCATTGATAACCATTTTCCGGTCCGTCGGTCCCGTGATCTCGACGCGGCGGTCCTGGAGGTCCGGCGGCGCATCGCCTATCCGCCAATCACCCTCTCGCACAGCGTGCGTTTCCGGAAGGAAGTCGGGCATGGCGCCGCCATCGTAGGCGGCTTGGCGCTGCGCACGCCTTGCCAGCAGCTCGTGCCGTCGTGACTCGAAGCGACGCGTAAGGCATGCCAGGAATGCGAGCGCGTCCGGCGTAAGGATTTCATCATATTGCGATGCAATATCGCCCAGTACTTTGACGCCTGAGGGTGCCTGAATTTCTCGGCCCATTACGGTCTCCTTCCGTCGAATCATATCGGTAGATACATATATCCCGTATAATGAAAAGACATTTTGCGATGGATGCTGCGACGCATTATAGCGCTATATCCAGGCTTGCGAGCATTTTTGGAACCTGCCACCAGGGAAGTGGATTTGCCGATCCACGAAACGCTTGGGGACCGGGGTCCCGCAACGCGGGATCGTCGCGTATAATCCCCGCTTTTTCGTCGCACGCGTGCGGTTCTGCCGCCGGCGTCCGGCGAATTTCACATCACCGCTTCGATGAATTCCGAATCGCCCCGGCCACGCCCAAACCGTTCCGGATGCCGCATCGGTCGTGCACAGCGCCGAACCAGGTGACAACGAATCGAAAGGAGAAAAAGGCACCATGACGCAACCACTGGATCTGCTGAAAATCGCGCAGGAAGAACAGTCCGGCGACCTTTTCAAGTACCTGGACGGCATCTACAAGCACTCGAAGGTGCAGCCGCGCGGCTTCACCGATGCGATTATCTGGGAAGGCGGCAGCAACGCCGGTGGCGTGAATCCGGTTGTGCACGCGTTCACCGACATGTTCGCGCTGAACGGCACCATCATGGCGCTCGACGTGCTGGGCCTGCCTTTCCTCGGCGTACCGATGATGGCCCAGTTCCGTCATGACACGAAACTGGTGTCGCTGGAGTGGTTCGGCAAGATGGACTACGTGTGCCTGAAGTGGTCCACGGCCGGCGATTTCATGGTGAACGAAAACGGCAAGAAAGTGGTCGTGGCCGGCAAGTCGGCCAACGCGCCGCTGCGCACTGCCGCGGGCGTCTATTGCAACGTGCGCCCTTATGGCTCGATCACCAGCATCCGCTTCATGCCCGGCCTGCCGTACTCCCAGGACAGGAAGAAGTTCAAGGTCGATCCCGCCACCGGCAACATACACTCGGAAATGAATACCCCGGGCGTGCGTATGGCCTACGCCGCGCGCCTGTTCCTCAAGATGGTGCATGAAACCGGTCAAATGGGCCGCGTCGCGACCAAGCCGACACAGGCGCAGGAAGACGCAATCAATGCGGGCATCTTCCGCTGGCTCATCCAGGGCACCAAGTTCAAGTTGAAGCGCAAGTATGCAGTGGACGCGTACGAAGAACACAAAGCCAACGTCGATGCCATCGTTGCGCTGCTGCCGAAAGACTTCAAGGCGGGGATGGAAGACTGGGGCGGCGACGTCTACGAGCACATTTCCGACACCAACTTCGGCCTGATGCTGCACGACATGATCCGCCAGCGCGACTGCATCGTGTACGCGACCGACCTCGACGGCGACCGCCTCACCGACCTCATGGCCGACGCCCCCGATGTCCTGCGTGACTGGGGGCAATTGGTACTCGACCACGTCAAGGCCGGCAAGGACATGAAGCAGGTCTGGAAGGAGATGGGCTTTACCATGACCGATGGCAAGGACATGACCAGCGTGATGTACCGCGTGGAAGGCGCGCCGATCTACGAGCAGACGCTCGGTTCGGCCGACGCCATGCTGCTGCGCCTGCTGGCGGGCGACGAAACGGTGGGTGGCGAGAAGCAGCCCTACAATCCACGGATCCACTTCGTGCTGATCAACGAAGCCTACAAGGCAGCCAACCCCGGCAACAAGGAGCTCGCCAACTGGCTCGACGCGCAGCTTGCCACTTTCGACAAGGTCTATAGTGGCAAGCGGCCCAGGTACATCGAGGGGTATCTGAAGCTGAAGGAAGCGATCAAGCCCTGGGGTACTAAATAACAATATCCCCGTCGCGCGTGCTCCCGCGCGCGGTGGGTTCTTGAAGCGCCCGCTCCATGCGGGCGTTTTTTTATCTCCGGCGCGCTACACGTTTAGTGCGTAGCCGACCGGACGGCCAAAAAAAGCCCACTGAACCGGCAGGTCAGTGGGCTTTTTAATTCGGTCGGGATGATCGGTTGAGGCCGGTCCGGGACGATAACCAACAGCAGGAGCAAGCGGTGGCGAAGATCAAAGTGAAGAGTCCGGTCGTGGAGATGGGCGGCGACGAGATGACGCGCATCATCTGGCGGAAAATCGCGAGAAGCTGATCCTCCCTTACCTCGACATCGACCTGAAGCATTACGACCTCGGCCTGCCCAACCGCGACAAGACCAACGACCAAGTGACGGTCGACTCGGCGAACGCACTGAAGCAGTACGGCGTTGCCGTATGGCGCGCCGGACGTCGTCACGTTCGTGCAAACGCTGGAGACGGTCTGCGTCGAGGTGGTCGAGTCCGACAAAATGACGAAGGACCTCGCCATCCTGATCCGTGCCGATCATCCGTTTCTCGCGACAGATCAGCTATGGACGCCATAGACGCCGAGTCGAAGCGACGAATGAGCTGGACCACGCAGTCTGCGCGCTCGAGCGCGCCCCGCAAACAAAAAGCCCACTGAGCCGAGCGGTCAGTGGGCTTTTTTTAATTCGATCGTTCGGCCGGTTGAGGAGGCCGGCAGGACTTTAGACGGCTTGGATGTTTGAGGCTTGCTTACCCTTCGGGCCTTGCGTTACTTCGAAAGAGACTTTCTGACCTTCCTTGAGCGTCTTGAAACCGCCCATCTGTATCGCCGAGAAATGCGCGAACAGATCTTCGCTGCCGTCGTCCGGGGTGATGAAGCCGTACCCTTTCGCGTCATTGAACCATTTCACAGTACCAGTTGCCATACACCTTCCTTCTACCAATAAACGGGCCCGATGCCCGCACCTCGTTTGGATTTCAAGGATCGCATCAGGCCGAACCGGTCCTGCGGAAGAGCTTGAAGCCAAACACCCGATTGCTTTCTAGGCCATTTGCCGTTGGAAGTCAAGTATAGGGGGTAAATCCCGTGCTAAACCTACTTGAAATTTCCGGTAATGCGGCCAAAATAGCATCTGAAAGGCGGCATCGAGCTTTTTCTCGGCATGGCGACTCGGAATCGCGAAGACACGGTACTGGAGGCGAAGAAAAGCAGGACCAGGCCGCCGCCGATGTTCAAAGTCCTGCTACTGAACGACGACTACACTCCCATGGACTTCGTCGTTCTGGTGCTGCAGAAATTCTTTGCCCTGAGCCGTGAGCGGGCAACTCAGGTGATGCTCACGGTGCACCGTGAAGGAATGGGCGTGTGCGGCATCTATCCCAAAGACCTCGCTGCAACCAAAGTAGAGCAAGTGCGGTCGTACGCCAAACAGCACCAACATCCGTTACAGTGCGTAATGGAAGAAAATTGAGGTAACTTAAATCAGATGATCGCCCAGGAACTCGAAGTCAGTCTGCACATGGCCTTCATGGAAGCGCGCCAGAAGCGCCACGAATTCATTACCGTGGAGCATCTGTTGCTGGCGCTGCTCGACAATCCGTCGGCTTCCGAAGTGCTGCGCGCGTGCGCTGCGGATATCGAGGATCTCCGCAAGCTGCTGTCGGACTTCGTGACCGAACACACCCCGATACTCGCCGGGGACGACGTGGATACCCAGCCCACCCTGGGTTTTCAGCGCGTGATCCAGCGGGCGATACTGCACGTGCAGTCCTCGGGCAAGAAGGAAGTGACCGGAGCGAACGTGCTCGTCGCGATATTCGGCGAGAAGGATTCGCACGCGGTCTATTTCCTGCACCAGAAAGGCGTTACGCGGCTCGACGTCGTCAATTTCATCTCGCACGGCATCAGCAAGGTCCCACAGGCGCAGAGCGCCAAGACCGAGAGCGAGTCCGAAAATGAGCATGAGACGCAAGCGGGCGGCGCGCTCGAGAGCTACACCATGAATCTCAACGCCATGGCGCTCTCCGGCAAGATCGATCCGCTCATCGGCCGCGAGCGTGAGCTCGAGCGCGTGGTCCAGACGCTGTGCCGCCGCCGCAAGAACAATCCTCTGCTGGTCGGCGAAGCCGGCGTGGGCAAGACCGCCATTGCAGAAGGGCTGGCACGCGCGATCGTGGAAGGCGGCGTGCCGGACATCCTCAAGCGCAGCAACGTGTACTCGCTGGACATGGGTGCGCTGCTCGCCGGCACGAAATATCGCGGCGATTTCGAACAGCGCCTCAAAGCCGTATTGAAGCAGCTGGTCGACAACCCGAACGCCATTCTGTTCATCGACGAGATTCATACGTTGATCGGCGCCGGTGCCGCATCCGGCGGGACGCTCGACGCCTCCAACCTGCTGAAACCGGCGCTGTCCACGGGGCAGCTGAAGTGCATAGGCGCAACCACGTACAACGAATACCGGGGCGTGTTCGAGAAAGACCACGCACTGTCGCGCCGTTTCCAGAAGATCGACGTGTCCGAGCCGAGCGTGGCCGAGACCGTGCAGATCCTGAAGGGACTCAAGTCGCGCTTCGAGGCGCACCACGGCGTGAAGTATCTGCCGGCTGCGCTCGCGGCGGCTGCGGAGCTCTCCGCGCGCTTCATCAACGACCGCCACCTGCCGGACAAGGCGATCGATGTCATCGACGAGGCGGGTGCGGCGCAGAAGATACTGCCGAAGTCCAGGCAGAAGCGTGTCATCGGCAAGCACGACATCGAAGAGATCATCGCCAAGATTACGCGCATACCCGCGCAGACGGTCTCCAGCGACGATCGTAACGCGCTGAAGAATCTTGACCGCGATCTCAAGGCCGTGGTGTTCGGCCAGGACAAGGCGATCGACGCGCTGTCGGCGGCCATCAAGATGTCGCGCAGCGGCCTGGGCAATCCGCAGAAGCCGATCGGCTGCTTCCTCTTCAGCGGTCCCACCGGCGTCGGCAAGACCGAGGTCGCGCGCCAGCTCGCCTATACCATGGGCGTGGAGCTCCTCCGCTTCGACATGTCCGAGTACATGGAGCGCCACGCCGTGTCGCGTCTGATCGGCGCGCCTCCCGGCTACGTCGGCTTCGATCAGGGCGGGCTCCTCACGGAGCAGGTGACCAAGCATCCGTATTCTGTGCTGCTGCTCGACGAGATCGAGAAAGCGCATCCCGATATCTTCAATATCCTGCTGCAGGTGATGGATCACGGCACGCTCACCGACAACAACGGCCGTAAGGCGGATTTTCGCAACGTGGTGATCATCATGACCACCAATGCGGGCGCCGCCGAGCTCTCCAAGACGTCGATCGGCTTCACCGTCAGCAAGCAGGCGGGCGACGAGATGGCCGAGATCAAGCGCCTGTTCACGCCGGAATTCCGCAACCGGCTGGACGCGATCATCTCGTTCCAGGCGCTCACGCAGGACATCATCCTGCGGGTGGTGGACAAGTTCCTCATGCAGCTCGAGGACCAGCTGCACGAGAAGAAGGTCGACATCACCTTCACCCCGAAGCTCAAGGATTACCTGGCGAAGAAGGGCTTCGACCCGCTCATGGGTGCCCGCCCGATGTCGCGGTTGATCCAGGACACGATCCGCAGCGCGCTGGCCGACGAGCTGCTTTTCGGCCGGCTGGTCGGCGGCGGACGCGTCACAGTCGACATGGACGACGAAGAGAAGGTTCGCCTCGAGTTCGCGGAAGAGCCGGCCGGGGTCGCATAAGCGTCGTCAGCGCCGTCTTTCACCTTCGAGTCGAGCTGCGCCGGCCCACAAAGGCCGGCGCAGTCACGTACGGTTACAATAAACCGCCGCATCCAGCCCAGGGAGGGGCCATGTCGTCTCGCTTGAGTATGCACGTCGCGGTTGGTCTGATTCCGCTTATGCTCGCTGCGCCTGTCGCAGCGCAGAACGCGGACACCGACGCCCGCACCCTCGCCGCCAACTGTTTCACTTGCCATGGGGCCTACGGACGCAGCGCGGGCGGTGTGCCTCCCGGTCTGGCGGGCCGGGACCGAAGCGAACTGGTTCGGCAGATGAAAGACTTCAAGGCGGGCAAGCGGCCGGCCACTCTCATGCACCAGCTCGCCAAAGGTTATACGGACGAGCAGGTCGAGCGGATCGCCGCATATTTCGCGGCCGTCGAGCCGGCCGCGGCTGCAACGCCTGCGCGCGCCGCGTATTAGAGAAGCCGGCCATGACACTCGAGCGACGCGAATTCCTGAAGTGGGTCACCGTGGCGGCAGGAGCGGCGGCGGTGAGCGGTTGCGCATCCACACCTGGCGGTAGCGGGGCGCGGGTCGTGGTGATCGGCGCGGGTTACGGCGGCGCCACCGCGGCCAAATACGTGAAGATGTGGGCGTCCGACGTCGACGTGACGCTCGTCGAGCGTGAGACGCAATTCGTCTCCTGCCCGCTCAGCAATCTCGTGCTCGGCGGCAATGCGCAGATGAGTCAGATCACCATGGGTTACGAGGGCTTGCGCGCCCGCGGCATACGCGTCGTGCACGACATGGCAACAGGCATAGACGCCACGCGCCGGGAACTGCGACTCGCAAGCGGCATGACGCTGCCCTACGATCGGCTTATCGTGTCACCTGGCGTCGATGTTAGCTATGCCACGCTGCCGGGATTACAAAGTAGCGAAGCGCAAAGCCGGGTATTGCACGCGTGGAAAGCCGGCCCGCAGACGGTGGCGCTGCGCAAGCAGCTGGAGAGCATGCGCGACGGCGGCGTGTTCGTGATCCACATTCCGCGCGCCCCTTTCCGCTGCCCGCCGGGACCGTACGAGCGCGTGTGCCAGGTCGCCGATTACTTCAAAAAGGCGAAGCCGAAGTCCAAGATCATCGTGCTCGACACGAACGAGGACATCGTCTCCAAGAAGGGGCTGTTTCTCGCGGCGTGGAACGGCCAGTACAAGGGCATGATCGACTATCGGCCCAACAGCGAGCTCACCGACGCCGATGCGAAGACGCTTACCGCCAAGCTGCAGTTCGACGACGTGAAGGCCGATGTGCTCAACGTCGTGCCGCCGCAGCGCGCAGCCGAGATCGCGCAGGCAGGAGGAATTGCGGCGAGCCATGGCTGGTGCGAGATCGACTGGATGACGTACGAATCGAAGCTCGTTCCGGGCGTGCACGTGCTGGGCGATGCGACGCTCTCCGCGCCGGCCATGCCGAAATCGGCGACGATGGCCAACCAGCACGCGAGAGTGTGCGCGGCTGCCGTGATCGCACTGATCAAGGGCGAGCCCGTCGACAGGGCGCCCATGCTCATCAATACGTGCTACAGCTTCGTCGACGGCCGAAACGTCATGCACGTCGCCTCCGTGCATCGTTACGACGAAACGCAGAAAACCATGCTCGCGATCAAAGGGGCGGGCGGACTTTCCGACAAGGCGAGTGAGGCCGAGTCCCCGTACGCGTGGGGTTGGGCCCGCAACATCTGGGCGGACGCGTTGACCTAGGCCCTGCCCCGGGGAGCCTGTCCGCCGCGCCGGTGCTTGCGGTGCGGCGGAATCCGCCGGTAGGTCCACGCGACGAGTGCTGCGAACGCGAGATACGCGACTGCAAACACCCATTCCGGCAGTTCGTAGTACATCAACCGATGTATCCAGCGAGCAACGAAGCCGCGGTCGCTGTGCGTGCCGCGCAATGCATCCTCCCACACGGTAAGCGGGCACATCATGCCGATCAGGGATTCGGCTGCGACGAACACGATGGCCGCGAGATGAGCGATTCGGAAGCGCCGGTTGCGTATCCATGACCAGCCGGCTGCGGCGCCGATCCACGTGAGCGGCAGCCCCAGCACGACGAACAGCACGAACGCGAAATGAACGAGGAGCAGAAGATCGGCGAGCGCGGTCAGCATCGCCCGGGGCCGGTCCGGTCTACGAGCGGTCGCGCACTAGCGCGCGACGGGACGCGACGGATCGCTGACCCATTCGCTCCACGATCCGGGATAGAGCCGCGAACCGTTCAGACCGGCGTGCTCCATGGCGAGCAGGTTGTGGCATGCCGTCACGCCCGAGCCGCATTGATGAACGACGTGTGCCGGCGCGAGCGCTCCCAGTGTGTTGCCGAACTCCTGCTTCAAAACCTCGGGAGACTTGAAGCGGCCCGTCTCATCGAGATTGTTGCGGAAAAACCGGTTCAGCGCGCCGGGGATATGGCCGCCGACGGGATCCAGCGTCTCGTTCTCGCCGCGATAGCGGTCGGGGCTGCGCGCGTCGAGCACGCGCACTTCGGTGCCGCCCAGGTGCTGGAGCACGTAGCGCGCATCCACGGCGAGCTGCGGCTGAAGCCTGGGCGTGAAGAGCGCAGGTTTGGGCGTTGGTCGTTGCGCGGCGATCGCATGTCCGCTGCGTACCCACGCGTCCCAGCCCCCGTCGAGCACCGCGATATGGGCATGCCCCAGCCAGCGCATGAGCCACCACAGCCGCGCGGCGTAGCAACCGCCGCTCGCATCGTAGGCGACGACCTGCGTGCCGTTGCCGATGCCGAGCGCGCCGAGCCGCCGCGCGAGTGTCTCCGGGTCGGGTAGTGGATGCCTCCCGTTGCGCCCGTTCATCGGCCCCGACAAGTCCCGATCGAGATGCACGAAGCGCGCCCCGGGAATATGCGCCTCCTCGTACGCCCGCTGCCCTGCTTCCGCATCGAGCAGCTCGTGCCGGCAATCGCACACGACCCACTGCTCGCCTGCGAGATGAGCGGCGGTTTCCTCTACGCTGATTACCGTCGTGTGCTGCATGGCGCGCGGGCCGGCCTCATTCTCCGATACGGTTGCGCAACAGGCCGAGACCCGCGACCTCGGTCTCCATGACGTCGCCGGCACGCATGAATTCGGGCGGCGTGCGCGCGTGGCCCACCCCGGCGGGCGTGCCGGTGAGGATGATGTCGCCGGGCTCTAGCGTGAGACCCGCCGACAGCTCGGCGATGATGCGGGGGATCTTGAAGTACATGTAGCTCGTGCTCGAGTCCTGCTTCGCTACGCCGTTCACCCGGCATGTGATGCGCAGATTGCCGGGATCCGGCACCTCGTCCGCGGTCGCGATCCACGGACCCATGGGGCAATGACCGTCGAGGCTTTTGCCTTTGAACCATTGCTGACCATGCTGACGCTGCACTTCGCGTGCCGACACGTCGTTCGCCACGGTGTAGCCGAAGATGTGCGTCATCGCGTCGGCCTCGGCAATGTCTTTGCCGCCTTTGCCGATCACCACGGCGAGCTCGACTTCCCAATCGATTTTCTCGGTGACGCCGGCATGTACCGGCACGGCATCGTAGGGTCCGTTCACCGTCGTCGGCGCCTTGGTGAAGAACGCCGGATGCGCGGGCATCTCCTGCACATGCGGCCGCGCCTTCGCGCCTTCCTCGAAGTGCTCGAGATAATTCCAGCCGACGCAGAACACGTTCTTGCGCGGACGCGGTATCGGCGCCAGCAGCTTCACGCGCTCCAGCGGCAGCGTCTTGCTGCTTTTCGCCGCTGCATCGCGCGCCCACGCCAGCGCCGCAGGTCCGGCCGCAATCAGCGAGACCATGTCGGAGGTGTCGAACGGCGCATTCCCCGCGGCTGCGAGGTCCACCACTTCCTTGTCGTCGCGCACGATGCCGATGCGCGCAGCGCCGCCGGCATCGCTCTTGTAAGTGACCAATCTCATGTTGTTCTCCTTAGGATTGCGTCCTCGGTGCGAGGCCCTTGTAGCGCTCGGTTGCGCGCACGAGCTCCGCGCATATGCCCGGTTCCCACGCGGCGTGTCCGGCGTCGGGAACGACGATGTACTGCGCCTGCGGCCACGCTTCGTGCAGCTCGTCGGCGGTGACGGTGGGGCACACTGCATCGTAGCGTCCCTGCACGATCACGCCCGGTATGTGGCGGATGCGCCCGACGTTCCGCAGCAAAGCGTCGGGCGGCAGGAAGATGTCGTGCGAAAAGTAATGTGCCTCTATGCG
>Ga0255338_1002673_pt1 | contig 24611 bp, 25 predicted proteins | sample MeOH1_35cm_T4_19_FD_203715 | JGI IMG/M metagenome (GOLD analysis project Ga0255338, IMG submission 203715) | Sandy soil microbial communities from University of British Columbia, Vancouver, Canada - MeOH1_35cm_T4_195 | ecosystem: Engineered > Artificial ecosystem > Sand microcosm > Unclassified ...
CACCGTGCAGTCCCGCCTGCCGGACCCGGACTGGCTCGAGCACTGGCTCGACGAGCAGATCCGCTTCGACGAAGGCTGGGAGAAGAAGGTCATCGAGCGGATTCTGCACAACATGTCGCTGCTGTTCGAACGCACGTTCGACACCGTGCAGGACCTGAACCGCTACCGCAAGGAACTGAACGCCAGCCTCCTGGCGGCTGGCAAGCCGGCCTGACGCGCGCTTCCCAGTCGCTCCAGGCCCGGCCCATGACCGCTCCCGCCTTCGAATCCAAGCTCGTTCCCGCCGATGACGTGGCCGCGCTGCGGGCCGCCGTGGCCGCGCTGCCGCGCCCGCTGGTCTTCACCAACGGCGTCTTCGACATCCTGCACCGTGGCCATGCCACCTACCTGGCGCAGGCCCGCGCGATGGGCGCGGCGCTGGTGGTGGGCGTGAACAGCGACGCCTCCGTGAAGATGCTGGGCAAGGGCGACGACCGTCCGCTGAACCACGAGACGGATCGCATGGCGCTGCTGGCGGCGCTGGAATCGGTGGACCTGGTGGCCATGTTCCGCGAGCAGACGCCCGTGGAACTGATCCGCCTGGTGCGGCCCGATATCTATGTGAAGGGCGGCGACTACGACATCGACACGCTCGCGGAAACGCGGCTCGTGCGCAGCTGGGGCGGCCATGCCCACGCGATTCCCTTCCTCCACGACCGTTCCACGACCAAGCTGCTGACCAAGGTGCGCCAGCCGGGCTGATCAGCCCTCGGCGCCGGCCCCTGGCTGTTTCCCGCCGCGCGCCTGCGTGCCGGCGCGGCATGCCTGGAGCGATTCGGCGGCATAGCGCAGCCGTACCTCGTCCATGCGGGCACGCACCGCGTCGTCGGCGGACTTCACGCGCAGCCACTGGCGCGAGACCGGACGCGGCGCATCGGTGATCATCGCCGTGCGCACGCCCTGCGCGCGCAGGGTCTCCAGGAAGCGGTCGGCGCGCTCGCGCTCGCGGAACAGGCCAAGCGATACCGTATAGGACGGCTCCGAGTCAGGCACCTCGCTGGCCACGATCGACACATCGGTCACCTTGCGGCGCTTCAGCTCGGCCAGCTTGCGGTCGGCAAGCTCGCGCGTGGGCTGGGCCGGCAGATGGACCCACCAGCGCACCTGCTCGGTCCGCTCGAATTGCTCCACGGGCAGCGCGGCGCCAGCGGCGATGGCGGCCAGGTCCTCCCTGGCGCGCGATACGGCCTGCGCCGTGAATCCCCCAATTTCCACACAAGCGTCGGCAGGCGCGGCAGGCTTGGCAATGGCCAGCGTGACACTGCCGGGCCGGTTCCCGGGCAAGGCCCCGCGCGGCGATCCGGCGGCCGGGGTGTCGGCCGGCGGCTCCAGCACCATGCGCTCGCCGCGCATCTGTTGCGCCACGCGTTGCGGCTCGCGCGGGCTTTCCAGCCAGCCGGCCAGCGGCTCGGGCCCGAACACGCCCAGCACGGCAGCCAGCAGCAGTGCGTTGACGGGCAGCAGGATCAGCGACAGGAAGGTCAGGCCTTTCTGGGACATGAAAGCATTCGGTTGTCGCATGCCGTAGGCAATGCGGGGCGGCCCGGAGGCCGTGGATGCCCGGCCGCAGACAGTACAAGTGGTGCGGCAAGGCCGCGCAACGACGCCAGAATCAATCTGAAACGGCCTCTCAGGCGCGGGTGGCCATGGCGTGCAGTCCAAGCAGCACGAGATTATCGTGCATCTCGAACGGCACCGCGAGTGCGCCGGCCAGCGCGTGGCGCGCGCCGCCCGAAAGCAGGCAGCGCACGGGCCCGCGCTCGCCCAGCGCCCGCCAGGCGCGCTCCACGGCGCCGGCCTGGGCGGCCAGGCACCCCGCGGCGATGGCGTCGCGAGTGTTGTCTGCGCCCAACGCCCGCCCCGCGATCGCGGCCGTATCCCGCACGTCCAGCGCCGGCAGTTGCGCCGTGTTGCGCGCCAGCGCGCCGAGCATCAGCGCCAGCCCCGGCAGGATCAGTCCGCCCTCGAAACGCGCGCCGCCCGCGCCGGCCGTGACGATATCGAGCGTGGTGGCGGTGCCCGCCGTGACGATCAGCAGCGTCTCGCCGGGCAGCCAGCGATGCGCGCCGATGCACCCCACCCAGCGGTCCACGCCCAGTTGCGTGGGCTCGCGGTAGCCGTTGACGAGGTCGCCGTCCGCCGCCGTGGTGCGTACCCGATGCAGCGGCGGCGGCGCGCCGAACGCGTCGGCCAGCGTGGCCTCCAGCGTGGCGCCGATCGCGTCGCCGGCCACGTTGGTGACCCAGACCGACGGCGTGGCGCCGCCCGCCAGCCCGCGCCACGTGCCGGCCAGCGCGGCCAGTTCGTCCGGTGCGGCCGGCACCGCATGGGTGGCCGCGCCCGTGTGCCGCCAGGGCGTTGGCAACGTGCCGGCGGGCGGGTTCGTCTCGGCATCGTCGGCACTCCACGCCCACTTGAGCCGGGTATTGCCGATATCGACCAGCAGCCGCGCGCTCATGCCGCCGCTCCGCGCAACGACACCTCGCCGCTGGCAATGCGCTGCAGCCCCGTGGCGGTCTCCAGCAGCAGATGGCCGTCGGCATCCACGCCACGCGCCAGCCCTTCGGCCTGCAGCGCGCCGTCGTGCAGCAGCCGCACCGGCTCGTCGCGGAAGGCATCGCGCGCCGACCAGCGCGGGGCCATCGGCGCAAAACCCTCGGCCAGGAATTCCATGCGCATGGCCGCCAGCCGGTTCAGCACGGCGCTCAGGATGCGCGTGGGGTCGCGCGCGGCGTCGAAACCGGGCAGGCCCTCGGACACGCCGGCCAGTGGCCGGCCCAGCGCCGCCTCCATGCGCGCATCGCGCACGAGGTTCAGCCCGATGCCGATCACGGCCCAGATGACGCCCGGTACGCTGCCTGGCACCGATTCGATCAGGATGCCGGCCAGCTTGCGGCCATCGATCTGCAGGTCGTTGGGCCATTTCAGGCCCACGCGCCTGCCCAGCGCGGGGTCCAGGTCTTCCAGCGCCTCGGCCAGGCTCAGGCCCACGGCCAGGCTAAGGCCACTCAGGCGCGCCGGCGCCAACGGCAGCGGCATGGCCACCGAGAACGTCAGCCCGGCCTGCCCCTGCCACGGCCGGCCCTGGCGGCCGCGCCCGGCGGTCTGCCGATAGGCCACGCGCACGCGTGCCGCGTCACGCGCGCCGCGCCATGCGGCCGTGCGGCACGCCTGGGTCAGGTCCGCGCTGGTCGAGCCGGTCTCGTCCACCACGTCCACGGTCCAGTTCTGCGCCAACCCGCCAGCCAGCGCGGCGCGCAGCGCCCCGGCATCGATGCGCCACGAGGGCAACGCGGCGGCATCGTCGGCACGGGCGCCATGGACAGGATCATCGGAGCGGTCAGGAACGGCAGGCATGCGGAACGGGTCCATGGAAGGAAGCTCGGTTAGCCGAGATTGTAGCGGCGCCGCCGGCGCCCGCATTGGCCGTGTCAGCGCATGCCTGATCGCCACGTTGCGGCCAGTAGCATAGAATCGAGACTCACCCATCACATCGCCGCCACCTTTTGGATTCGCCTTTGGATCGCCAAGCGACGCCGGCCGTCGAGATTTCGCGCCAGGACGGAGCCTGCAGCATCGCGCTGCAGGGGGACTGGACGGCACTCGCCCTCGCTGGCTGCCACGAGGCCCGCGGGCTGCGCGCGCGCCTGCACGCGCTGGCCCAGGCGCCCGAGCACGCCACATGGTCGCTGGCCGGCGTGAACCGGCTGGACCATATCGGCGCGCAGCTGATCTGGCAGGCGTGGAACAACAAGATGCCGGCGCACGTGGACCTGAACGACGGCCAGCGCCGCGTGTTCGACCGCATCGTCGGCCTGCGCCCCGAGGGGTGGAAAAAGCGGATGGTGGACCGCTTCAACCCGGTCACCATCCTGGGCGCGAGCCTGCTGTCGCTCTTCGCGCAACTGGCCATCGGCGTCACGATGCTGGGCCAGCTCACGTTCGACCTGCTGCGCTTCGCGCGGGCGCCGCAGCGCGGCCCCTGGCGCGAGATCTCCGCCAATATCTTCAACGTCGGCTACAAGGCGCTGGGCATCACCGCGCTGGTGGGCTTCCTGATCGGCGTCGTGCTGTCGTACCTGTCCGCCAACCAGTTGCGGACCTACGGCGCCAGCACGTTCATCGTCAACATCCTCGGCATGGCCGTGATCCGCGAACTGGGGCCGTTGCTGGCGGCCATCCTGGTGGCCGGGCGCTCCGGCTCGGCCATCACCGCGCAGATCGGCGTGATGCGCGTGACCGAGGAACTCGATGCGATGAGCGTGATGGGCATCTCGCACGGCTTCCGGCTGATCATGCCGCGCGTGATCGCGCTGGCCGTCTCCATGCCGCTGCTCGTGGCGTGGACCGACCTGCTGGCGCTGCTGGGCGGCATGACCGCCGCGCGGTTGCAGCTCGACATCAGCTACGCCTTCTTCCTGCGCCAGCTGCCCGACGCGGTGCCCGTGGCCAACCTCTGGCTGGGGCTGGGCAAGGGCGTGGTGTTCGGCATCCTGATCGCGCTCACCGCGTGCCACTTCGGCCTGCGCATCAAGCCCAACACGCAGAGCCTGGGCCAGGGCACGACGGCGTCGGTGGTGACCGCCATCACCGTGGTGATCATCGCGGATGCGATCTTCGCCATCCTCTTCAAGGACGTGGGCCTATGAACGCGCCGGCCAATCCTTCCCCGGACCGCAGGGAGGCGATCATCGAGGTTCGCCAGCTCGTCAAGCGCTACGGCGACAACGTGGTGCTCGACGGGATCGACCTCGACGTCTGTCGCGGCGAGGTGCTGTCGATCGTCGGCGGCTCGGGCTCGGGCAAGACCGTGCTGCTGCGGCAGATCGTGGGGCTCGAGCGGCCCACCTCGGGATCGATCAAGGTGTTCGGCGAGAATCCCGCCACGCTGCGCCCGGCGCAGCTCCAGGCGCTGCGTAACCGCTGGGGCCTGCAGTTCCAGCGCGGGGCGCTGTTCTCGGCGTTGTCGGTCATCGACAACATCGCGCTGCCCATGCGCGAGCTGCGCGCGCTGCCGGACAACCTGATCTGCCAGGCGTCGCTGCTGAAGCTGCAACTGGTGGGCCTGTCGGCCAAGGACGCCGACAAGATGCCGTCCGACCTGTCCGGCGGCATGATCAAGCGCGTGGCGCTGGCCCGCGCGCTGGCGCTGGAGCCGGAACTGGTGTTCCTGGACGAGCCCACGGCCGGCCTGGACCCGATGGCGTCCGACGACTACGTGACCCTGATCCGCGAACTGCGCCGCGAACTGGGCCTGACCGTGGTGATGATCACCCACGACCTGGACACGCTGGTGGCGCTGTCCGACCGCGTGGCCGTGCTGGCCGACCACAAGATCCTGGCCCAGGCACCGCTACGCGAAGTGGTGAAGGTGGACCACCCGTTCATTCGCGAATATTTCCTGGGCGAGCGTGCCCAGCGCGCGCTGCAGGCGCTGCCGGCCCCCGCGCCGGCCGGCGATGCCCCGCGCCCCCAATCCGGAGAAGCCTGATGGAAAACAAGTCAAACGCCTTCCTGGCCGGCGTGTTCACCATCGGCCTGGCGATGCTGGTGCTGTTTGCGCTGTTCTGGTTCAGCAGCGACCACGCCGTGCGCGTGCCGTACGACCTGATCACGCGCTCCACGGTGACCGGGCTCGGGCCGCAGGCCGATGTGAAGTATCGCGGGCTCGATGTGGGCAAGGTGGTGTCGATCAAGTTCGATCCGCAGGTGCCAGGGCAGATCATCGTGCGCGTCAGCGTGAACAAGGACACCCCGATCACGCGCACGACCTATGCCACGCTGGGCTTCCAGGGCGTGACCGGCATTGCCTACGTGCAGCTGGACGACACCGCGCGCGAGGAAGGCAACGGCCAGCGTTCGCCGCCGCTGACCACATCCGAGCGCGAACCGGCGCGCATCGCCATGCGGCCGGGCTTCTTCGAGGAACTGGAGAAGCGCGGCGATTCGCTGCTCACGCAGACCGAGACGCTGATGACCTCGCTCAACGAGATGTTCCAGACCACCAACCGCGACGCGCTGATGAGCGCGATCGGCGCCGTGCACAAGACGGCAGGCGATTACTCGCGGCTGTCGGCCTCGCTGCAGCCGGCTGCCACCAAGCTGCCGCAGGCGGTGGACAACCTCAACGCGACGCTGGGCTCCACGCGGCGCCTGACCGATGAACTGGCGAGCCCCAACGGCACGGTGATGCGCACGGTCAACCGCGTGGGCGGCAACCTGCAGGGCGCGTCAGATTCGGTGCAGGCCGCCGCCGGCATCCTCAGCGAGGAAACGCTGCCGCAACTGAATGGCCTGGCGCGCGATGCCCGCCAGACCGCGCGCACCATCGACCGCGCCGCCGGCCAGTTCACCGAGCGGCCCAACAGCGTGCTGTTCGGCGGCCCCGCCCCCGCGCCGGGGCCGGGCGAGGCGGGCTTCAGCGCGCCATGACCCATCGCCACAGCCAGACGCCGGCCATGCGCCTCGCCAACCCACACCGGAACATCGCCATGACGCCTGCCGTTCTCGTACGACTTGCCGCCGCCGCCGCGCTGATCGCGCTGGTGCCGCTCGCCGGCTGCAGCGCGCTGTCGTCCGGCGCGCCCACGCTGACCTATGACCTGGGCCCGCTGGCCGGCACGCCGTCGCAGGCGCCCGCGCCGCTGCCCAAGCTGCGCGTGGCGCAGACCGACGGGCCCGTGTGGATGGACAGCCTGTCGCTTTACTACCGCCTGGAGTACACGCAGGCGCAGCGGATGCAGGCGTATGCCACCCAGCGCTGGGTCGATTCCCCGCCGCGCCTGTTCGATGCGCGGCTGCGCGACGCGGTGGCCGCGCGCGGCGCGCTGACCTGGTTCGGCGACGGCTCGGTGCCGGCGCTCAAGGTGGACCTGCTGGCATTCGAGCAGGTCTTCGACAGCAGCACGGCCAGCCGGGGCGTGGTGCGCGCGCGCGCCACCGTGTATCACAAGGGGCTGATCGGGCAGAAGACGTTCGTCGCCGAGCAGCCCGCGTCCAGCGCCGACGGCGCGGGCGGCGTCAGGGCGCTGTCCGCCAGCAGCGACGCGGTGATCGCCGCGATCCTGGACTGGGCCGCCACGCTGCCGCTGGAGGCCGCCGCCGCGCGCGGCTCCGCGCCGCTGCCGGCGGCGAATCCGCCCGGCCCCAACGCGGTGCCGCTGCCGCTGCCGTCGTCGCCACCGTCGCCCAACCCGCCGCGCCTATAGTCTTATCGCCGGCACGCCGCATTCCCACGCATGACACTGGCCGCACCTCCACCCTCTCCGCCTCCTCCGGCTGCGCCGCCCGGCCCGCCGCGGCAGCCCGAGCCGGACGACTGGCTGCCGCGCCACTCGCCGCTGGCGCGCGTGGGGCTGGTCTGCTTCACGCTGCTGGTGACGTATGCCAGCCTCTATCCGTTCTCGGGATGGGTCGACAACGGCATCTCGCCGCTGGCCTTCCTGACCGCGCCCAAGCCGCGCTACATCACCGAGTTCGACCTGCTGACCAATGTGCTCGGCTATTGCCCGTTCGGCGCGCTGGTGGTGCTGTCGCTGCATCCGCGCATCTCGGGCGCGCGCGCCACGCTGATCGCGCTGGTGGCCGGCGCGCTGCTGTCAGGCGTCATGGAGGCGTTGCAGACCTGGCTGCCGAGTCGTATTTCCTCCAATATCGACCTCATCACGAACGCGCTCGGGGCGCTGCTGGGCGCTGCCATGGTGGCGCCGTTCACGGCCGCGATGATCGATCGCGGCACGCTCACGCGCCTGCGCATGGCGTGGTTCGAGTCGCATGCGAGCTTTGCCATCCTGCTGGTGCTGCTGTGGCCGTTTGCGCAGATCTTTCCGCAGGAGCACCTGTTCGGCATGGGCGGCATCGTGCGCGAATGGCTGACCGACCCCGATTCCTGGCCGATGGAGCTGCTGCAAGGCTACTTTCCCTCGCTGCTGGCGTGGCAGGACACCGTGGGCCTGCGGCCCGACGACATGCAGGGCCAGCTGATGCTGGAGACCATGGTCACGGCGTGCAGCTGGATCGGTACCGGGCTGTTCGCGTCGATTGCCATGCGGCGCACCGCGCCGATGCTGCGCATCCTGGCGGGGCTGCTCACGGTGACGCTGCTGGTCAAGGCCATGGTGGCCGAATTGCAGTTCGCGGACGACAACACGTTCAACTGGCTCTCCGAGGGCGGGCGCTTCGCGCTGATCACGAGTTCGCTGGTGCTGGTGCTGCTGCTGCGGCTGCCGCGCTGGCTGCGGGCGGTGCTGGCCATCGTGGCGCTGGCGGGGCTGGTGGTGCTGACCAATGTGCTGCCGCCCAATCCGTATGCATGGATCTCGGAGCAAGGCTGGCGCATGGGCCGCTTTGTCCACTTCAACAGCCTGGCCCAATGGCTGGGCTGGCTGTGGCCGTTCATGGCGTTCTTCTATGTGCTCTGGCGCGTGGAGCAGATGAGCATGCGCCGGCGGCTGCAGCGCCTTGCCCGCCGCCGCGCCGCGGCGCGGGCCGTGGCGGCCGCCACCGATCACCCGCCCGGTTCCAGGGAAACCTGACCGTTGACGCAGAGACGCTAACAAAACGAAGCGAAGCGGTTCTGGCTAGGCGCGCGGCCGCAGACAGTACAAGTGGTACGGCAAGGCCGCGCAACGACGCCAGAATCGTTTTGTTAGCGTCTCTCAGTGCAACTGGCCGCCCTGGGCGCGGATGTCGGTCTCGGTAGCCAGCGCGGTCTGCACGGCCACGCGCAGGCCGGCAATCAGCGTATCGAGCGCCAAGCTCGGCGCGCCCGGATGCCGGGCCGCCTGTTCCGGCAGATAGGGAATATGGATGAAGCCGCCGCGCACGTGCGTGCGCCCCTGCCGCGCGATGGCATGCATCAGCCCGTAGAACACGTGGTTGCAGACGAAGGTGCCGGCGGTCTGCGACACCATCGCCGGCACGCCCGCCGCGCGCAGGTCGCGCACCATGGCCTTGATCGGCAGCGTGGCGAAGTAGGCCGCGGGGCCGTCGGCCGCGATCGTCGTGTCGATCGGCTGCGCGCCCGCGTTGTCCGCGATGCGCGCGTCATCCACATTGATCGCCACGCGCTCGATCGACAACTCCGTGCGGCCACCGGCCTGGCCCACCGCAATCGCCACGTCCGGCTTCACCGACGCCAGCAGCGCCGACATGGCGTCGATGGCGGCGCCGAACACGCATGGCAACTGGCGGGCGACGATGATCGCATCCCCCACCTGCAGGCCGTCCAGCGCCCGCACCGCCTCCCACGACGGGTTGACCGGTTCCTGTTCGAACGGCTCGAAGCCGGTAAGCAGCACGGTGCGCATGGCAGTCCTTTTCAAGCGTGATTACATCAGGAAGTACAGCAGGGCGATATTCGCCACCAGGATGGCCAGCGCCGTCGGCACCTGGGCGCGGATGACCGCGTTCTTGTCCTCCAGCTCCAGCAGCGCGGCGGGCACGATGTTGAAGTTGGCCGCCATGGGGGTCAGCAGCGTGCCGCAGTAGCCCGAGAACATGCCGATGGCCGCCATCACGGCCGGGTTCCCCCCGAACATGCCAACCAGGATGGGCACGCCAACGCCGCCGGTCATGACCGGGAACGCGGCAAAGCCATTGCCCATGATGACCGTGAACAGTGCCATGCCCACGCAGTACACCGCCACGGCCACGAGCTTGTAGTCCATGTTGATGTAGGCGGTGGTCAGGTGCGCCACGGCCTTGCCCACGCCGGCATCGGCAAACACCAGGCCGAGCATGGCCAGCATCTGCGGCAGCACCAGCGCCCAGCCCAGCGACTCGATCAGCCGGCGCGATTCGCGCATGCCCTGCGCCGCGGTGTCGCGCGTGAGCCAGCACACCACGGCCAGCGAGATCAGGCAGCCGATGCCGAGCGACACAAACGTCACATTCTTCGGATCGAGCAGTGCCAGGCCAGCAATCTTCACGTCCTTGAGCAGCACGGTGCCCAGCACGGTCACGACCGGGATCAGCAGCGCCGGGATGAACAGCTTGTTGCCGAGGCGCTTGGCGCTGGCAAGGCGCTCGGATTCGGGCAGCGTGCCGTGCTTGCCATGGCCCACGCCGCCAAACCCGGCGATCAGCGCCATCACCACAGCGGCGATGCCGACGATGGCGGGCGGGATCTTGTCGCCGATCAGGAAGATCACCGCGTACAGCAGCCAGAACAGGCCGGTGGACAGGCGCCGGGGATGCGTCTTGTCCGTGAACGTCATCAGCGCCGTGATCGCCAGCACCAGGCCGGCCAGCCAATAGAGATAGTTGATGGATACGATCATGGCTTACTCCCCTGCCTTGCCGGTAGTAGCCGGCGCACCCACGTTGACGGCCTTGCCGCCCAGTTCGCGCTCGAGCCACCCGTCCAGGCGCTTCAGGCGCACCGCGTGGATCAGGAACGCGCAGACCGCGGTGGGAATGCCCCAGACGGCGATGCGCAGCGGCTCCACGTCGATGTTCGACGACAGCAGGAAGGTATGCATCAGCGCGATGGCGCCGAACGCCACGAAGATGTCTTCACCGAAGAACAGCCCGACGTTATCGGTGGCGGCGCAGAAGGCCAGCACGCGCTGGCGCACCGGCTCGGGCAGGTGCCCGAAGCGGTTCTCGGCCGCGCCCTCGGCCATCGGGGCCAGCAGCGGGCGCACCATCTGCGGATGCCCGCCCAGGCTGGTCAGCCCCACCGCGGCGGTCAGTTCGCGCACGGCCAGGTAGACGATCAGCAGGCGGCCGACGGTGGCCGACGCGATGCGCGAGATCCACGCCTGCGCATGCTCGCGCAGCCCATGGCGCTCGAGCAGGCCGATCACGGCCAGCGGCAGCAGGATGATCAGCGGCAGGTTGCGCGCCTTGACGAACGCGGTGCCGATCGCGGTGAAGATCTGCATCAGCGGCATCGAGGCGGCCAGGCCCGTGGCGATGGCGGCAAGCGCCACCACCAGCATGGGATTGAACCGCAGGACAAAGCCGATGATGATGACGCCGACCCCGAGCAGGGGCCATAGGTTGACAGCCGATTCCATAGGAAACACCAGGTAGAAAGGTCAAGCACAGGGTGGAACGAAGGGTGGAGCAAAGCCAGCAAGGGCGGGGAGTGTTCCCGTCAGCTGCCGGCCCGGATGGCAATGCCCTCCGCGCCGAGCCGTTCCCGGATGCGGCGCGCGAAGGCAAGCGCGTGGGCGCCGTCGCCGTGCAGGCACACGGTCTCGGCGTGAATCGGTACCCAGGTGCCGTCGATCGCGCGCACGCGTTGGTCGCGCACCATCGACAGCGTCTGGTTCAGGGCCACTTCCTCGTCGTCGTGCAGCGCGCCCGGCGTGCCGCGCTTGACCAGCGTGCCGTCGGGGTTGTAGCCGCGATCGGCGAAGACTTCTTCCTTCACGCGCAGGCCTGCCCCGCGCGCGATGGAGATCATCCGGCTGTTGGCCAGGCCGAAGAAGACGAGGTCGGCGTCGTAGTCGCGCACCGCCCGCACGATGGCCGCGCAAAGCTTGTCGTCGCGCACGGCCATGTTGTACAGCGCGCCATGGGGCTTCACGTGGACCATCTGGCCGCCTTGCGCGCGGACCATGGCATCGAGCGCGCCAATCTGGTACAGCACGTCGGCGTAGACGGCCTCGGGGTCGCGCTGCATCTCGGTACGGCCGAAGTTCTCGCGGTCCGGGAAGCTCGGATGCGCACCAATCGCCACATTGTTGGCCAGCGCCCATTTCACGGTCTGGAGCATGGTGGCGGCATCGCCGGCATGCCAGCCGCACGCCACGTTGGCGGAGCTGATCAGCGCCAGCAGCGCCTCGTCGTTGCCGCAGCCTTCACCAAGGTCGGCATTCAGGTCGATATGCATGGGGGTTCTCCTTGTACGGGGGTCAGGCAACAGTCATGCCGGTCACGCCACGAAGCGCGTGGTGGCGCGGCGGCGGGCGGCGATTTGCATGCCCTTGCCCTGCCATTGCAGCGCCTGGTCGATCTGCCGCAGGTAGCGGTCCAGTTCCGCCTGCGCGGCGGCGGCTTCCTCGAGCGTGACCCGCACAAAGCGCACGCTGGCGCCCAGCGGCACCTGCGCCAGCCGCCAGAGGTCGGCGCCGATCACCACGCCGATCTTGGGATAACCGCCCGTGGTCTGCGCATCGCTCATCAGCGCGATGGGCTGGCCCGCCGGCGGCACCTGCATCACCCCAGGCACCACGCCGTGCGAGAGCAGATCGCCAGACCGGTCAGGACGGCGCGCCAGCGCGGGGCCCTGCAGGCGCAGGCCCATGCGGTTGCTCTGCGGCGTGATGGTCCATTCGGCCTGCCACAGCGCGGCCTGCGCGGCGGGTTCGAAGTCCGGGTATTCGGGGCCGGGCAGCATGCGGATGACCCAGGCGTCGTCGATGCGGCGCGCGGGCAGCGCCCAGCCGGGCCCGGACACGCCCAGCCAGTCGCGCTCCTCGTCCAGGCCGGGACGGCCCGCGGGCAGGCGGTCGCCCTCGCGCAGCACGCGGCCCTGGAATCCGCCATAGCCCGACTTCAGGTCCGTGCTGCGCGAATTCATGACCAGCGGCACATCGATGCCGCCCGCCACGCAGAGGTAGGTGCGCGTGCCGCCGCGCGGCGACGGCAGCGTCAGCGTCTCGCCGCGATGCACGTCGAACGCATGCCACGACCAGACCGGCACGCCGTCGAGGTTGGCGCCGCATTCGGCCCCGACCAGCGCCACGCGCAAGTCCTGATGGAAGCGCATGGCCGCGCGGCCCAGCGTGAATTCGATGCCGGCCGCGCCGGGTTCATTGCCGAGCAGCCGGTTGCCTACCTGGAGCGCGAGGCTGTCGGCCGCGCCCGAGCGGCCCACGCCGAAGCGGCGGAAACCCACGCGGCCCAGGTCCTGCACCGATGCCTGCGCGCCGGGACGAAGGATTTCGATCACGCCAGGTACTCCTCGACGACAAAGCGCACGGTATCGCCGGGCGCGAACAGAGACGGCGGATCGCGGTCCGCCACGAAAAGCTGGGCGTCGGTGCGCCCGATCAGTTGCCAGCCGCCGGGCAGCACGGCGGGATAGATGCCGGTCTGCTCGCCGCCGATGCCCACGGCGCCGGCCGGCACGGCCAGGCGCGGCTCGCGGCGGCGCGGCGTGGCCAGTTCGGGCGCCATGCCACCCATATAGGCAAAGCCGGGCTGGAAGCCAAGGAAATAGACCACGTACTCGCCGGAAGCATGCCGGCGCACCACTTCCTGCGGCGTCATGCCCGTGTGCGCGGCCACATCGGCAAGGTCCGGGCCGAACTCGCCGCCGTAGCGCACGGGAATCTCCACGAGCTTGCCGGTGGCGTTGCGGGTCTCGCCCGAGGCCCATGCGAGCTTGAGATTGCGCTCCAGCGCGGCCACGTCGGCGGTGTCGTCGAACACGACGGTCAGGTTGTTCATGCCCGGCACCACGTCCACCACGCCGCGCCAGTCGGCGGCGCGCTCGGCCATGGCCCAGATGCGGCGCTGGACATCGAGCGACGCGGGCGGCGCCACGCTATAGAGCAGTGCCTGCTCGGCCAGGCGATGGACGGTGCATTGGGACATATGGGGCAACCAGAGTCGTGAGGGCGCATCGCCGATGCCTCCGGTCCGCGATGTGACTCAGGAGGATTTCATCAACGATTTATCGATAAATTCATCATAACGAAACATGCTTGCGCCCGGCACTCGGGGTTGACCCTAGGTAGTTATGCACCGTTAGCGACATGTTCGCGCCAGGATCGGGAATAAGTGATTTTTACAGCATCCATGTGGAAAGGCGCTTGAAAGGTGGTTGGCAGACATTTGGGCACTGGCGTCGGATTGACCATGAGCGCACCGGAATCCTTCGCCAGCGATGAGGAAGCCGTGGCATTGTGGGACCGGGTCGTGGAATCCGTGCGCTTGCGGCCGGGCGCTGTCTGACGGCACACACCAATAAAAAACGGCCGGGAATCCATCCCGGCCGTTTTTCCTTTCCACATCCCTGCCGCGTCAGGCAATCCCTGCCTGGTGCGCCTGCTGGTCGGCGTGGTACGAGCTGCGCACCATCGCGCCCACGGCCGCGTGCGTGAAGCCCATCTTGTACGCCTCTTCCTCGAACATCTTGAAGGTGTCCGGATGCACATAGCGCAGCACCGGCAGATGGTGGTTCGACGGCGCCAGGTACTGGCCGATCGTCAGCATGTTGATGTCATGGGCGCGCATGTCGCGCATGACTTCCAGGATTTCCTCGTCGGTCTCGCCCAGGCCGACCATCAGGCCGGACTTGGTCGGCACGTCCGGATTGCGGCGCTTGAACGCCTTCAGCAGCGTCAGCGAGTGCGCGTAGTCCGCGCCCGGGCGCGCCTGCTTGTACAGGCGCGGCACCGTTTCCATGTTGTGGTTCATCACGTCGGGCGGCGCGGCCTGCAGCACGTCCAGCGCCTTGTCCAGGCGGCCGCGGAAGTCGGGCACCAGCACCTCGATGCGGGTATTGGGCGACAGCGCGCGCGTCTGCGAGATGCAATCCACATAGTGCTGGGCCCCGCCGTCGCGCAGGTCGTCGCGGTCCACGCTCGTGATCACCACGTAGTTCAGCTTCAACTGGGCGATGGTACGCGCCAGGTTGCCGGGCTCGTTCGTGTCGAGCGGGTCCGGGCGGCCATGGCCCACGTCGCAGAACGGGCAGCGGCGCGTGCACTTGTCGCCCATGATCATGAACGTGGCCGTGCCCTTGCCGAAGCACTCGCCGATGTTCGGGCAGCTCGCTTCCTCGCACACCGTGACCAGGTTGTTGGTGCGCAGGATGTCCTTGATCTCGTAAAAACGCGAGTTGCCGGTGGCCGCCTTCACGCGGATCCATTCCGGCTTCTTGAGCTTCTCGGCCGGCACGATCTTGATGGGGATGCGCGCGGTCTTGTCGCCGGACTTCTGCTTGCGGGTCGGGTCGTAGTCGGCAGGGAATTGCGGGGCTTCGCTGGACGTGGCGATCAGGGCGTCGCTCATACTGTTCTCCGCACGCGCGGGCGGCGTGCATGTTTGGCTGTGAACTTGACTGTGATTCGGGGCCGGGCCTGCCATTCGACTGCTCAGGCGGCCTCGGCGGCGGCATTCCCGCGGGCGGGAAGACGCGCTTCGCGCGCCGCCAGCACCTCGCACAAGGCCGCCGCCAGGCGCCGTGCGATCTCGGGTTGTTGCGCCGCAGCAACTGCGGCGCCCGCGGTGGCCATGTCGACCGTTTCCAGTCCGGCATAGCCGCAGGGATTGATGCGCAGGAACGGCGACAGGTCCATCCGCACGTTGAGGCTGACACCGTGGTAGCTGCAGCCGTTGCGGATCTTGAGGCCGAGCGCGGCAATCTTGGCGCCCTGGTGCGGCCCGTCCGACAGGTAAATGCCGGGGGCGCCGGGCTTGCGTTCGGCTGCGAGATTATACGCCGCGAGCGTGTCCAGTACCGCCTGCTCGATATCGGTGACCAGCTCCCGCACCATCAGGTGCCGGCGGCGCAGGTCGAGCAGCAGATAGGCCACCACCTGGCCCGGACCGTGATAAGTGATCTGTCCGCCACGATCGATCCTGACCACCGGAATGGCGGCGTCGGGCGCCAGCAAGTGCGCGGGGTTCCCGGCCTGGCCGAGCGTATAGACCGGCGGATGTTCGACGAGCCAGATCTGGTCCGGCGTGTCGGGCGAGCGGGCGTCGGTGAACGCCCGCATGGCGTCGAAGCAGGGTTCGTACGGCTCGAGACCCCGCTCGATGACTTGAATGGCATGCATGCCCGAGAGTGTAACGAAAAGGGCCGGCATGCGCCGGCCCCTTGTCTTGCATCCCCTGTCATGGTGGGGTCTCATGTTTATCATCGGCCGCACGCGGCCAGACCAGCCGCAACTCACGAGCCCGCGACCTGATCCTGGCCTGGTGTCCATTCGGTCCCTCGAACCAATCGCCTCACGGCGCGGTACACCAGGTGTGGCAGGTCTGCCACGGCCAGGGCCGGGCGGCGCGCTTCGGCAATCAATGCCAGCCGCACCGGGCCGCTGGCGCGCGGGTCCACGCTGATCACGATTTCGTCGCCGCGCCGGAGCAACAGGCTACCGCCACAACGCAGCCAGTAATCCTCCGAATCGTTTTCGCGGGTCACCCAGATGTCCGTGGCCTTGGCGTCTTCCACAAACAGGCGCTGGGCGGCATGGAGCGAAAGGCTGGTGACTTCGCCAGGGATCAGGGTGAAGACTGTCGTTGTGAGCAATGTTTTCATGATGGCTTCTCCGTGTGCCGGTAACCGCTGATCAGGCAGAAGTCCCGGAACTGGCTTGGGGCTTGGACCAGGCCAGTTAGGGGCGCTGACAGCGGATCCGGTCATTGCATTCTAGTGATTGCCCTAGCACTATCAAAACGATATATATTCTTGTGTCTTGTTAGCCAAACTCACATAGAGAGCCTGCCTCATGGTCTGGAGCGGAAGCTGGAACCCTGACGATCCGCAGAGCTGGCGGCGCGAGTTTCCGCGGCTGCCGGCGCTGTCCGCGCTGCGCGCGTTCGAAGCCGCCGCGCGCCACGAGAGTTTTTCGCGCGCGGCGGCGGAGCTGTTCGTCACGCACGGCGCCGTGAGCCACCAGGTTCGCGCGCTGGAGGGGGAGCTGGGGCAGCCGCTGTTCGAGCGCCGTGGCAAGCGCGTGACGCTGACCGCCAACGGCCGCGTCTACGCCGAGCGCGTGCGCGATGCGCTGCTGCAGATTGCCGATGCCACGCGCGTGCTCCAGGCCGGCAACCGCGACAAGCGCCTGACCATCAGCACCATGCCGTCATTTGCGGCGCGCTGGCTCACGCCGCGCATCGGCAGCTTCATCGAACAGCATCCGGAACTGGACGTGGAACTGCTGTCGTCCAACTCGTTGGTGGACTTCGTCGCCGAAGAGGTGGACGTGGCGCTGCGCATGGGCAATGGCGACTACCCGGGCCTGTACGTGGAACGGCTGCTCGACGATGTGTTCTTTCCGGTCTGCAGCCCGGACTTCAATGGCGGCCGGCTGCCCGAGCTGCCGGCGCACATGGCCGGCATGCCGCTGCTGCGCGGCGAGGGCGATCCGTGGAAACCGTGGTTCGAGGCCGCCGGGCTCGACTGGCCCGAGCCGCGCAAGGGGTTGCTGCTCCAGGATTCGTCGCTGCTGCTGCAAGCCGCGGCCGAGGGCCAGGGCGTGGCACTGATCCGCTCCTCGCTGGCCTACAACGACCTGCTGTCCGGGCGCGTGGTGCGGCTGTTCGATGTGAGCATCCCCTGCCCGTGGCTGCTCTATTTCGTCTGCGCGCCGGCCAGCCTGGAACTGCCGAAGGTGCAGGCGTTCCGCCAGTGGCTGCTGCCCGAGATGGAGCGCTTCCGCAACATCCTGTCGCAGTGGGCCAACTAGGCGTCAGTCCTTGTCGGTGTCGGGGGCCGGCGGCGTCGGCGGCTTGGGGGTCTTCGCCCGGCCGGCGCGTGGATGCGCCTGATCGTACACTTTTGCCAGGTGCTGGAAATCGAGCGACGTGTAGACCTGCGTGGTGGCGATGCTGGCGTGGCCCAGCATCTCCTGCACCGCGCGCAGGTCGCCGGATGACTGCAGCACGTGCGTGGCGAACGAGTGCCGCAGCATGTGCGGATGCACGTGGGTCGGCACGCCGGCCGCCAGCGCCTGCTTGCGGATGCGCGCCTGCACGGTGGCGCCGGACAGCCGCCTGCCGCGCGTGCCCAGGAACAGCGCGTGGGCATCCTCGGGGCCGATGCCGGGGCGCAGCAGCGTGTCGCGCACCGCGAGCCAGGCGCGCAGCGCCTCCATGGCCTTGCTGCCCACCGGCACCGAGCGCCGGCGCGAGCCCTTGCCGATCACCGTGACCTCGGCGCCGGCCACATCGATCCAGCCGGCCGAACGGTAGTCCCCGTCCTCGGTATAGCGCAGGTCCAGCTGCACCAGCTCCGACAGCCGCAGCCCGCTGGAATAGAACAGTTCGAACACCGCCTGGTCGCGCAGCGCCTCGGCCGAGTCGCCCGCGCGATGAGCCACCAGCGCCACGGCGTGCTCCACCGACAGCGCCTTGGGCAGCGGCTGGCCGCGCTTGGGCGCGCGCACGCCATCGACGGGATTCACCTGCACGCCATGATCATGGCGCGCGGCCCACAGATAGAAGCCGCGCCACGCGGACAGCGTGCGCGCGATGGTGCGCGCGGACAGCCCGCCGCCATGCATGCGCGCCGCAAAGGACCGGATGTGATGGGTTTCCAGCGCCAGCAGCGCCACGCCCGGCGCGTGGCGCGCGGCGTGGACCTGGAGCACGGAGAGATCGTGGCCGTAGCTGGCCAGCGTGTGGTCGGCCAGCTTGCGGCCCGTGGCCAGCCAGTCGAGGTAGCGCGCCACCAGCGGATCGGGCGCCGGCTTCGCCTCCGGCTCGCGCTCCGATGGCGGGCGGCGGGCCATGTCAGTCGCGCAGGCGGTTCAGCGCAGCGCCGGCCACCTCGCCGATCTGGCCCAGGTAGGCCGTGCCCATGCCTTCATGAAAGCGCCGCGCCTCGGGCGAACCCAGCACCAGCAGGCCGAACGCGCCGCCCTGGGGCTCGTCGACCGAGCGGGCCGGCGCGCGCAGCGCCACCATCGCCAGCGAGGCAATGTCGTCGCGCTCCAGCAGCCCGGCGGCCTCGAAGCCGCTGTTGGGGCCGCAGTACGGCGCGCGCAGCCCTTCGGCAAACAGCCGCAGGTCGTCGCTGGCGCCTTGCGCCACTTCCATGTGCGCGAAGGCTTCGCCCACGTTCCAGAGGCGCAGCGCCACGGCGGGCACGTCGAAGACCTGCCGCAGGCCGTCCTGCACCGCGTACGGCAAGGCGTGCGAGTCGGCCTCGGCCAGCAGGCGCAGTTGCCAGGCGTGCAGGCGCTGCTGCGTGCGGTCGTTGTCGTGCCCATGCCGCACCAGGTCGGCCAGCTTGAGCTCGAGCCCCTTGTTCTTCTCGCGCAGGATTTCCATCTGGCGCTCCTGCAGTGACACCGCGCGATGGCTGTGCGGACTGGTCAGCTGCACCGTGGCCAGCAGTTCGGCCTGTTCCTCGAAAAACTGCGGATGGCTCTGCAGCCAGGCGGCAACATCTTGGGCGTTCATTGGCTTCTACCGGTGTATTTTTCGGATGGCAGTGTAGCAAACCGCTTTGCGGCCGGCACGTCACAACCGCTGGCGCTAGGTCTGGATCAACCGCTTCTGGCGCGAAATGCTCATCAGGATGCCGATGCCCATGCCCAGCGTCACCAGCGCCGTGCCGCCATAGCTCAGCAGCGGCAGCGGCACGCCCACCACGGGCAGGATGCCGCTCACCATGCCCATGTTCACGAAGGCATAGGTGAAGAAGATCAGCGTGATGGAGCCGGCCAGCAGCCGCGAGAACAAGGTCGGCGCGTTGGCGGCGATATAGAGCCCGCGGAAGATCAGCAGCAGGTAGAGCACCAGCAGCACGGCGTTGCCGATCAGGCCGAATTCCTCCGAGAACACCGCGAAGATGAAGTCGGTATGTTTCTCGGGGATGAACTCCAGGTGCGTCTGCGTGCCCTTGAGCCAGCCCTTGCCGGTCACGCCGCCCGACCCGATGGCGATGATCGACTGGATGGTGTGGAAGCCCTTGCCCAGCGGGTCGGTGGTGGGGTCCAGCAGCGTGCACACGCGATGCTGCTGGTAGTCGTGCAGGATCGGCCAGCTCACGCCGGGCGCGCAGATCTGGCCTTGATACGCGATCAGCAGCGTGACGGCCACCACGCCGACGCCCAGCAGCGGCAGGATGATCTTCCAGCTCAGGCCCGCGAAGTAGATCACGTAGATGCCGGCCGCCAGCACCAGCAGCGCGGTGCCCAGGTCGGGCTGCTTGGCGATCAGGCCCACCGGCACGCCGAGCAAGACCAGCGCCACGGTGAAGTCGAACCACCTGACCGCGCCCTCGCGCTTCTGGAAGTACCACGCCAGCATCAGCGGCATGGAGATCTTCATGATCTCGGACGGCTGGATCACCATGCCCACATAGAGCCAGCGGCGCGCGCCCTTGCGGATCAGGCCGAACATCGCCACGGCGATCAGCAGCGCCACGCCTACTGTATACAGGGGCACGGCAATCCGCATCAGCAGCTGCGTGGGCATGTAGGCGATGACGATCATCACCACGTAGGACAGCAGGATGTTGCGCAACTGGTCTTCCACGCGGCCCGGCATGTCGATGGCGGCCGAATAGAGCGCCACGATGCCGGTGGCGAACAGCAGGAAGACGATCAGGGCCAGCGGCTTGTCGAAGCCGGTGAGGGCCGTCCGGATCACGGACAGAATGCGGCGTTTATCCATGGCGCCCGTCTCCTTTACTCTGAAGCATTGTTACGGGCGGGCGCCGCCGCGCTGACCGGCCTGGCGCGCGGCTTGGCCGGCGCGGGGGCCGAGGCGGGGGCCGCGCGCGGCGCGGGCAGCGGCGCCGAGGCCGGCGGCTTGCTGTGGCCCAGGGCCTGCAGCATGCGTTCGTCGAGCGTGGTCACGGCCGAGGCCGGCGCGATGGCGGCCGGATCGAGCTGCGCGGCAATCGAATCCGACGCCGCCCGGGCGCCGGGCCCCGATGCCACCGCGGCAGCCGATGCCCCGGCTACGCCCGATGCGCCCGCGACGGCAACGCCCGATGCCCCCGCTGCGCTGGCCGCGGCGCCGGATGCCCCGGCCACCGGCGCATTGGCCATGACCGTGGCGCTGGCCGCGCTGGCGGTCAGCCCCGTGGTGAACACGCTGGGCGTGTCCACGGGCGGCTTGCCGCCGGCGCGCTCGATGGCGGGCGGGGCGCCGGCCTGCAACTCCTCGGGCCACTTGCCGAGCAGGTAATAGTCCATCACCTTGCGCGCGATCGGCGCCGCCACCGCCGCGCCAAACCCGGCGTTCTCGACGATCAGCGCCAGCGCGATCTTCGGATTGTCGGCCGGCGCAAACGCGGTATAGAGCGAGTGGTCGCGCTTGCGCTCGTCGATCGCATGGTGGTTGTACTTCTCGCCCTTGCCCAGCGTATAGGTCTGCGCCGTGCCGGTCTTGCCGGCCGACTCGTAGGCGGCGCCCGCGAACACGCGCGCGGCGGTGCCCGAGTGCGTCACGGCCACCATGGCCTTCTTGATCACGTCGATATCCGCCTGCTTCAGCGGAATGCGATAGCTTTCCTTGGGCACCGTCAGCGCGCGCTGGCGCGTGACCGAATCCTCCACGGCCTTGACCAGGTGGGGCTTCATCGCCGAACCGTTGTTGACGATGATCGACACCGCGTTGGCCAGCTGCAGGATCGTGAAGCTGTTGTAGCCCTGGCCGATCCCCAGCGAGATGGTCTCGCCCTCATACCACTTCTGCTGCTCCGGCTTGCGGTACGCCTTGTGCTTCCATTCGGTGGAGGGCAGGATGCCGCGGCTTTCGCCCTCGATATCGATACCCGTAATTTGTCCAAAACCGAGCGGCTTCATGAAGTCGTGGATGCTGTTGACACCCATGTCGCGCGCCAGCATGTAGTAATAGGTATCGCACGACTGCACGATGGAGGTGTGCATGTCCACCCAGCCATGGCCGCCCGGCTTGTCGTCGCGGAACGTGTGGTTGCCCAGCGTGAAGGAGCCCGGATCGTGCATGCCCCAGGCGGCGGTGCGCTTGCCCGTGGTCAGCGCGGCCAGCGCCATGAACGGCTTGTACGTGGACCCCGGCGGATAGGTGCCGCGCAGCGGACGGTTCAGCAGCGGCTTGTCCGGCGAGTTGTTCAGCTCGTCCCAGGTCTTGGAATCGATGCCTTCCACGAACAGGTTGGGGTCGTAGGTGGGCTTGGAGACGAACGCCAGGATGTCGCCCGTCGCCGGCTCGATCGCCACCAGCGCGCCGCGCCGGTCGCCGAACAGCTGCTCGGCCAGTTGCTGGAGGCGGATGTCCAGCGACAGGATCAGGTTGTTGCCGGGCGTGGCCGGCGACGTGGACAGCGTGCGGATGGGCCGCCCGCCCGCGCTCACTTCCACTTCCTCGAAGCCGGTCAGGCCGTGCAGCGCGGTCTCATAGCTCTGCTCCAGCCCGATCTTGCCGATGTAGCTGGTGCCCTTGTAGTTATCGGCGTCCTTGTGCGGATCGTACTTGGCGGCGTCGGCGTCGTTGGCCTCGTCCAGCGCATCGATCCGTTCCTGGTCGCGCTGCGAGATGCGCCCCAGGTAGCCAATCACGTGGCTAGCCGATTCGCCCAGCGGATACTGGCGGAACAGCCGCGCGCGCACGTCCACGCCCGGGAAGCGGAAGCGCTGCGCCGAGAACTTGGCCACTTCCTCATCAGACAGCTGGCTGCGGATCGGCAGGCTCTCGAAGCTGCGCGATTCCTCCAGCAGCCGCTTGAAGCGGCGGCGGTCGCGCGGCTGGATATCGACCAGCGCCGCCAGCGCCTCGATGGTGTTGTCGAGCGTATCGGTCAGCTTGGACGGCGTGATTTCCAGCGTGTACGCGGAATAGTTGCGCGCCAGGATCACCCCGTTGCGGTCCATGATGATGCCGCGGTTGGGCTCGATCGGCGCCACGGAGATGCGGTTGTCCTCGGCCTTGGCCGAATACTGGTCGTGCTTGTACCACTGCAGCCACAGGAAGCGGGTGAACAGCAGCCCGAAGCAGATCACCGTGAACAGGGCGGCGGCCGCCACGCGGATGCGGAAGCGGCCGATTTCCAGTTCGACGTTGCGGATTTCGGTCATGGGGTGACTGCGGGCGGCGGGTTCGGCTTATTGGGGATGAGCGGCGGCCCCGCGCGGCAAAGCGCGCGGGGGAAGGCTAGATCGGGCGGGTTTCGTCAACATCGTGCGAGCGGCGTTGTGGCGCCAACAGCACACTGGTGGCCAGCGGCCACAGCAGCGCCTCGATGCAAGGCGCCAGCAGCAGCGGCCAGCCCGGCAGCGGCGCGCCCATGGCCAGCCGGATCACCACGGGCACCGCGTGGGCGATGAACAGCAGCGGCAGCACATGCAGCGCCTGCGTATAGACCGAGAACCACAGCACGCGGCGATGGATCGTGATCGCAAAATAGGCCAGCAGCGTGTAGGCCATGGCGTGCTCGCCCAGCAGGCGGGCGTCGTGCACATCCATCAGCAGCCCCAGCAGGAACGCCACGCCCATGCCCACCTTGCGCGGCTGGTGGATGTTCCAGAACACCAGCACCAGCGCCACCATGTCCGGGATCCACAGCGTGGTGCCCCAGGGCATAAGGTTGAACAGGAACGCCAGAATGAACGTCAGCGCGATGAACGCGGGATTGACCGGACGCAGCAGATACTGGGGATTGGTCACCGTGCGGGCTCCGTGGCGGGTTTTTCCGCGTTCTTTTCCGCCGATTTCTCGGCCGCTTTCTCTGCCGCTTTCTCCGCCCCGGCACGGGCGGCCGCCGAACGCGCGCCGCGCTCGGCTTTTTGTGGCTTTTCGTCCTCTTGCGGACGCGGACCCAGCCCCGACTCATAACGCACCACCAGCAACTGGCGATGCGAACGCACACCGGCCACGGGCTCGCAGTACACGCGCGAGAACGCCGTATCGGCCTTGCGCTCGATCTGCGCGATCCTGGCCACGGGCAGGCCCGGCGGATAGGTGCCATCCAGACCGGAAGTTACCAGTAGATCACCTTTCTGGAGGTCGGCCGAGGCGGCCATGAAGCGCAGGTCCAGCTGGCCCGCGCGCGAGCCGCCAAAGGCCACGCTGCGCAGCCCGTTGCGCACCACCTGCACCGGAATCGCCTGGTCCTTGTCGGTCAGCAGCGTCACCTCGGCCTGCAGCGGCGAGACCCGCGTCACCTGGCCGATCACGCCGCGCTCGTCGATGACCGGATAGCCGGCGCGCAGGCCCTGCACGCTGCCACGGTCGATCACGATGCGCTGGCTGTACGGATCGCGCGCGTCATAGAGGATCTCGGCCGCCACCACGGGCGTGGCCGACTGCTGCGCCAGGTTCAGCAGCTTGCGCAACTGGTTGTTCTCGGCCTCGAGCTGGGCCTGCCGCACGGCGGCGTTGGCCTGCTCCACGGCGCCGCGGCGCAGTTCGCGGTTCTCGGTGGCCAGCGTGACCGATGACTGGGCGTAGTCGAAGACGCCGCGCAGCGCGTCGCGCGGCACCAGCACCACGCGCTCCACCGGCATCAGCACGGTGGCGGCAACCTGGCGCGCGGTGCGCATGGCGTCGAAGCGGGCATCGACCACCAGCAGTGCCAGCGCGATCGTCACGAAGATGACCAGCCGCGCCACGGCGGACGTGCCTTGCTTGAAGAGCGGCGGTGGGGAGTAATCCATTTACCCGTGCGCAGGCGAAGTCGCCCCGCCGGGGGCGGCGGGGCGGAGCGGAATTTCGATGGCGCACGTGGCGGCGGAGCCTGCGGGGACCGGCATGCCGCGTGTCGCCACGTTACGATTCCTGTTGCTTATTCGTAGGAGAAGATGCTGCCAAGCTTGTCCATGCGCTCCAGCGCCATGCCCGAACCACGCACCACGCAGGTCAGCGGATCCTCGGCCACCAGCACCGGCAGGCCGGTTTCCTCGGCCAGCAGGCGGTCCAGGTCGCGCAGCAGCGCGCCGCCGCCGGTCAGC
>Ga0255338_1002674_pt1 | contig 24610 bp, 21 predicted proteins | sample MeOH1_35cm_T4_19_FD_203715 | JGI IMG/M metagenome (GOLD analysis project Ga0255338, IMG submission 203715) | Sandy soil microbial communities from University of British Columbia, Vancouver, Canada - MeOH1_35cm_T4_195 | ecosystem: Engineered > Artificial ecosystem > Sand microcosm > Unclassified ...
CGCCAGAATGAGCATCTTCTCTGCCACCTGGGCGGTCGATATCCAGACCTTCTGGCCGGACAGCACATAGTGATCGCCTGCCCTTTCGGCGCGGGTTTTCAGGCGGGTGGTGTTCAGGCCGGTGTTGGGCTCGGTGACGGCGAAGCAGGCTTTCTCCCTGCCCTGGATCAGCGGCGGCAGCATGCGGCGTTTCTGCTCCTCATTTCCAAACACGGCCACGGGCTGCAAGCCGAAAATGTTCATGTGCACCGCCGATGCGCCAGACAACCCCGCGCCCGACTGTGAGATGGCCTGCATCATCACAGTCGCTTCACTGATGCCCAGTCCGCCACCACCATATTCCTGTGGCAGGCAAACGCCGAGCCAGCCGCCGTCGGCTAGAGCGCGGTGCAGCTCATGCGGAAAGCCGCCCAGCCGGTCGCGTTCGAGCCAGTAGCTGTCGTCGAAGCGGGCGCAGATTTTTCCCATTGCTTCGCGTATCGCGTCATGTTCCAGGTTGGGGGCGAAATCCATGGTGATGTACCAGTGGGTTCAGATTGCCAGACCGAGGCGGGTGCCCTGGTCGATGGCGCGCAAGGCGTCGAGTTCGGCGGCCAGCTCGGCGCCGCCGATGACATCGGGCGCCAGGCCGAGCGCGCGCAATTCGGTGATCAGCGTGTTCTCGCTGTCCTGGCCGGCGCAAATCACGATGGTGTCCACGCGCAGCGTCTGTGGCACACCGTTGACGCTCAGGTGCAGGCCCGCACCGTCGATGCGTTCATAGACGCAACCCGACAACGTGCGCAGGCCGCGCCGTGCCAGCTCGGCCTTGAGCGCCCAGCCGGTGGTCAGGCCCAGATTGCGTCCGGGTTTTTCAGGTTTTCGCTGCAACAGGGTGACTTCGCGTGGCGCGCTGACCGGCTGTGCCGGTTTGAGGCCGCCCGCAGCTGCGGGCGAGGTATCGACACCCCATTCAGCGTAAAACTGCTCGACCGTCTGAGGCGCGTTGGCAGCGTTACCCGCATGCTCGTCATGCAGCAGGAAGGTGGCCACGTCGAAGCCGATGCCCCCGGCACCGATGACCGCGACCCGGCGGCCCGCCTGCGCCCGGCCCGACAGCAGGTCGGCATAGCTCACCACCTTGGGGTCGGTGACGCCCGGGAATTGCGGCAGGCGCGGGCGCACGCCGGTGGCTATCACGATGCGGTCGTAGTGACCGGCCGCGAGCGAAGGGGCGTCTGCTTTGCAGTTGAGCTTTAGGGTGACGTCATGCCGCGCAACGCTTTGCCTGAAGTAGCGAAGCAGTTCATTGAACTCCTGCTTGCCCGGCACGGCCCGGGCCAGGTTCAACTGGCCGCCAATCTCGGGTCCGGCCTCGAACAGGGTGACCGCATGACCGCGTTCGGCCGCAGTCAGCGCGCAGGCCAGCCCGGCCGCGCCGGCACCGATCACCGCCACCTTGCGCTGCATGGCCCGTGGCGGCAACAGCGAGAACTCCAGCTCGCGCCCGGCGCGTGGATTGACCAGGCAGGTGGCGGGGCGGTCGGCGAAGATGTAGTCGAGACAGGCCTGGTTGCAGGCGATGCAGGTGTTGATCTCGTCGGCGCGGCCCTGCGCCGCCTTGCGCACGAAGTCGGCATCGGCCAGGAAGGGGCGCGCCATCGACACCATATCGGCGTCACCGCTGGCCAGGATTTCTTCGGCCAGATCGGGCGTGTTGATCCGGTTGGAGACGATGACGGGAATCGTCACCGCTTGTTTGATGCGGGCCGCCGCAAAGCGCCAGGCGGCGCGCGGCACCACGTAGGCAATGGTCGGGATGCGCGCTTCGTGCCACCCGATGCCTGTGTTGAGGATGTCGGCGCCCGCGGCCTGCACAGCCTTTGCGAGCTGGATGATGTCGTCAGCCGGGGCACCGCCCTCGACCAGATCGAGCGCCGAAACCCGGAACATCAGCAGAAACGTCGGCCCCAGGCGTTCGCGCGTGCGCCGCACGATCTCGACCGGCAGGCGATGGCGATTTTTCATGCTGCCGCCAAACTCGTCGCTGCGGTTGTTCGTGCGCGTGACGGTGAACTGGTTGAGCAAGTAGCCCTCCGAGCCCATGATCTCGACGCCATCGAAGCCGGCGCGTTGCGCGAGTTCGGCGCAGCGTACATAGTCTTCCACCGTTTGCCAGACTTCGGCCGTGCTCAAGGCGCGCGGCGCGCGGGGGTTGATCGGGGAGGGGATGTCGGAGGCGCCCACTGGCCTGGCGATTTTTGCGTAGCGCCCGGTGTGCAGGATTTGCAGAATGATCTTGCCGCCCTCGGCATGCACCGCCTGTGGGATCGGTCTGAGCGCATCGGCTTGTGCCGTCGTGACAAGCAGGGGACCCGTTTCATCCAGCAGGCCATCCTGGCAGGGGGCATAGCCTCCCGTGACGATCAGGCCCGCGCCACCGCGTGCGCGCTCGGCATAGAACAGGGACAGCCGGTCGATGGAGCGGTCCAGCGACTCCAGACGTGTGTGCATCGATCCCATCAGCGTCCGGTTGTTAAGGGTGTGCGCGCCGACCTTCAGGACGGAGAGTAGCGTCGGAAAGAAAACAGTGGCTTCGGTGGACATGAAGAACGCCTCTTTTAGAAATCTAACTAACACCTGTTCGATGATATATCATACGGCGTCGACCAGCCATGCAATTGGCGAGCACCTCAATTTCTTCGTCCGGATTGACGGTGTGATGCAGGCGGCGATTTCGACAACAGTCAGTCAGGAGATTTACCCATGATGTTCGACGATGACCAGATTGCGCTGCGTGACGTGGCGCGCCGCTTTTCACGAGAGAAGCTCAGGCCCGATTACCAGAAGCGCGAATCGCAACCTGGCATTGACCGGGCGTTGTTCAAGGAAATGGGTTCACTCGGTCTGATCGGTGTTGATCTGCCCGAGGAATATGGCGGTTTGGGCTTGAGTGGTGTCACGGCTGGCCTCATTACCGAGGAAATTGCCTATGGCGACTTCAACGTCAGCTATATGCAGTTGCTCAGTTCGCTGATGGGCGCAATCATTCATGCCAATGCGTCCCGCGAGTTGGCGCGCACCTGGAACAGCCGGATGGTGGCGGGCGAGGCCGTCGTCGCGCTGGGGCTGACCGAACCACGAGGCGGCTCGGATGCCGCCAATCTTCAACTCAAGGCGCGTCGCGTGGGCGATGAGTACGTGCTTTCCGGCGAGAAGACCTCAATCACGTTTGCCGACCAAGCCGATGCCATCGTGCTGTTCGCGCGCACCGGAAAGCCCGAGGATGTCGCGCGCGGTATAAGCGCCTTCCTGGTCGATCTGAATCAGCCCGGCGTACAGCGCACGCGCTTCAACGATGTTGGCAGCAAGATCATCGGCCGTGGCTCGGTGTTTTTCGACGATGTACGGGTGCCGGTCGAGAACCGGCTGGGCGAGGAGGGCAAAGGCTTTACGCAGGTGATGCAGGGATTCGACTTCAGTCGCATTCTGATCGCACTGCAATGCGTAGCCGCCGCGCAGGCGTCGATCGACGAAACCTGGCAATACGTAAAGGAACGCCAGACCTTTGGCGCGCCGCTGGCGCAGTACCAGGGCGTGAGCTTTCCCATTGTCGAGTTTGAGACCCTGATTGCCGCCTGCCGCCAGCTCTGCTACCACGGCCTGGCCTTGCGCGACGCCGGCCAGCCCCACACCGCGGAAGCGGCCATGGTCAAGTGGATGGGCCCCAAGACCGCTTTCGACGCGATCCACCAATGCCTGCTGACCTTTGGGCACTACGGCTGGTCGATGGACCTGCCCCACCAGCAGCGCCTGCGCGACGTGATGGGCCTGGAAATCGGCGACGGCACGGCGCAGATCATGAAGTTGATCGTTGCTCGCGAGCGCGTGGGCCGCGCCGCCGTGCAGTACGCCAAGGAGAGCAATAAATGAGTCAGTCACCTCCTGTCGTGGTCAGCCGTGCCGGCGCCATCGGCATTATCGAGTTGGCCCGCCCCGACAAATTCAATTGCCTGTCGATGTCCGTTCATGCGGCCATCGAGGCCGCCATCGACGGGTTTGAGAATCCCGACTCTGGTGTGCGAGCCATTCTGATCCGGGCGCAAGGCAAGCATTTCTGTACCGGCGCCGACCTGGATGAGGTGAAGTCGCTGCGTGGCGATCCGGCCAGGCTCAAGCACTTCATCAGCTATGGTCACAGCGTGCTCAAGCGCCTGGAGCGCAGCGATCTGCCGGTGGTGGCTGCCTGCCAGGGCCTCACCTTGGCCGGTGGCAGCGAACTGATGCTGGCCTGCGACATCATCTTTGCGGCCAAGGATGCGCGCTTTGGCGACCAGCATGCCCAGTTCGGCCTGATTCCCGGCTGGGGCGGCAGCCAGCGCATTCCGCGCATTGCCGGCCTGCGCCGTGGCCTGGACCTGTTCTTTTCGGCGCGCTGGATCGATGCCGCCACCGCCGAGCAGTGGGGGCTGGTGAACTATGTGGTCGAGCCCGAGCAGTTGGGTGAAGCGGCCATGGCGTATTGCAGCAAGCTCGCCACGCGCAGCCGCATCGGCATGGCCACCATGAAACGTTTGGCGCGGCAAGGCATGGAGGGTTCGTTGGAGGTCGGTCTCCAGCTTGAGGAAGACCTGGCCAGCGCGGCCCTGCTCGATGACGACGTCAGCGAAGGTCTGGCGGCCTTCGAGGCGCGCCGTACACCGGTGTTCAAGGCCTGAGAAGCTGAATGCTTTGTCTCGCGAATAGGCGCAATCACATATGACCATCCTCTCCTCCCGCATATCGACTTCCGACGACGAATTTCGGCTCAACCGCGAAGCCTACGATGCTGTGATCGCGGACCTGCAGAGTCGTCGCCAACTGGCGCTGGCCGGTGGCCCCCTGAAAGCGCGGGAAAAACACCTGGCGCGCAACAAGATCCTGCCGCGCCATCGCGTCGAAGTGCTGCTCGATCCGGGCTCGCCTTTCCTCGAGGTCGGCATGCTGGCCGGCGAGGGCATGTACCACGGCGTGCCGCCGGGTGCCAGCATCATCACCGGCATCGGTCTGGTGCAGGGCCGTCCGTGCATGATCATCGCCAACGACGCCACCGTAAAGGGTGGCACCTACTATGGCATGACCTGCAAGAAGCATGTGCGGGCGCAGCAAATTGCCTGGGCACACCGCTTGCCCTGTATTACGCTGGTGGACAGCGGTGGCGCCTTCCTGCCGGAGATGGCCAACATCTTTCCCGATGTGGGGCAGTTCGGCAGCATTTTCAACAACCAGGTACGCATGTCGGCCGAAGGTATCCAGCAGATTGCCGTGGTGATGGGGCCTTGCACGGCGGGTGGCGCCTACATCCCGGCGCTGTGCGACGAGGCGGTGATTGTCAAGGAACAGGGCTATATGTACCTCGGTGGCCCCGAGTTGACCTTTGCCGCTACCGGCGAGACGGTGGATGCCGAGTCGCTGGGCGGCGCCAAGATGCACTGCAGCGTCAGCGGCGTCACCGATCACATTGCCGAAGATGACCGCCACGCGCTGGCCATCACGCGTGAAATCGTAAGGGACCTGGGTGAGCAGCCCAAGCCACGCTGGACGCGTCAGCCGTCGGTGCCTCCGCGCTTCGATCCACGCGAGATTTACGGCATCATCAGCCGCGACGCCAAAATCCCGACCGACACGCGCGAGATCCTGGCGCGCTTTGTCGACGACAGCCGGTTCCAGGAATTCAAGCCGATGTACGGCGACACCCTGCTGACCGGCTTTGCGCGAATCCATGGCCACGAGGTCGGCATCCTGGCCAACCAGGGCGTGCTGTTTCCGGAAAGCGCGATGAAGGCGGCGCACTTCATCGATCTGTGCTGCCAACGAGACATCCCGCTGCTGTTCATGGCCGACGTGACCGGCTTTATGGTAGGGCGCGCCGCCGAGCAGGCGGGCATTGCCAAAGCCGGGGCCAAGATGATCACGGCGATGGCCTCGGCCAACGTGCCCAAGTACACCATCATCATGGGTGCCTCTTACGGTGCCGGTTACCTGGCGATGTGCGGCCGCCCATTCAACCCGACTGCGATGTTTGCCTGGCCGACCGGCCGCGCGGCCATCATGGGCCCGGATCAGGCCGCCACGGTGATGACGCTGGTGCGCAAGCAAATCAACAAGACCGAGGGAAAAGAGTGGACGCCCGAGGAAGAAGAGGCGTTCAAGGCGCCGGTACGCAAGATTTACGAAGACTTCCAGCCTGCTACGAACTTCTCCTCGAATTTGTGGGTGGACGGCATCATCGATCCGGTGGAGACCCGCGACGCCATGGGGCTGCTGCTTGACCTCGCATCCCGTACTGCCGCCAAACCGACGCCGTTCGGTGTCTTCCGTTTCTAACCAGGACGCCAGCCATGCAACGCATCCACACCGACTTGATGACCCACTTCGCTGCAGGAGTTGGGCATGCTTAAGAAAATCCTCATTGCCAACCGCGGCGAGATCGCCTGCCGCATTGCCCGCACCTGCCGCAAGCTCGGCCTGGAAGTGGCCACCGTGCATTCCAGTGCCGACCGGTTTGCCCGCCATGTGCGTGAGATCGGTGAATCGGTCGAACTCGGGGGCGCCGCGCCCAGCGAGAGTTATCTGAACATCGATGCCATCATCGCGGCGGCCCGGCGCGTGGGCGCCGACGCCGTTCATCCGGGCTATGGTTTTGTCTCGGAAAATGCGGCCTTCGTGCGCGCGCTTGATGCTGCTGGCTTGACCTTCATTGGACCTCGGGCCGACACGATTGAACGCGTCGGCGGCAAAGCCAGTGCCAAGCTCGAGGCAGCCCGCCTCGGCGTGCCGGTCATTCCCGGCAGCGAAGGCGGCATGACCGACCCAGCCGAGGTGCTGAGCCTGGTGCGTGGTATGAAGTTGCCCGTGTTGCTCAAGGCGGTGGCTGGTGGCGGTGGCCGTGGCATGGCGGTGGTCGAGACACTGGAGGGGCTGGAGTCGCGCATCGAGAGTGCCATGCGCGAGGCCGAAAAAGCCTTCGGCAACGGCGAACTGATCGTCGAGCGCTACCTGCCGCATGTGCGCCACCTGGAGGTGCAGGTGGCCGGTGATGGCCAGGGCCACGCCATCCACCTGTTCGAGCGCGAGTGCACCTTGCAGCGGCGCCATCAAAAGGTGATCGAAGAAGCGCCGTCAAGCGGTCTCAGCCCGCGTCTGCGTGAAGCCATCCTGGCCGATGCGGTCAAGCTGGCCTCTGGCGTGAATTACCGCGGCCTGGGCACGGTGGAGTTTGTCGTCACGGGCGAGGAACATTATTTCCTGGAGGTCAATCCGCGCCTGCAGGTCGAACACCCGGTGACCGAAGAAGTCACCGGCCTCGATCTGGTCGAACTACAACTGCGCATTGCCGACACCGACCACCTGCCGCTGGCGCAAGCCGACGTGCGATGCACCGGTCACGCCTTCGAGGCCAGGCTGTGCGCTGAAGACGCCGCTGCGGGCTTTTTGCCGGCCACCGGGCGCCTGCAGGTGGTTGATTTTTCGCGCGCGGGTGTGCGCATCGAGTCCGGGGTGGACAGCGGCGACGAAATCTCGCCGCACTACGACTCGATGATCGCCAAGCTTATCGCGCACGGGCCCGACCGCGAGTCGGCGCGCCGGGCGCTGGTGGCCGGATTGCGCGAAAGCACGGTGATCGGCCTGGTCACTAACCTGGAATTTCTGCATGAACTACTGGAATGGCCGGAGACCCGCGATGCCGCGTTTCACACCCGCCTGATCGACGAGCGCCACGCACAGCGCGGCATGGTGGCTCCCGCCGCGCCGCCGCTTGAGCACTTGGCTGCGGCCGCGCTGCACTGGCTGGCGCAACGGCGTGCCGAGTCGCCCGCGCTGGGCTGCTGGACCCTGTGGGACGGTTTCACAGGCTGGCGTCTGAGTAGTGGACCGATTCAGGCCGCACCCCAGCCGGTCCTTGTGTTGAAAGCCGGCGCGGCGGAGTGGCCAGTGCGGTTTTCGATGCGCGATGACCGGGGCAGCAGTGTGCTGGTCATTGGCGAGCAGAAGGTGAGCGCCACGCTGCAGCCGCTCGCGACCGGACGCTACCTGCTGCAATGTCGCGGGCGGGCGCTGGAACTGACGATCCGCGGCGACGCGCGGCAGGCCGAACTCGCCAGTGCGTTGGGCAGCAGCGTTTTCACCGCGCAACCTTATCTGGGGGGGGGCGCCGGTGACGCTGCCGCCAGCGGGCAACTGGGCGCGCCAATGATGGGCAAGGTGGTGGCGGTCAATTCGGCGGTCGGTGAGAGGGTTGCCATCGGCCAGACCGTGATCGTGCTCGAATCGATGAAGATGGAGCTGCACGTCACGGCGCCGTTCGAGGGCAGCCTGAGCAGCCTGCGCTGCCGAGTCGGCGACATGGTTGAGCGCCACCAGGTGCTGGCCGAAGTCAGCCCGGCTTGATCGAAGGAGGTACAAGCGATGAGCAAATTGCCTGCCTCCGTCGAGTTCCATGAGGAGGGACCGCGCGAGGGCTTTCAGATGGAGCCAAAAACCTATCCGCGGGCGGATCGCGCCGCGCTGATTGACGCTTTGAGCGCCTCGGGGCTGAGGCAGATCCAGGTGGCGTCCTTCGTCAGTCTTCGCGCGGTGCCGCAGATGGCCGACGCGGCCGAACTGTTTGCCGCCGTCACCAAGCGCCCTGGCACCCGCTACACGGCGCTCTGGCTCAACGACAACGGCTTCGAGCGGGCGCGCGCCTGCGAACAGGTGGACCTGGACGGCAAGCTGATGTTCTACACAACCGAGCCGTTTTCGCAGCGCAACAACAATTGCAGCGTGGCCGAGATGCGTGAACGCCAGCTCGGCTGGCTGGACCGCTACATCGCTCTGGGCATTCCGGTAGAAAAGGCCTATGTGATCACGGCCTTTGGCTGCAATCTCGGTGGCGCCGTGCCTCTGTCGGCCCTGACCGATCAGGTCCGCTGGCTGGTCGATGCCTGCGCCGACCGGCATGTGCCGCTGCCGGCGGTCTACTTGGCCGACACCATGGGCTGGGCAAATCCGGAGGAGATCAAGCGCCGCGTCGGCGCGGTGCGCGCGATCGTGCCAGAGGCTCAGATCGGGCTGCATCTGCACGACACGCGCGGTGTCGGCGGTGCCAACGTTTATGCCGCCTTGCAAATGGGCGTGCGGCTGTTCGACAGTTCGGTCGCCGGCCTGGGCGGCTGTCCGTTCGCGGGTCACGCGCACGGTGGCGCGGCCGGCAATATCTGCACCGAAGACATGGTGTTCATGTGCCAGGAATTGGGCATCGAGACCGGGATCGATTTAGAGAGACTGATCGAGGCGGCCCGTCTGGCCCAACGCATCATCGGCCGCACCCTGTCGGGCCATGCGATGCACAGCGGCTCGCTCGCTGCAATGAAGAAAAATGACGCAGATGACAGCACTTGAAAGCCGTATCGACACCCTCGGCGGTGCCTACCAGCAAGCGCTGGGGTACGGCCGCGCTCAGGTCGAGACCTTGCGAAAACGCCTGGCCGAGGCGGCCACCGGCGGGCGTCATGCGCACATCCAGCGCCACCGGGAACGAGGCAAGCTGCTGGTGCGCGAGCGCATCGACTTCGTCGTCGATGACGGCAGCGCCTTCCTGGAACTCTCGCCGCTGGCGGCCTGGGATCAGTATGGCAACGAGGTGCCGGGTGCGGGCATCGTCACCGGCGTCGGCATGGTGGCCGGTCGGCCCTGCATGTTCATTGCCAACGATGCCACCGTCAAGGGCGGCTCGTTCTTCCATGAAACCGTCAAAAAGCACATACGGGCTCAGGAGATTGCCCAGCGCCTGCGCCTGCCCTGCCTGTACCTGGTGGATTGCGGTGGCGCTTTTCTGCCGGAGCAGGACCGCGTGTTTCCCGATAAGGACCACTTCGGCAACAGCTTCCATCGCCAGTGCCGCATGTCGCAGGCCGGCCTGCCGCAGCTCTCGGCCGTGTTCGGCGGCTGCACCGCGGGCGGTGCCTACATTCCCGCGCTGTCGGACGAAGTGGTGATGGTGCGCGGCAACGCACGCATTCATCTGGGTGGCCCTTCCATCGTCAAGATCGCGATCAACGAAGTGGTCGACGGCGAAACCCTGGGCGGTGCGGAGATGCACAGCCGTGTCTCCGGTGTCAGCGACCACCTGGCCGAGGACGAGCATCAGGCGCTGGCCATGCTTCGTCAGATCGTCGCCAGCCTGCCGCCCGAGCCGCCCATGGTGCCGCCGCTGCCGCCCAGCGCACCACGCTACGACCCGATTGAGCTCAATGGCGTCGTGCCGGCCGACCCCAAACAGCCCTACGACGCGCGTGAAATCATTGCGCGGCTGATCGATGGCAGCGCTTTCCACGAGTTCAAACCTTTGTGGGGTGATACGCTGGTGACCGGCTTTGGCGCGATCCACGGCCAGCCGGTCGCCATCCTCGCCAACAACGGCGCGCTGCTGGCCGAGTCGGCCCTGAAGGGCGCGCATTTCATCGAGCTGGCCAACCAGCGCGGCGTGCCGCTGCTGTTTTTGCAGAACATCCCCGGCTTCATGGTTGGCACCGAGGCCGAGCGTGGCGGTATTGCCAAGCACAGCGCCAAGATGGTGTACGCCATGGCCTGCGCGCGCGTGCCCAAGCTCACGCTGGTGGTTGGCGGCTCTTACGGCGCTGGCAACTACGGCATGTGTGGCCGCGGCTTTGAGCCCGAATTCCTGTTTGCCTGGCCCAGTGCCAAAGTTGCCACGATGAGTGCCGACATTGCCAGCAACGTAATGGTCGAGCTGGCGCGTTCCAACCTGCGCGGCCCGGCTGATGAGGCGCGGTTGCTGGATACCGAACGCAAGGTACGCGAGCAGTACGCGCGTCAGAGCGACCCCTATTACGCCACCTCCCGGCTGTGGGATGACGGCCTGATCGAGCCCTCGGCCTCGCGCGACGTGCTGGGCCTAGCGCTGGCGCTGGCGGCGCGCCGTGCATTGCCGAGTACGGCAACCCCTGTTTACCGCATGTAAGAGAACCTCCATGAGCACCCCAACCTACGAGACCCTGCAACTGGTCGTCGACGCGCGCGGCGTGGCCCGCCTGACGCTCAACCGCCCGGACACTCACAACGCGCTCAACGCCACCCTGATCAGCGAGCTGCGCCGTGCCGTCGATTGGCTGGCCGTAGCGCCGGGCGTGCGCGCGGTGGTGCTCAGCGGCACCGGCAAGTCCTTCTGCGCCGGTGGTGACCTGGGCTGGATGCAGGACAACATGAAAAAGAGCCGGGCCGAGCGCGTGGGCGAAAGCGGCGATCTGGCGCTGATGCTGCGCGCCCTGAACGAGTTGCCCATGCCCGTCATTGGCCGCATCAACGGCCCCGCGTATGGCGGCGGCGTCGGCATGATCTCGGTCTGCGACATCACGATCGCGGTCGATACCGGCATCTACTCGCTGACCGAGGTACGCCTGGGCCTGCTACCGGCCAATATCGCGCCCTACGTCGTGGCGCGCATGGGTGAAGCCAACGCCCGGCGCACTTTCCTGACGGCCGCCGCATGAGCGCGGCAGAGGCGCAGCGCCTGGGCCTGCTATCAGAAGTGGTGGCGGCCGATCAGCTCGATGCTGCCATTGAACGCGAACTGGCCGACCTGCTGCAGTGCGCGCCTGGCGCGGTGGCGGCCACCAAGAAGCTGGTGGCCTATGTGCAGGCGCACGACCTGCCCACCAACATGATCTACACCGCCGACAAGCTGGCCGACGCGTGGGAAACCGAAGAAGGGCGTGATGGCATCGCCGCCTTTTTTGGCAAGCGGCTGCCGGCGTGGCGGCAGGGCTGAGTGTTGGCATGAAGGCGTGCGACTGATGTTCAACACCCTGCTGATTGCCAATCGCGGGGAGATCGCCTGCCGCATCGCCCGCACCGCGCGCCGCATGGGCTTGCGCACGGTGGCGGTCTATTCCGACGCCGACCGCGAGGCGCTGCACGTGGCCCTGTGCGACAGGGCCGTGCGCATCGGAGCGCCGGGGGCCGCGCGCAGCTACCTCGATGCCGCTGCCATCGTGGCCGCGGCGCGTGCCGCCGGTGCGCAGGCTATCCATCCAGGCTACGGTTTTTTGTCGGAAAGCCTGACCCTGGTCGACGCCTGCGAAGCCGCCGGGCTCATTTTTGTGGGTCCCTCGCGCGAGGCGATCCGGCGCATGGGCTCGAAGATCGAATCCAAGCGCATTGCGCTCGAAGCCGGCGTGCCGGTGGTGCCGGGCTACCATGCCGACGACCAGGACCCTGCGGTCTTGCAGGCGGCGGCCAGTGACATCGGCTACCCGGTGCTGATCAAGGCCTCGGCCGGCGGCGGTGGCAAGGGCATGCGGGTGGTGCGCAGCGCGGCTGAATTCGCGACCGCGCTGGATACCGTGCGACGCGAAGCGCAGGCTTCGTTCGGCGACGACCGCGTGCTGCTGGAACGCTACCTCGACGAGCCGCGCCACCTCGAAGTGCAGTTGCTGGGCGACAAGCACGGGCATCTGATACATCTGTTCGAGCGCGAATGTTCGATCCAGCGCAACCACCAGAAAGTGATTGAGGAGGCGCCCGCGCCGCACCTGCCGCCCGCGGTGCGCGACGCCCTGTTCTCGCACGCTCTGACGATGGGGCGCGCCATCGGCTACGACAGCACCGGCACCATCGAGTTCATCCACGACAGCCGCAGCGGGGACACCTTCTTTCTGGAAATGAACACCCGGCTGCAGGTCGAGCACCCGGTGACCGAGTTGACGGTCGGCATCGATTTGGTCGAATGGCAACTGCGGGTGGCCGCAGGTGAGCCGCTCGGCTTCGCCCAGCCGGACCTGTCGCAGCGCGGCTGCGCGATCGAGGCGCGTGTCTGCGCGGAGAATCCAGCGGCCGGTTTTGCGCCCGAGATCGGCGCCCTGATCGGCTACCGCGAGCCGCGCGGCGAGGGCGTCCGGGTCGACAGCGGCGTGCGCAACGGCAGTCGGGTCACGCCTTATTACGATTCCATGCTGGCCAAGGTGATTGCCCATGCCGACGACCGGCCGACCGCCGCACGGCGGCTCGCCACGGCATTGGACGACACGGTGCTGCTCGGCGTGCACAGCAACCTCGGTTTTCTGGCCGATCTGCTGCGCCACGACCACTTCGCGCAGGTACTCACCACACATTACATCGAACGCGCCTTTCCCACAGGCTGGCAGCCGCGCGCGGACGATGGACTGGCCATCGCCGCTGCCGCCGTGCACGGCGTGCTGGTCAAACAGGCGGCGGCCGGGCGCTCGGCCTGGCAGTCGCTCGGGGCCTGGCGCGCGGCCGGTGCCGGGAGTGGCACTGGCAGCACACAGGTGCTGCTCGAAGACGAGCAGCGCTGCGTGCATGAAGTCAGCGTCTCACGGCAGGGTGACAGCTGGCGTGTGTGCGTCGGCGATCGGGAGCTGACCCTGGTGGCGGCGCTGGCTGGCGACACCCTGGCGTTGCAGCGCGACGGCCTGACGGTTCGCTTCACGGTCGCGGTGGAGCAGCACGCCACGCAGGGCGAACGCCTGTGGCTCTCTGGCCCGGGCGGCACGTGGGCCTGGTGCCGTCTCGATCGCTGGCAGCGCGCACTCAAGGGCGCGGCGGGTGCCGACGAGCGGGGCGGCAATCGCCTGCTCGCGCCCATGCCCGGTCTGGTGACGCAGGTGCAGATCAGTGTGGGCATGACCGTGAACGCGGGCGACACGCTGGTGCAGATGGAGGCGATGAAGATGGTGCATACGCTGAGCGCGGTCGCGCCGGGACGTGTGGCCGAGCTGCGTTGCCGCGTCGGCGACGCGGTGCGCGGTGGTGACGTGCTGGTGATCATGGAAACAATGGAATCCGGGGAAAGGCAATGAACGAACCGATTTATTTTGACGAGCAACACCGGCAGTTCCGCGACAACCTGCGCCGCTTTGTCGAGCAGGAAGTGGTGCCGCAGGCCACGCCCTGGGAAGACCAGGGCATGGTGCCGCGCGCGCTGCTGCGCAAAATGGGTGAACTGGGCTATCTGGGCATTCGCTACGACGAAAAGTACGGCGGCTCGAAACTCGACACCGTGTACAGCGCCATCCTGGCTGAAGAACTCGGCCGTTCCACCTTTGGTGGCTTCGCCGTGACGGTGATGGTGCATACCGACATGGCCTCGCCGCATCTGGCCAATTTTGGCTCGCCCGAGCAGCTTGAGCGCTACCTGCCGCCCATCATCAAGGGTGAGAAAATTTGCGCAGTGGCGGTGACCGAGCCCGATGCAGGCTCCGACGTGGCCGGCATCCGCACGCGCGCGGTGCGCGACGGTGAGCACTGGGTCATCAACGGAAGCAAGATGTTCATCACCAACGGCGTGCATGGCGACGTGTACTTTGTCGCCGCCAAGACCGATCCGAGCGCCAAGGGTTCACGCGGCATCTCGATCTTCATCGTCGAGAAGGGCACGCCGGGTTTTCGCGTCGGTCGTGCGCTCAACAAGAGTGGCTGGCTGTGCAGCGATACCGCCGAGCTGGTGTTCGAGGACTGCCGCGTGCCGGCCGCCAACCTGCTGGGCGAAGAGAACAAGGGCTTCTACCAGATCATGCGCAACTTCCAGAACGAGCGCATGGTGCTGGGTGCGCAGGTGATGGGCGAGGCCGCGCGCGCGATCGAGCTGACGCTGGCCTATGTGCGCGAGCGCAAGGCCTTCGGCGCCACGCTGTGGGACAAGCAGGCGATCCGCCAGCGCCTGGCCATGCGGGCAGCGCAGGTGGCGGCGGCCCGCCAGTTGGTCTACCACGCGGCCTGGCTGGACGCGCAGGGCCGCGACTGCGTCAAGGAGGTGTCGATGGTCAAGGCGCTATGCGGCGAGCTGGTCAACGATGTGGTCTATGACTGCCAGCAGTTCCACGGCGGCTTCGGCTACATGCGCGAGGCCGCGATCGAGCGCATGGTGCGCGACGCCCGCGTCCAGGCCATCGGTGGCGGTGCCACCGAGGTCATGCTCGAAGAGGTGGCGAAACGGTTGTGAACATGAGCACCTCTCTGGCTTCTTCAGTCATTGACGGGTTGGTCGAGCTGCCGCTGAAGGAGGTCCTGCCCGGCGTCCTGATGTTCACGCTGCCGGTGGACTACGGCATCGACCACGTCAACATCTACCTGATTCGCGAAAGCGGGGGGTGGTGCCTCTTCGACACGGGTGCTGATTGCAAGGCGGCCCGGGCCTTGTGGCTGCGCGCATTGGCGGGTCCGCTGGCGGCTGGTTTGACGCGCATCATCGTCTCGCACCACCACCCCGACCACCTCGGGCTGGCGGTGTGGCTGCACGAGCGAACCGGGGCTCCGATCCTGATGCGCGAGGAGGAGGTGGCGGTGGCGCGGCAGACGCACGTGGTCAGCATCGATGACCGCGCGTACTGTATCGACTTCATGTGCCGCCATGGGGTGGCGCCGAAGGTCGCGCAACAGGTGGTGGGTGGGGTGTTGCAAAGCAACATGGCCTGTGCCGTGCCGACTCGCGTCGAGCCGCTCGAAGCTGGCCAGACCTTGCACACCCGCGATCATGCTTTCGACGTGCTGGTGCTTGGTGGGCACAGCATTGCACAAATCTGCTTGTACGAGCCCACCCTGAAATTGCTGCTCACGGGCGATCAGTTGCTCGAGCGCATCACACCCAACATCGGTGTCTGGCCCTATGGCGAAACCGATCCGCTGCCACGTTACCTGGATAGCCTGCGCACCATTGCGGGGCTGGACATCGAGTACGTATTGCCAGCCCACCACCGCGTCTACCACGCCGGGGTCGAGCGCGCGCATGGACTGCTGGGTCACCACCAGAGGGCGCTGCGCAAGTTCATGGCGCGTCTGGGCGAGGGGGGCATGAATGCCACCGAACTTGGCTACGCCGTTTATGGCGCGCAAAGCGACCCGCTGCATGCTTACCTGGCCATGGGCGAAACCCTGGCGCACCTGCTGTGGCTGCATCGTGCTGGCCATGTGCGCCATGAAGAAACGCCAGCCGCTACCCGCTGGTTTCCGCTGACTGCGGCCAGCGAAGAGCCCACCCTCACCTTGTCTGGAGACATGCCGAGATGACAGAAACACACGCCATCAACGAAGAAGAAATCGCCAAGCGATGGCAGAAGTTCGCCCATGTGTCGCCGTATAACCGCGAGCTGGGTTTCCTGCCGCACGCGGTGCGCACCGACTGGTGCGTGCTCAAAGTCGAGTACCAGGAATCGCTGGTGGGCGATCCACGGACCAGGGTTTTGCATGGTGGGGTCATCACTGCGCTGCTCGACGCAGCGCTCGGATTCGCGATTTTCGTCAAGCTGCCGGAGATACGGCCGATGGCCACGCTGGACTTGCGCATGGACTACCTCAAGCCCGCCACGCCCGGACGTGCGATTCTGGGCGGAGGCGTTTGCTACAAGCTGACCGCAGACCTGGCATTCGTCCGTGGCGCTGCCTACCACGACACGCCGGATGACCCAATAGCCACCGCAGTCGGCATTTACATGTTCACTTCCGGTCGACCGGTATTGCGCAACGAGGATGTGCCACGATGAAATGGACCGAACAAATTGACCATGCGCGCGCCCAGGGTGACTGGAGCGAAGTGATCCAGGCGGTGCCCTTTGCGCGTTTTCTGGACTTGCGCATCGATGTCAAGGGCGAGGAGTTCACCTGCGTTTTGCCATTCCAGGAAAAACTGATAGGCAACCCGATCCTGCCGGCTCTGCATGGCGGTGCCACCGGGGGCTTTCTGGAGTGCGCAGGATTGTTCTACCTGCTATGGCACATGGACAGCCGGGACCTCCCCAAGACCATCGATTTCAACATTGATTACCTGCGCTCGGGCCGTCCGCAGGACACTTATGCCAATGTCGTGATGGTCAAGCTGGGTCAGCGGGTGGCGAACCTGCGGATCCAGGCATGGCAATCCAGCCCCGACAAGCCCATCGCACTTGGCCACGGCAATTTCATGCTGCCAGCCTGAGGGCGCAGAAAGTAAATGTCCATCATGTCTCAATCTACCTACCATTCCGTGTTCCGCCCTGGCCTGTTTGCAGGTCAAACCGTTATCGTCACCGGTGGTGGCAGTGGCATTGGCCGCTGCACCGCGCACGAACTGGCCAACCTCGGGGCCAGCGTCGCGCTGGTCGGTCGCCGCGTCGAGAAACTGGAAGCTGTACAAGCTGAAATAACGCAGGCCGTCGGCCAAGCCAGCATCCACGCTTGCGACATTCGCGACGAGGTGGGCGTCAAGGCCATGATCGCCGACGTGATCGCACAGCACGGCAAGATCGATGGTCTCGTCAACAACGCGGGTGGCCAGTACCCGCAGCCTGTCAAGGCCATCAGCCTGAAGGGCTGGGACGCGGTGGTGCGCAGCAACCTCACCGGCGGCTTCCTGGTGGCGCGTGAAGCCTTCAATCAGTCCATGGCGTCCCATGGCGGCGCCATTGTCAACATCATCGCCGACATCTGGGGCGGCATGCCGACCATGGCGCACAGTGGCGCGGCGCGTGCCGGCATGCTGTCGTTCACCGAGACGGCGGCCTGCGAATGGGCCGATGCCGGCGTGCGTGTCAACGCCGTGGCGCCGGGCTGGATCGCCAGCAGCGGCTTCGATACCTACAGCCCCGAAATGCAGGCGGAACTGCGCAGCCTGAAAACCAAGGTGCCGCTGCAACGCTATGGCACCGAGGCCGAGATTTCGGCGGCGATTGTGTTTTTGCTATGCGAGGCGGCGGCTTTCATCACGGGTTCCTGCATTCGGGTCGATGGTGGCGTGCCCAATGCCCGCCCGACCTGGAAATTGCAGGCTCATGATCGGTCTAAACCCTTCAACGGCTTTGAGTTGGCCGAACCGCCAAAGTGCCTGAGCGTCAAGGATCAATGACATGGGAGTGACTATGCAAACCCCAATCACAAACTCGAACGATCCGTCGGCTTATCTCGCGCCCGGCCGCTACGTGGACAGCGATCACCCGGCGGTGATTGCGTTCGCGCGCCGGGTGGCCGGCCCCGCGATGACGCCGCGCGAGATCGCTGTCAAGCTCTATTACGCCGTGCGCGACGAGTTTCTCTACGACCCCTACAACTTTGACACCACGGTCGACGGTTTGAAGGGCAGCCGCGTGATCGAGGTCGGGCGTGGCTTTTGCGTGCCCAAGGCGGCGCTGATGGCAGCGGCGGCCCGCGCGCTGGGCGTGCCGGCGAGGGTGGGCTATGCCGACGTTCGCAACCACCTGACCAGCAAGCGGCTGTACGACATGATGGGCACGGATTTGTTCGTCTTTCACGGTTACACCGAGCTGTGGGTCGACGGGCAGTGGCTCAAGGCCACGCCCGCCTTCAACCGCTCGTTATGCGAGAAAGCAGGCATCCATCCCCTGGAATTCGATGGCCGCGCCGATTCTGTCTTCCATGAATTCGATGTCAGTGGCCGCAGGCACATGGAGTATGTGCACGACCACGGCACTTACGCCGACTTGCCGCGCGATGAGCTGCTGGCCTCCTGGCGCGAGCACTACAAGAACTTCGCCGACTGGGGTGAGGCTATCGACAAGGCGGCTGACTTCGAACAAGACGTTGATCGGCGATTGTGATCGTGGGGGGCAATTTTCGGTAACCTTTCGAGAGGAGACAACTTTGAACTACAGCCAATCAAAAATCAGGAATCTTTTGCGCAGTCTGATGGCGTCATGCCGGCTTCGAATGCCTCAAGCATGGTCATCATTACGCACAGTCAACGCGATCGTCGCGATTTACGCAATGCTATCAGGGGCAGGGCTGGCGCAAGCGGAAACGAGTGTGACGGCGCAGACCGTCCTGATCGGTCAAAGTGTGTCGCTGACCGGTCCGCTTGCAGAAATCGGCAATGATTTCAGCGAAGGTTTCAAGGCTTACATCGATGACGTGAACCGCCGTGGCGGGGTTTTCGGCCGCCGGTTGAAGCTCGTGCAAATGGATGACGGGTATGTTCCCCAACGATCACTGGCCAATACCGAAAAATTGATTGGCGAGGACAAGGTATTCGCGCTGGTGGGGAACCTGGGAACGGCCAATGTTACCGGTGTGCTTCCGCTGCTGGAGCAACACCGCGTGCCGCTGTTTGCGGCTTTCACGGGAGCAGACAGCCTGCGCCGCACGCCGAACCGGTATCTGTTCACCGTGATGGCTTCCTACGGTAGCGAAACAGAAAAAATGGTTCAGCATTTGTCGACGATAGGTATCAATTCCATCGCAGTGGCATACCAGAACAACACTTTCGGACAGGAGGGACTTGCGGGCGTTCAGGCGGCGATGAAGGACCGGAAAATTGCTCCGATAGCGACTGCGGCGATCGAGACGGACGCTCGGGACGTCGCGGTTGCGGCGCAAACGATTGCTCGAGCGCGTCCGCAAGCGGTCATTTTGACGACGGCCGGTAAGGCGACGATCGAATTCATTCGCGAGTTCAAGAAGTCCGGAGTGGCAGCACAACTGCTGGTGCTGTCGGTGGCGGACACCAACCTCCTGGTCAAGCAGTTCGGCAAGGACGCTGCTGGCATCCTCGTCACCCAGACGATGCCGGCTCCGTTCTCCGACAACTCGGTGTATCGCGCGAATTCCGCCAACTGATGAAATTCGTCGGCAAGGACAAGCACGTCGGCTATGCATCCATGACGGGGTTTGTTTCTGCCAAAGCCTTTGTTGAGGCGCTCCGGCTCGCCGGGCCGGACCTGACTCGTGAGAAGTTCATGATGGCCATCGAGAGCAAAAAAATCATGGATATTGGGGGCTATGTCTTGCGCTTTGGCCCGGAAAACCACCACGGTTCAACGTATGTCGAGACAACCATGATCAAGCCCGGCGGCTCTCTATTTGTCTATTGAAATGAAGAAGCAAGCCGTCCGCATGAGCACTTTCGAGCGACGAGAGTTTTCTGGCTTTGGCGGGGGAGCCCTCGTCGCTGACGTGCATGGCCCGATCGGTGCGCCCACGGTGTTGCTGCTGCACGGCGGTGGGCAAACTCGCCATGCCTGGGGCAATGCCGCGCAGACCCTGGCCGAGCAGGGCTGGCTCACTGTCGCCCTGGATCTACCGGGCCACGGCGACAGTGCCTGGGCCAAGGATGGCAATTACCGCATCGAGACGCTGGCCGACACCATGTGCTGCATCTGGCGCGAACTGGGCACGCCGCTGGCGGTTGTCGGTGCCTCGCTGGGTGGCCTCATCAGCATGGCCACCGTGGGCCGCGTCAACGCGCCGCAGATCAACGCGCTGGTGCTGGTGGACATTGCGCCGCGCATGGAAGAAGCCGGTGTCGAGCGCATCGTGCGCTTCATGCGGGCTCAGCCCGATGGATTCGCGACGCTCGAAGAGGCCGCACAACACATCGCCGCCTACCGTAGCCGGCCAATGGAAGGGCCGGTTGAGGGGCTGAAGAAAAACCTGCGCATGAATGCGCAAGGCCGCTGGGTCTGGCATTGGGACCCGCAACTGATGAGCGACGCCAACCACAACCACCGGCGTGACGCGGACGGCTACGAGCGCGCCTTGCGCGGTCTGCAGGCGCCCACCCTGCTGTTGCGTGGCCAGCGCAGCGACGTCATCAGCGAAGAAGATGCGCGCGCCCTGGTGCAGACCCTGCCGCGGGCGCGTTTTATCGATCTGAAGGGCGCCGGCCACATGATCGCCGGTGATGCCAACGACGCCTTCGCCGCCAGCGTGGCGGCGTTTCTGCACGAAGTGATGCCGCCGGCACAGTCCCCGTCGGGTGGAAGCTGAACCAGGAGCATGGAATGAGTTTGCGATCTTTTACGCTGCACGATCTCATCAAGCGCAACGCGCGATTGTACGGATCGAACGCCGCCGTGGTGTTCGGCGAACAGCGGGTCACGCACGCCGAGTACGCCGGGCGCACGGCGCGCTTGGCAGCCGGTTTGGCCGCTGCGGGCGTGGACCAGGGTGACCGGCTGGCGATACTGGCCCCCAACTGCCTGGAATACGTCGATCTGTTCGGCGCCGCTGCCCAGTTGGGCGCGATCGTGGTGCCGATCAACTGGCGGCTGTCGGCCGAGGAAGTGGCCTACGTTATCGAGGACGTGGCACCTCGGGTGCTGATCGTGGCCGATGAACTCCAGGCCCTGCTGCCGCAGCGCGGCCTGGACAACACGCTGTGTTACACGCTGGGCGTCGCGCCGGCGCCATGGCAACCCGTTAGTGAGCTGTATCAGGAGCGCGATACGCCGGCGGCGGACCTGCCCGGTCTGGCCGATGACAGCGGTTTGCTCATCATCCACACCGCCGCCGTGGGCGGGCGGCCGCGCGGCGCGCTGCTCTCGCACCGCGGCCTGATTGCCGCCAGCCTGCAGACGCAACTGGCCTGGCAACTGACGGCGGCGGACGTCAATCTGGGGGTCTTGCCGCTGTTTCACGTGGCCGCCATCGGCTTCATGCTGGCCGCGCAGCAGGCGGGCGGGGCGACGCTGCTGATGACACGTTTCGATCCGACCAGTCTGGTCAAACATATCGACGAGGACGGGGGCAGCCTGATCGGCACTTTCCCACCGATGCTGGGCGCCCTGCTGGATGCCGCCGCGGCCCAAGGCTCTGCACTGGCCAGGCTGCGCGTGGTGTCGGGGATCGATGTGCCCGAGACCATTGCGCGCTTGCGCTCTACATGTCCCCAGGCGACCTTCTGGAGTGCCTACGGCCAGACCGAGACCTCGGGCTCGGTCAGCCTGGCGCCCTTTGACGAGCGCCCCGGCAGCGCCGGGCGTCCTGCCGCGCTGAGCACGGTCGAGGTGGTGGACGAGCTGGACCGCCCGTTGCCCACAGGCGCCACCGGCGAGATCGTGGTGCGGGGGCCGATGGTGTTCCAGGGCTACTGGCGCTGCGAAGCAGACAACGCCTTCACGCTGCGCAACGGCTGGCACCACACGGGCGACATTGGGCGGATCGATGCCGAGGGCTACCTCTGGTACAGCGGGCGCTCACCGGCCAAGGAGTTGATCAAGCCGGGGGGGGAGAACGTTTATCCAGCTGAAGTGGAGCGGGCCATTCTGGAGCACCCGGCGCTGGTGCAGGTGGTGGTCCTCGGTGTGCCGGACGTTCAGTGGGGCGAGGCGGTCAAGGCCGTCTGCGTGATTAAGGCGGGGTGCACGCTGACTGCCGAGGAATTGATCGAGTTTGTGGGAGGGCGTATCGCACGCTACAAAAAACCCAAGCACGTGGTGTTTGTATCGTCACTCCCCTTGGGCAGTGACGATAGCATTGACCGCGCGGCCGTCAAGGCCGCGCACGGCGGGGCCTGATGGCCATGTCAGCCCGGTGTGCTCAAACCGCCGTTGACGCTGAGCGTCTGGCCGGTGATGGCATCGGACTCCGGTCCGGCAAAGAACGCCGCCGCGTTGGCGCGAATGCCGTCGCGCCCCAGTTCACGTGCCAGCACGCGGCACATTTGCATCATGCCGCCTGTGGCGCCGCCAATGAAGGATTCGCCGACCGTGGCCACCCGGCCCGCGTCGGTACCCGCCGCGACGATCTTGCCGCGGCCGTGCAGTGCCATGACGCGGGCGGCCGCCTGAATCGCAAACGCGCGGGCGAGCCAGTGGGCGCGGATGTAGTTGTCGACGTCGCCGTCTCTCATTTCCTTGAAAAGGCGGAAGGACGGCGAATCGGCACTGGCACCTGCGCCGCTGGCCACCAGGATGTCAAGGCGACCGTGGTGCTCGGCAACTCGATCCACCATGGCATGAACCGCGTTGCTATTGGTCAGGTCGGCTTGTTCAAATGTGGCGCTATAGCCGCTGGCAGCGATCTCGTTGATCACCGCCTGTCCAGCTTCGGGATTCCGGTCGTTGACGATCACATGCGCGCCGCGCCGCGCCAGCTCCAGCGCAATGGCACGACCGATGAAGGCCGTGGCACCGGTGACGAGGGCGATCTGGTCCTGAAGTGGACCGCGAGGAAAGTGTGCTTGGTTCATCCGCTGTTCTCTGCGCTAGACGACATAGAAACCCGCTTGTGTCAAAACAGCGGGACAGGCCGATAGAGAGATTGCCCGCAGAGAACTGCTTTCATCCATCAATCACCGGACTTCGAAATGACCAACCTGACTGACAGCGCCAAGTCGCATCGCTTCAAGACGCACCGACGCACTATCACCGAAGCCGACATCGTCACGTTCGTCAATGTGGTCGGCTTGCATGAACCATTTTTTATCGACATGGAGTACATCAGAGAGAACATGACCGGATCGCATCGCAGCCGCTTTGCGCCCGGCCCGATGGTCATCTCGCTCGGCATGGGGCTGCTGGCGACCTATGTGTCCGGCATCATCAAGCATGCGCTGGAAGGACGCGAGGTTGGCCCGTTCGGCGGTATGACCGGCGTGCAGGCGCGCCTGCACGGTGCGCTGTTTCCGGGCGACACCATTCATGTCGAAGGGGAGGCCCGAACTCTCCCCACGACCTCGCGTGGCTATACCCTGATCGAGTTGCAACACCTTGTGATCAATCAGCGTGGCGCGACTATTGCTGACTTCACTGAAACCATTACTTTTTTGCCTATTGCTCCGGCCCCATGAATTTTGAACTTTCGTGAGTCGTTGGCCTGTGACGGTTCTGTCTATGACTCGCGTCTTCAAAGATCCGGAAAACAGTAGTAAAGATTGCACGGGCCGGGATATTCAACACCAGGAAACTTCCAAATATGACAAAACGAGAAGCTGTGATCGTCGGCGTTGCCGACCTGCCACTGAAGGACGGCAAGGTCCTTGCGCCCATGTCGATCCTGGAGGCCCAGGCGCTGGTCGCCCGCGACGCTCTCAAGGATGCTGGCATCGCCATGCGCGAAGTCGATGGGTTGCTGACCGCCGGTATGTGGGGGGTGCCCGGTCCGGGCCAGTTGCCGACCGTGACGCTGTCGGAGTATCTGGGGATTACGCCGCGCTTCGTCGACGGCACCAACATCGGGGGATCGGCCTTCGAGGCGCACGTGGCGCATGCTGCCACCGCCATTGAGGCTGGCCGCTGTGATGTGGCGCTGATCACTTACGGTAGCCTGCAAAAGAGCGAGATGAGCCGCAACCTCGCCGGGCGCCCGGCGGTGCTGACCATGCAGTACGAGACGCCTTGGGGCATGCCCACGCCGGTGGGCGGCTATGCCATGGCGGCGAAGCGCCACATGCACGAATATGGCACCACCTCCGAGCAACTGGCCGAGATTGCCGTGGCCACGCGCAAGTGGGCGGCGCTCAACCCGGCGGCCACCATGCGCGAGCCTCTGTCGATCGAGGATGTGCTCAAGAGCACTATGGTCTCCGACCCGTTGCACCTGCTCGATATTTGTCTGGTCACCGATGGTGGTGGCGCGGTAGTCATGACCACGGCAGAGCACGCCAAGGCGCTAGGTCGCAAGCCGGTGTTCGTGCGGGGTTACGGCGAATCACACACCCACTGGACCATTGCAGCCATGCCCGATCTCGCGCGCCTGACGGCCGCTGAAGTGGCCGGTCGCGAAGCCTTTGCCATGGCGGGCGTCCGGCATGACGCCATTGACGTGGTCGAGGTCTATGACTCGTTCACCATCACGGTGCTGCTGACGCTCGAAGCACTGGGCTTCTGCCAGCGTGGCGAGGGCGGCGCCTTCGTCGCCAACCAGC
>Ga0255338_1002675_pt1 | contig 24588 bp, 19 predicted proteins | sample MeOH1_35cm_T4_19_FD_203715 | JGI IMG/M metagenome (GOLD analysis project Ga0255338, IMG submission 203715) | Sandy soil microbial communities from University of British Columbia, Vancouver, Canada - MeOH1_35cm_T4_195 | ecosystem: Engineered > Artificial ecosystem > Sand microcosm > Unclassified ...
GTGATCGCCGGCCCGCAAGCGGTCGAGAGTCATGAGCAGGTGCGCAATACGGCGCTCGCGGTCAAGGCGGCGGGCGCATCGGCGCTGCGCGCCGGCGCCTACAAGCCGAGCACCAGTCCGTACGGCTCGAGCAGCGTTGGGCCGGATGGGCTCAAGATCCTGCGCGAGGTCGGCGACGAGCTGGGCCTGCCGATCGTCACCGAAGTGATGGACACCGCCGATCTCGACCTGGTCGCCGAATCTGCCGACGCGCTTCAGATCGGGGCGCGCAACATGCAGAATTTCGCGCTGCTGCGCGCGATCGGCAGCGTCGGCAAGCCGGTCGTGCTCAAGCGCGGCGTGGCCGCCAGGATCGAGGAATTGCTGCTCGCCGCCGAATATCTGCTCGCGGCCGGCAACGACCAGGTCGTGCTGTGCGAGCGCGGCATCCGCACGTTCGAGACCGCCACGGCCAACACGCTCGACCTCAACGCCATTCCCTATATCAAGCAGAAGACGCACCTGCCGATCATCGTCGATCCCTCGCATGGCACCGGCAGCCGAGACCTGGTGACGCCGATGGCACTCGCGGCCGCGGCCTGCGGCGCCGACGGATTGCTGGTCGAGGTGCACGAGAATCCGGCGCTCGCCTCGGCGGACGGCGCGCAATCGCTCTACCCCGAAGGCTTTCGCGACCTGATGAGCGCGCTTGCCCCGGTGGTCCGCGCGGTCGGAAGGGAATTGGCATGAGCCCCGCCGCTGCGATCGCCCCCGGCGAGGCCCTCGCGCTGCACCGGCGCCTGGCCGGCAGCCCGGATCCACTCGGCCTCTATGCGGCGCTGACCGACAATGGCCGGCGGCGCGACACCTTCCTGCTCGAGCGGACGGTCGGGCCCAGCCTGCTGATGGACCAGGCCGCCGTGAGGATCGAATGCTACGGCCATGAAGTGATTCTCGCGGCGCTGTCCGAGGGCGGGCGCCATGTGCTCGGCACAGTGGCGGCGCGGCTGCCCGAATTCGTGGCCGAAAGCGCGGACGACCAGCTCCGCCTGCGCTTCCCGCCGCCGGCCGGGGTCGACGCCGAGGAACGGCTCCGCGCGCCCTCGCCGTTCGACGTGCTGCGCGCGCTGACCGGCATCCCTTCGGCCTCGCCCGAGGAAAGCTTCACCCTTGCCTGCCTCGGCGTCGTCGCGTTCGACCATGTCGACCTGTTCGAGAGCCTGCCGGCACCTGCAGAGGACCCGCTGGGATTTCCGAATTTCATCTTCTGGCTGGCCGAATCCTTGGTGATCTTCGAGCCCGGCATGAAGCCGCGCGCGGTCTGCACCGCCTTCGGGGCGGAGGACAATACCGCTGCGCAGCGTGCCTATTTCGGCGCGGCGGAGCGGCTCGCGTCGCTGGTCGCGCGCTGCGAGCGAGCGGCGCGCGCGACGATCCCCGCCCCTGCCCCCGGCGTCGTCAGCAGGGACATGTCCGAGGTCGATCTCGACGACGACGCCTATGCCGCGGTGGTGGCGCGGATGAAGGAGCATATCGCCGCCGGCGACATCTACCAGGTGGTGCCGTCGCGCACGTTTCGCGCGCCGTGCAAGGATCCGCTGCGCTCGTTTGCCGCGATCCGCCGGCTCGACCCGAGTCCCTATCATTTCTTCGTGGCGGGGCCGCGCCACCTGCTGTTCGGAGCGTCCCCCGAGACGTCGGTGCGCGTGTTCGAGGAAGACAAGGTCCAGAAGGTCGAGGTCAAGCCGATCGCCGGCACACGCAAGCGCGGCCTGACCGAGGATGAGGACGACCGGATGGAGGCCGAGATGCGGCTCGACCACAAGGAGACGGCCGAGCACATGATGCTGGTCGATCTGGCGCGGAACGACGTCGCGCGGGTGAGCGTGCCCGGCAGCCGGCGGGTCGCGAAATTGATGACCGTCGAGCGTTATGCCCGCGTCATGCATCTCGTCTCGTCGGTGGTCGGGCTGCTGCGGCCCGGGCTCGATGCGCTGCACGCGCTGCAGGCCTGCCTCAACGTCGGCACCCTGACCGGCGCGCCCAAGATCCGCGCGACCGAGCTGCTGCGCGGCGCCGAAGTCACCAAGCGCGGCCCTTATGGCGGCGCGATCGGCTGGATCAACGGCGGCGGGCTGATGGACACCGGCGTCGTCATCCGCTCGGCGGTGGTGATGGACGATGTCGCTTATGTCCGCGCTGGCGCGGGCGTGGTCCATGATTCGATCCCGCACCTGGAGGCCGACGAGACCCGCCGCAAGGCCTCGGCGATGCTGTCGGCGCTCGCCGCCACCGGCGACGAGCAGGACACCGCAGCGGCAGAAGCCGAGGTGGCATGCGAACCGGCGAGCGAGGAAGAGGCACGATGAGCCGCCACATTTTGATGATCGACAATTTCGACAGCTTCACCTTCAATCTGGTCGAGGCGTTCGAGCGGCTCGGCTGCGAGGTGCAGGTGCTGCGCAACACCGTCCCCGCCGCCGACGCGCTGGCGCGCGCGCAGGCGAAGGACTCGCTGATCGTGCTCTCGCCGGGGCCGGGCACGCCGAGCGACGCCGGCTGCTGCCTCGAGCTGATTGGCCTCGCCAAGGGCCGGGCGCCGCTGCTCGGCGTCTGCCTCGGCCACCAGGCTTTGGTCCAGCAGGCGGGCGGCGCGGTGACGCGCGCGCCCGAGCCGGTGCATGGTAAGGCGATCGTCGTGCCGCACGACGGCGAAGGCCCGTTCAAGGGGCTCGAGGGCGCGCTGCACATCGGCCGCTACCACAGCCTGTGCACGCGCAACCCACCGGCCAATTTCCGGGTCCATGCCGAGATCGACGGCATGGCGATGGCGATCAGCGATCCCGAGGCGCGCCAGACCGGGCTGCAATTCCACCCGGAGTCGATCCTCACCCCGCACGGCGACACGATGCTGCGGAATGTCGTTGAGAGCGGGTGACTACGATAGGTGGCGAAAAACCGACGCTCGATGGCCGGCCATGATTAGCCGAATGGCCGCAATGGGTGGTTAGCGGACGTTTCGCTCTGGCCAGAGCAAGGCGCCCAGCATGGCGACCTTTGCCATTGCAGCGGCGCACATGAGGACAGGGAAAGTCGCATCATCCGCAAGGAGCGACCCGCACATTAGCAACCCAGCGAAAATCGACAGTAGACCCGACATCCGGTGCCGGTGCGTTGTCAAAAATGGCGAAGCCCAAGCAGCCTTAGCCCAAATGGCAGGTGGAGCAAGCAACGCCATTAGGGCAACTGGGATGCTATCGATGACGGTGCGTAGCTGGTCCAGCATGGCCGTATTTTAACACAGGTTCGAATGCGCGATATGGGTGGAGGGCGGACATTGCGTCGTGCACTGATTGATGCAAACTCAGCGAATGAAAGTTATCCATTCGGTCGCGGGGTTGACCCTTGCTTTGCTCGTTGCGGGATGTTCTGAGCTAGACCGAATGGCCACCGTCGACAACGAAGGGCTTGTTGATCATGGAAGCAAGCTCGGCATTCCCATTGGAGCTCCTCTCGGAGCAGCAAGGGGAGCGCTGTTGAACCGAGGTCTTATTGAAACAGCTCGTGAGCGCGGAGGGAGTTGTAACTCACCTCGGACATTCCCAGCCGAATACACTGTCTTTTTCGTAGACCTGTCTTGGCGGAGAGGAACAGTCTGCATTGGGGTCACCCGTGGCCGAGTGTCCCATATCGCGTGGCTCTACAACGCACTGAGCCCCTAATGTTGCAAAGCCGAAGGTCCGCAATGGGTCGAACGCAGACACTGATCCCGAATGACAAGCACTAAGCGCGCGCTCCTCTTGCGGTGGCACAAGTGCGCTAGAGCGTACTTCCGCCCTGCCTGGATCAATATGGCCGCCCGTCCTTGTGGGTGAACATCCACTTGCCGTCGACCATCTGCGCCTTCAGGTCGTCCTGCGGGTAGGTGCCTTCGTCACCGGGCGTGCGGTCGCCGACCTCGAGGTAGACGACGTCCTTTGCGGTGCGGTTGACGATCAGATGGGCGATGCCGGCTGCGGGGAAGCCGGCGCACATGCCGGGCGACAGGATCATCTCCCCCTCGTCGGTGACGAGCGTCGGCTCGCCTGCAAGGACGTAGACGAACTCGTCCTGCTTGCTGTGCCGGTGCAGCAGCGACGCCTCGGCGCCGGGCTCCAGCCGCGTAAGGTTCACCCCGAAATTGGTCAGGCCAAAAAAGTCGCCGAGCGCGCGCTTCTGGCGTCTCGCAAGGCGCGACCCGAAGGGCTCCGGATGCGGCGGCGGGCTGGTGCGGGGCGGCACCGACATCGCGTCCACCGAGACGGTGGTTTGCTTGGCACGATCAGACATGGAGCTCTCCCCTTCGAGCCGCAGCGCTAGCAGACCCCTTCGGCTTTGCAATGCCGCTGCGGAGATGACTTAAAGGACGGAGGACGCCGCGCCGCAGACGCTTCGGCCGCGCCACCCGTGCAATTCACATGCTTGGAAAAGCAGGCAGAATTCCTATCTTGATCAAGACTGACGCGATGGAGCGACCAATGGCAAGCGGCTGGGCGCGGGATGGCGCCGTGCAGGATCAGATCGACGATACGGTGAAGGACGCGGTGCTGAGCGCGCGCGCCCGCCTTCCGTCCGGCGAGAGCGAGACCTATTGCCTCGTCTGCGGCGAGGAAATCCCGGAAGGCCGCAGGATTGCCCTTCCCGGCGTCAAGACCTGCACGCCGTGCCAATCGGCACGCGACAGCCGGCCCGCTTATTCCGGCATCAATCGCCGCGGCAGCAAGGACAGCCAGCTGCGATAGGCTGGATTGGTGCCTGCGCCATTCGACACGTCAGGCGGCCTGTGAGGCTCTTCCGGCCGCGGTCTTGATCAGGTTGGGCACTCGGGCGGCAGGCGCGGCCCTTCCGAAGAGATAACCTTGTCCGAACGGGCATCCTTGAGCGCTCAGATAGAGGGCCTGGTCTGCAGTTTCCACGCCTTCCGCGACAACGTCCAGCTTGAGGCTTCTGCCGAGGCTGATGACGGTTCGGATGATCGCCGCATTATGCTCGTCGCCGTGAAGATCCCTCAGGAAGGAACGATCGATTTTGACGATATCGACCGGAAATTGCTTGAGGTGAGACAGCGAGGAATAGCCGGTGCCAAAATCATCCAGCGCAATGCGAATGCCATTGGTGCTGAGGGTTTTCAGAGCCTCCGCGACATATTCCGCACCGCGGCCCAGGAACACCGTCTCCGTGACCTCCACCTGGATTCGGTTGGCGGGAATGGAGTGCAGCGCCAGCTGCTCCAACAGATTCTCGGCAAAGTCCCGCCGCTTGAAATCGGCAGCGGATACATTGATGGCAACATGACCGAAGTCGATGCCGTCCGCCAACCATAGCCGCATGTCCGACAGCAAATGCGCGAGCATGAGGTCCGTTATCTCCTGCGCGAGCTCGAGATCGTCGAACGCCGCATCGATCGAAGCTGGCAACTGCAGGCCCCCTGCCGGACGGTTCCAACGCAAGAGGGCCTCAAACCCGACGATCCGCCGTGTCTTGATCTCGACTTGCGGCTGATAAAAAGGGACGATCAGCTTCTCATCGAGCGCATGACGCGCCATCGAGATCTTTGAAGCCCGACTTTGCATTTCAGCGCGCATCTGGGGGTGGAAAAGGGCCACCCTCCCGCGCTCGTGCGTCTTGGCCGAATAGAGCGCAATGTCCGCGTTCTTGAGGAGTTCGGCCGTCGCGCCGCCGTGAAGCGCCACGATGCTTGCCCCGATGCTCATCCGACAATCGCAGACGCGCCCATCATAAGCCCATGGCTCTTGCAGGCTTCCAAGGATTTTTTCGGCCGCGGCAATCGTGGCAGCTTCCGACACGACACCATCCAGCACGATGGCGAACTCGTCGCCCGCCAGGCGGGCAACGAAATCCGATGGGCGAACCGCGTTTCGCAGACGCTCCGCCACCGTGCGGAGCAGGGTGTCGCCAGCATCGTGCCCGAGCGAATCGTTGACCAACTTGAAGTCGTCGATGTCCAGGAGCAGGAGCGCGAAATCGCGACCGCCGGTTCCGGTAAGACGATCCAGATGCGCCTGGAACAACGACCGATTGGGAAGCTCGGTCAAGGAATCATGCGTTGCGGTCCAGCGCACCTGTTCCTCGACCTGCCGTTGTTGAGTGATGTCTCGGGACATCACGATGAAGCGGATCGGTTGATCGTCGGCATTCACCATCTCCGACATCAATGCCTCGAACCATCTCTGCTCGCCCGCGCCAGCAGTCACGCGATAGGTCATCCGTCCCACTCGACCGACGCGCGCGGCAGCAAGGGCAGCTTCCCTGTCCCTCGCTACATTCTCTCCAAGATCGAACCCCCAAGGACGGCCGAGCAGCTCGGAAACGCTCGCGACGCCGAACGCACGAACCGCGGCCTCGTTCGAAAAGAGCACATTCCCGCTCTGATCCAAGAGAGAAACGCAATCCGGGCTGGCCGCATTTATCGTCCGGTTGAAATATTCGCTCTTCTTCAGAGCCTCCTCTCTCTCCCTTCGGATTTGATCACTGCGGTGCAGGGCGAGGATACTCGCAACCAGCAACGCCGACATGACGATCACGTTCGCCATGACCTGCAGGGTGACCCCTGCTTCAGTCCCATAATAGCCTTGATGCTGACCCCACAGCCGGAGCGCTCCAACGGCGACCGGTATCGAAACAGCCAGCGGAAGCACCGTGCGGGCCATCGAACCGCTCGGCCCCCGGTCCCTCAGGACAAGGATTAAGCCGCGATCCCGGCTCAGGCACATGATGCCAATGCCTACGATCAGCATCACGACAGCCGTGTGGAGGGCCATTGGGATGAAGGGACCGATGCCGCGCAACGTATGGATGCCGAAGGCGTAGCCGACCAACGCAAACATCGAGATCAACAGCACCGTGATGCCGAGGACCTGGGCAATCAGCTGACCCGTGTGGCGTCTAGCCGCGACGCAGGCCAGGGCGGCACCCACGAGAAGAAAGGCCACCGCCGTATTGGGAGCCATCCTGTTCGGCTGCGGATCACCTTCCCCGTCGAGCAAATGCCTGAACAGCAATTGATCGATCGGCAGGCCTACGACGCCAAGGTCGAGCAGCTTCGCCAAAGCGATCAAGGCAATGGCACTTCCGAACAGCAAAGCCGTTCGCCTGAAGCAGAGTTGATTGAGTCCTAATGCAAAGCCGCTGAGGATGAAGCAAACGGCAGTGAGAGGGTTCATCGCAACGAAGCTGGGGTCGAGCCGCTTCAGGACTTCAACGCCATTGCTCCAGCCCATCAGAACGAGCAATCCGGCCGAAATCGAGACCAGCGCAGCGAGGCGTGTCAGCGCTTCCGCTCCTGACCCGCCAGCATGCTCAATTCGCCGCGAATGGTACCCAAACCGGCCAACGCCGAACACCAAAGCCGTTACCCACCTACATTGTCGTCGAAGTAGAAGCGTAGATCGATAATCATGCGAAACGGTTAATATTATTGCTCGAGCCGGTGCCATCTGCTGTCACCTTCGCCGAAACCGAGCGCAGGCTCTCTTCAAAGTATCGGCATACTCAACGTCGATTTGCTCTTCGCCGCGCGATGGCGCTCGTGCGTGTGAGGAAAGCCCGGCTTGGCAATGATGCGTACTTGAGGATCGCGCGGGTTCCGGTAAGCGTGCGCGCTCGTTGAACAAGGGCGCATGAATGGCGATCTGGCATGAGGAGACACTCGATCTCGCGGCGATGACCGAGCGGAGCGGCGCGTCGATGCCCGGCCACCTCGGAATCACCTTCACCGATTATGGCGAGGATTGGCTGAAGGCGCGGATGCCGGTCGACCGGCGCACGCGCCAGCCGCATGGGCGGCTGCACGGCGGCGCTTCGGCCGCGCTCGCCGAGACGGTCGCCTCGGCGGCCGGCGCGGCGACGGTCGACCCTTCGGTCTCGACCGTGGTCGGGCTCGAGATCAACGCCAACCACATCCGCCCGGCGATGGACGGCTATGTCCAAGCCGTGGCCAAAGCCGAAGCGCTCGGCCGCACGACCCAGGTCTGGACGATCCGCATCACCAACGAGGCCGGGAAATTGATCTGCCTCTCGCGCCTGACCTTGGCAGTCATTCCCAAACAGCGCGCCTGAGATCCGTCCCGAGCGGTTGCACCAGCCGCCGGCTCACACGTGCTCGAGGGTCTTCGCTTCCGCCGGCTGAACGTCCGTGGCCGACGCGACCGGTTCCGGGCGCGGCGGTGCGGGCACCTCGGCCTGCTTTGCCGCCCTGGCGCGGGCCTGGCGGGCTGCGTTGGACACCTCGTGCGATGAGTAGAGACGATGGTAGCACATGGCTTGCTCCTCTCGGGTGCGGCGCGCCGCTGGGGCCGATCGAAACGCGCCGGTCACGCGACGCGAGCCGCCAGCCCATCAACGCCCGATGCTCGTTCTGGTGCCTCGCTCGGCGACTCATGCCATCGCCGCCCTCCAACCGCCGCAATTGAGGAACATCGTCGAGAAGGTCTCGATATTCTAGCGCTTGAGCAGATTCGCCTGCGCGGAACGTCACCGCGTGGCCGGTGACGGCATGGCCTGCTGGCGATCCGGGATCGCACCGGCAAAGCCCGAGCGCCCGGATCAGCCGCGCTCGAGCTGCTCGCGCTGCGCGTCCTCCTGCGCCTGCAATTCGGGGGTGAACTCATCGCCGAAGTCGGCGGCTTCGAATACCCGCCGGATCTCGATCTCGCTCGGGCCCGGCATCGGATTGGGGCAGCGCTTCACCCACTCGACCGCCTCGTCCATGTCCTTGACGTCCCACAGCCAGAAGCCCGCGACGAGCTCGCTGGTCGCCGGAAACGGGCCGTCGACGATGGTGCGGCTCGCGCCGTCGAACCTCACTCGCTTGCCTTTCGAGGACGGATGCAGCCCCTCGCCCGCCTTCATGATGCCGGCGTCGATCAACTCCTGGTTATAATTGCCCATCGCTTCGAGCAGCTCGGTCGAGGGCATCGCCCCGGCCTCGCTGTCGCCGGTGGCCTTGACCATGACCATGACACGCATCTTTCATCTCCCTTGGAACAGGCGGCCGGGGGCACGCCAAGCTCAGCGCTTGCGCACGAACTCTGCGCGCAGCACCAACCCCTTGATGCCATCGAACTTGCAGTCGATTTCCTGCGCGTCGCCGGTGAGCCGGATCGACTTGATCAGCGTGCCTCGTTTGAGCGTCTGCCCCGCGCCCTTGACGTCGAGATCCTTGATCAGGGTCACTTGATCGCCATCCGCGAGCAGATTGCCGACCGCATCGCGTACCTCGACGCGGGCGACCCGCGCGCGGCGCTCGGCCAGCTCCGCAGCCGACAGCCATTCACCGCTGTCCTCGTCGTAGGCATAATCGTCGTCTTGCATCGGCTGGACCCTCCCGCTTGGCGCCACCCGGCCCCTTCTCCTCGTCCTTTACCGACCGGGCCGGCATCTCGCCACACCAACCGCGTCGGCGGCAGCGGGCTTTCGCCTGAGGCGAGATTCGTTGACGGTTGGATCAACCGGCCTGGTCGTCGAGAATCCTCTGTCTGTCGTGCTCTCCGAGGCGCCAGCTGCTCCCGCCTGATGGAACCACTCTAGCGCGGAATGCGCGATATCTGAATCGCGCATCCCGCTCTAATCGTTTGTTGTCGCATCGTTTTCCGCGCAAAACCGGTTCCCACTTTTGCGCACGATGCTCTAGCGGGCCGACGAGCGCGGCTCGCGGGCGGCGATCCGCGCCATGCGCGACGGACGGCTCGGGTCCGGCTGCGCGGCAGCCGTGGTCCAGCCGAGATGGGGAAAGCTCACCGAGCGCTTGCCTGACAGATCGGTGCGACAGACGATCAGGCCCTTCTCCTCGATATAGTCGAGCATACGCCGCACGCGACCGGCCGAGGCGGTGCCGTAGAGAGTGGCGAGCTCGGCATCGGTCGGGCATTCGGCGCCATCGAACGCGGTCCGCGCGAGCAGAAGGAAGGGCGCGAGCATCTCTTCAAGAAGGGACGAAGCCAGGGCGAGCACCGGCTCCCAGCGCGGCTCGTCTTCGATCCCGGCGCGCGCGAGCGCAAGGCGCCTGCCGAATTGGGCGAGGTCGAGCTCCGGCTGCGCGCCGCGCATCCGGCACCGCAACATGAAGTCCTGGTAGAGCGATGCCCGGGACTGCGATGCGCCTTCGGCGACCATCTCCGCCAAGACCGCGCCAAGCACCGCCTGTTCGGCTTCGGGATCGAGCGACGGCGCATCGGGAACCCGCGCGAGCGCTGGGGCGGCGATCGAACGGAGCAGATCGGCAACGGGCAGCGGAGCTGGAATGTCCGGGACCGGCAGGTCTTCCCCCTGTGACGCGAACAGGAGATCGTGCATGTCGCCGGCAGGCGCCGCCGGCAGCGGCACGAGCTTCGGGCTGGCGCTCTTTGCCAGGGTGCGAACGTCTCCGATCCGGATGCTGACCGGGCGTCGCGTGATCGCCGGCCCGAGCGCGAGGAACTCGCCGCGCGCAAGATCGCGAATCGCTTCCGCCTGGCGGCGTTCCATGCCGAGCAGATCGGCGGCGCGGGCCATGTCGATGTCGAGGAAGGTGCGGCCCATCAGGAAGTTCGACGCCTCGGCCGCCACGTTCTTGGCAAGCTTGGCGAGCCGTTGCGTCGCGATCACGCCGGCGAGACCGCGCTTGCGGCCGCGGCACATCAAATTGGTCATCGCGCCCAGCGACGCGCGGCGCGCCTCGTCCGAAACCTCCCCGGCGGCCGCGGGCGCGAACACCTGCGCTTCGTCGACGACCACCAGGGCTGGATACCAATGTTCGCGCGGCGCGTCGAACAAGGCGGAGAGAAAGCCGGCGACGCACCGCATCTGCCCTTCGACCTCCAACCCCTCGAGATTGAGGACCACCGAGGCACGACGCTCGCGGAGGCGGCGCGCGGCGACGCCGATTTCGGCCAGGCTGTACTGGCCCGCATCGATCGAGACGTGGCCGAAGGCGTCGGAAAGCGAGACGAAATCGCCTTCGGGATCGACGACGACCTGCTGGACGAGGCCGGCGCTGCCCTCGAGCAGCCGACGCAGCAAGTGCGACTTGCCCGACCCGGAATTGCCCTGGACGAGCAAGCGGGTGGCAAGCAGTTCCTCGAGATCGACAACGGCCGGGTTGCCGCTGCCGTCGATCCCCAAATCGATCATGGCCGTCATCGGGCAAGGCTTTGGCCGATGCCTGCGCGCCGGGGCAAGCGCGATGCGATGGGACGCCACAGATCAGCATCGGCTGAAGCGGCACCCCCGCCCCTCGGTGTCACGCCACGTGGTGAACCGCCTCGAGTTGCTCGCCGGTTTTCGGCAGCTGCAGGCGATGGAAAGCCAAGATCGCCAGCAACGGAAGCAGCCAGGTGACCCTCGCCTGATAGCGGTCGAAGACGCCCGAGAGCAGACTGCAGACGGCGGCATTGGCGAGGACGGCAGCGACGATCACGATCGTCAGACCGGCGAGGACCGCATCGCCGCGCCGGCGGGCGGCGAGCAGGATGAACGGGCTTGCGAGGCCGGCGAACAGCGCCAGCCAGCGATCGAGTGGCGAGGCAAGCAGGTGCAACTGGCGGTGGCCCTGGAGCGACGTCTTCCAGGCCGCCGCCGCAGACGGGAAATGCTCGCGCAATATTGGCAGAGCCACCCTCTCGACCGAAGGGTCATCCAAGGCATCGCCGGACCGGGCCCGGACGAGCTGACGAATCCAGTCCCAGAGCGCGATGCGCAGCACGTCCGCCGGGCGTTCGGCCAGGGTTCGCCGGATGATCTCGGATTCCTCGGCACGGGTTCGCTCCGGCGCGGCGCGGTACAGTGCCTCGCGTGGCGAAGCCTGACCCCATAGATAGCCTTGGCCAGGCCGCCACGCACGCTGCATCGCGGGCCGCGCGGCGCAGAGCCCCAGCGGCCGTTCGGCGCAGGCGCGGTCCAGCACCTCGCCGGCGAGCCCGGCATCGAGCAAGCGTGCGAACAGGAAGCTCTCGCTCGTCAAGGCTGGCCGGAACTGACCGCGCACGATCCAATTCCCGGTCGACAGCACCAGCACAGCCAGCAGCAGGGCAGCCGCCGCGTGGGTTGCGCCGATCAGCGCCGTCCGCCGCAGCCCAAGCCAGATGCCCGCCAACAAGGCCGCCGGGATGAGCAATGCGGCGATGGCGAGATGGCTGAGGTGAAAAGTGATCAGCACGGTCAGCAGCAGGACGAGCAGCAGGCGCGCGCCGCGTGGGCTATCGCGGGCCGCGAAGACGAGAAGGAAAATCAGCAGAATTGTCAGCCCGGTGAACAGGTCGGGCATCAGCTGGCCGACAAACCATGGCAGGCTGCTCGCCCCCGCGAGCACCGCGGCGGCGACAACCAGCCCAAGTGGCGACCGACGGCCGGTGACCCGCTCCAGCACGATGCCGATCACCCAGGTGGCGAACAGCGCCTGCGCGACGATCACACCCCACAGGCCGAACGCAAGCTGAAACGGCGCGATCGCGAACCCATAAACCGGCGGCCTGTCCCAAGGATAGCCGAGCAGCTTGCTCACGCTCAGATAGGAGCCGCTGTCGGGGAAGAACAACGGCGAGCCGTTGGCGAATGCGATCCAGAGCAAGAGCAGAGCGACGAGCAGGTGCGCGGCCGGCCACGCGAGCCGCGACTGTTGGAGGATGAATTTCCCACCGGGCGCCATTGCACCTGGGTTTCAAAGGTGGGGAGCTTAGTCAACCAACGCCTCGACCAAGCTTTGAATCCCCTTCAAATTCCCATTTGCGAATTCTTAGGGTTGTGCGTAGATGACCGGCATATCGGGGGCGGCGGCTTGCGCCGATCCCGAGCATCAAGAGTGAGCTTTAACGGCTCACGCCAACCTGCCCTCCCGGGCAAGGTGGCGGTCCTGGACGGACGATGCGGCCGAACCGGCAACCAAGCGGGATCGCGTCAGCCTCGTTCTTCCGAAGCGAAGGAAGAGGTGAATGAAGCGCGCGAAACAAGCTCCCGAAAATCGAGCGGCTGCTTCCCCTGCCCCTTCCTCTTGCACGGGCGGCGCATGTTGAAACACGCTGCCGATCAGGAACCCGACAAGGCCGATATCGCGCGCACCGGCGCTTTGCCGGTGCGCGACATCGAGGTCGAGGTGCCCTTCGCACCGGGCACGGTGACTCGCGCCCGATTGACGGGCCGCGACGAGGCGCCGGTCGTGGTCGTGCTCGGCGGCATCTCGGCCAACCGCTTCGTCTGCGGCTTTCCCGACGGCCGCGGCGGCTGGTGGCCGGGCCTGGTCGGCGAGGGTGACGCGATCGACCCGGAGCGCTTTCGCGTCCTCGGCCTCGATTTCGCCGCCGACGAGACCGGCAAGACCGCGCCCTCGACGCAAGATCAGGCGGCGGTGGTCGTCGCGGCGCTCGACAAGCTCGGCGTCGAGCGGGCGCATGGCTTCGTCGGCGCTTCCTACGGCGGCATGGTCGGGCTCGCGCTCGCGCAGCAATTCCCCGAGCGACTGGCACGGCTGGTGGTGATCTCCGCGGGTGCCGAGCCGCACGCCGCGGGCACCGCATGGCGCGACCTGCAGCGCCGGGTGGTCGCGCTCGGGATCGAGGCGGGCACCGCCGCCGAGGCGCTGACCATCGCACGCGGCATGGGCATGCTGAGCTACCGCACGGCGCCTGAATTCGGCCAGCGCTTCGAGGGTGGCCTCGATTCCCAGGATCCGCTCGGCCGCACCGAGCCCGGCGATTATCTGCGTGCGCGCGGGGAGGCCTTCCAGGCGGTGATGACCCCGCAGCGTTTTCTCAGCCTTTCGGGGTCGATCGACCGCCACCGCGTCGAGCCGGAGAAGATCAGCACGCCCACCTTGGTGATCGGCGCCGAGACCGACCAGCTCGTGCTCCCCAGCCAGATGGTGGCGCTCACCGAACGGCTCGCCGGGCCGGCCGAGGTCCATCTGCTCGAATCGATCTACGGCCATGACATGTTTCTCAAGGAGGCCGAGCGGCTCGGCGCCTTGATCAAGCCATTCCTGGATGCGAGGCCCAATGACCAAGAAGCGTAGCGCCGCGACGATCGTGGCGAATGCCGGCGTCGCCGCGGACGGCGCCCTCGGCAGCGTCACACCGCCGCTGTGGGCATCCGACACCTATCGGTGGCGCGACGCCGACGACAAGCCGCCTTATGATTATTCGCGGACGGTGAACCCGAACCGCGACATGCTCGCGGCCGCGCTCGCCGAGCTCGAAGGCGCGGCGGGCGGAGCGATGACCGGCTCGGGCCAGTCGGCGGCGCTGCTCGCGCTGCTGCTGGTGTCGCCCGACGCGCTCGTCGTCGCGCCGCACGATTGCTACGGCGGCACCTACCGGCTGATCAAAGGCTTCGCGGACCAGGGACGGATCCGTGCCGCATTCATCGACCAGGGCGACCCCGCGGCGGTCGATCGGGCGATGGACAATGCTCCGGCGATGGTGTGGATCGAGACGCCGAGCAATCCGCTGCTGCGCCTCACCGACATCGCCACCGTCGCGGCCAAGGCGAAGCAGGCCGGCGCGCTGGTGATCGCCGACAACACGCTCCCCACACCAGTCCGGCAGCGGCCGCTCGAACTTGGCTGCGACCTCGTCCTGCATTCGACCACCAAGGCGCTGAACGGCCACAGCGATCTGTTCGGCGGCGCGTTGCTTGCGGCCGACCCGGCGCTGGTCGAGACTTTGCTGTGGTGGACCAACGCCGCCGGCCTTGCGGGCTCGGCGCATGATGCCTGGCAGATATTGCGCGGCCTTCGCACCCTGCCGCTCCGCATCGACCGTCAGGAGGCGAGCGCACGGAGGCTCGCCGAATGGCTCGCCCAGCACCCGCAGGTCGGGGAAGTCCATTATCCGGGCCTCGCCTCGCACCCCGATCGCGCGCTTGCCGAGCGGCAGCAGAGCGGGCCGGGGTTCATGGTCAGCTTCCGCCTGCTTGGCGACGACGGGGCGACCGCGAGCTTCCTCGCGGCGCTCGAGCTGATCACCTTGGCGTCGTCGCTCGGCGGCTTCTCGACCTTGATCTGCAAGCCTTCGAGCATGACCCACCGCGGCATGCCGCCCGAGGCGCAGCAAGCGGCCGGCATCCACCCCAATCTGCTGCGCCTGTCGATCGGCCTCGAGGAGCCAGAGGATCTGATCGAGGATTTCGAGCGCGCCTTCCGCGCCTGCGAATAGGAGCGGCCAGGTCGCTTGCTTTCATGTTGCGTTGCAGCATAAAAGCACCGCGTGCGTATTGCGATCATCGACGAAAGCGTCAGCCGCGCCTCGATTATTCAAGAGGGGCTTGCCGAGGCGGGCCTCGTCGACACGGTCGTCCTGTCGAAGCGTGACGGGCTGCTCGCCGCGCTCGAAGCGCTCGATCCCGAGGTCGTGCTGATCGACCTTGCGAACCCCAGCCGCGACCTGCTTGAAGATTATTTCACGGTCTCACGTGCGATCGCGCGGCCGATCGCGATGTTCGTCGACCAGAGCGACGAGGAGACCACCGCCGCGGCAATCGATGCCGGAGTCTCGGCCTATGTGGTCAACGGGCTCAACAAGAACCGGATCAAGCCGGTTCTCGAGGTCGCGGTGAAGCGCTTCCATGCCTTCTCGCGGCTGCAGAAGGAATTGCACGAAGCGAAAACCGCGCTGGCGGACCGCGCGATGATCGATCGCGCGAAGGCGATCGTAATGGCGAGGCGCGCGATCGATGAGCCGAGCGCCTATGCGCTGCTGCGCGGGCAGGCGATGCGCAGCAATCGCCGCATCGCCGAGATCGCCGAGGCGATCGTCACTGCCGAAAGCCTGTTGGGAGACGCGCCGTGAGCCTCGACCGGATCCGCATCGGCTTCCTGCCGCTGGTCGACGCAGCGCTTCCGATCCTCGCGCGCGAGAAAGGTTTTGGCGAGGCGGAAGGACTGGAGATCGAGCTCGTCCGCGACTTCACCTGGGCGACCGTGCGCGACCGGCTGATCTACGGCCATAGCGACGCAGCGCATCTGATCGCGCCGCTCGCGATCGCGACCACGCTTGGGCTGGACAGGCCCGCCGTACCGCTCTCCGTGCCGTTCGTGCTGGGACTGAACGGCAATGCCATCACCCTGGCGCCAGCGCTCGCCGAAGCGGTGGCGCCGGACGCCGGGCTTGGCGACCCGTGGGAGGTCGGGCGCCTGCTCGCGGAGCAGGTCCGGCGGCGCAAGGAGGGCGGGCAGCGCATAAGGCTGGGCGTCGTCCATCGCTATTCGAGCCATAATTTCATGCTCCGTTATTGGCTTGCCGCCTCCGGCATCCGACCCGACGAGGATGTGGAGATCGTGACGATCAGCCCCGCCTTCGCCGGCGATGCGCTGGCCGCGGGCGAGGTCGACGGCATCTGCGTTGGGGAGCCGTGGAACAGCGCGGCCGTCGACCGCGGGGTCGGCCAGATCGTGCTGGTCACGGCGCAGATCTGGCGCCGCGGCGTCGAAAAGGTACTGGCACTGCGCTCGGACCGTGTCGAAGCCGATCCCGATCTCGTGCAGCGGCTGGTGCGCGCGTTGCACGCGGCCGCTGGCGACTTCGTCGAACCGCACAGTCTCGAGCGGAACGCCGCGATCCTGGCGGGGCTCGATTATCTCGACGCCTCGCCAACCCTCGTCCTGCGCGCGATCTCCGACCGCATCCTTCTCACGCGCGGAACGGAGCCCCTCCACATCCCCGACTTCATGTTCCAGTATCGCGAAGCCGCCAATTTCCCCTGGGTGAGCCAAGCGGCATGGCTCTACTCGCAAATGCTGAGATGGGATCGCCTCTCCTTCTCCGCAGCGGCATCGGCAAAGGCGCAGAAAGTGTTCCGGCCCGACCTTTACCGGGCTGCGCTGGCCGGGCGCGGCGCGCCGCTCCCCGGGGCCAGCTCGAAGCTCGAAGGCGCGATCGCCGGAGAGACGGGCGTCGGCTCGACGCAAGGGCGGCTGATGATGGGCGCGGACCGCTTCTTCGACCGCCGCACGTTCGACCCGGACCGCATCGAGGATTATCTCGCCGACCTGCAATGACTGCTATCGCTGCGACGCAGAATGCAATTGCTGCAGTTGCGAAATAATTTGCAATCAACGAGCGATTCGCGCATTCTTCCAGCACCGGGCAATGACGCCCCGGTGAAATAACCGACGCGATCGTCCAACGATGGGCGCAAGCATCGGGGCGAGCTCGCGAGAGGTCGCCAAAGGCAATGGTGCCGCCCGACTGGCCGTTTCGGCTGAGTCGAGGCGGCTTTTTTTGTGTCTGGAGCACGGGAATGGCCGAAGCGCAGTGCGATACCCACACGACGACAATGACCGCGAGGATAGCGTGCTCGGAGCAAGCCACACCGCGGCTACAAGGCAGCGCGCCACGAATGCTGACGAAGAAGAGTTTCTGGTCGGCGGGTCATCGCCCGACCTTGTTCGCGGCCTTGCTCTATTTTGATCTGGCTTTCATGGTCTGGGTCCTGCTTGGCCCGCTGGCACCGCAGATCGCGCAGGATCTGGGACTTAGCCCTGCCGAAAAGGGCTTGATGGTCGCGGTGCCGACCCTCGCGGGCGCAATCCTGCGCCTGTTCGTCGGTCTGGCCGTCGATCGGTTCGGCCCGAAGATGACCGGATCGATCGCCCAGCTCATCGTGATCGTCGGCCTGCTCACAGCCTGGAAGGTCGGCATCGACAGCTTCGCTGGGACGCTCGCGCTCGGGCTGCTGCTCGGTGTCGCCGGAGCAAGCTTCGCAGTTGCGCTGCCGCTAGCCAGCCGCTGGTACCCGCCCGAGCATCAGGGAAAGGCGCTCGGCATCGCCGGCATGGGCAATAGCGGCACCGTATTCGCGGCTTTGTTTGCACCCACGATCGCCGTGCTTTTCGGCTGGAATGCGGTGCTGGGGCTCGCGACCGTTCCGCTGGCGCTCGCGTTCGCCTTTTATCTGCTGATGGCCCGCGACGCCCCGGACCGCCCACGCCGGCGCCCGCTCGCTGCCTATCTCGAGCCGCTGAGGACGCGCGATGCCTGGCTGTTCATGCTCTTCTATGGCGTGACCTTCGGCGGCTTTTCGGGCCTCGCCGCATCGCTTTCGATCTATTTCACCGACCGCTTCGGCCTCTCCGCCGTCACCGCCGGCTATTGCACCGCCGCCTGCGTTTTCGCCGGATCGCTGGTGCGCCCGCTCGGCGGCGCGCTCGCCGACCGGCACGGCGGCATCCGCACCCTTTCGATCGTCTACGCGGTTGCCGCGGCGGCGCTCGTCATAGTGAGCCGGGACCCGGCCACGATCGCCGCGGCGCTGGGCCTGTTCGTGGTGGCGATGCTCGCGTTCGGCATCGGCAATGGCGCGGTCTTCCAGCTGGTGCCGCAACGCTTCCGCGAGGAACTCGGGGCGATGACCGGCCTGGTCGGAATGGCGGGAGGAGTCGGCGGCTTCTACCTCGCCTCGAGCCTCGGCTTCGCCCGCCAGGCGACGGGCAGCTACCAATCCGGCTTCCTGATCTTCGCCGCGCTGGCGCTGGCCGCGCTCGCGGCGCTCACCTGCGTCAAACGCCGCTGGCGCACCCGCTGGGAGCTCGCGGCAGAAGGAGTGCGGATCTGATGAAGCACGAAAAAATCGAGAACCTCGGCGCCGACGGGCGCGAGCATCTGCTGGTCATCGGCAACGGCATGGCCGGGTGCCGCGCAGTCGAGGAAATACTCGCCCGCGACCCGCGCCGCTACCGGATCACGATCATCGGCGCCGAGCCGCGGGTGAATTACAACCGGATCATGCTGTCCTCGCTGCTCGCGGGCGAGAAGGCGTTCGACGATATCGTGATCAACGACGAGGCGTGGTATGCCAGGCACGGCATCAGACTGATCGCCGGCGATCCCGCCCTCGCCATCGACAGGGCGGCGAAGCGCGTGCTGATGCGCAGCGGCGCCGCTGAGGCCTATGACCGCCTGCTGATCGCCATCGGATCGGAACCGATCGTCATCCCGGTGCCCGGCGCCGAGCTGAACGGAGTCGCGACCTTCCGCGCCCTCGACGATGTCGAGGCGATGCTTGCCGCCTCGCGAGACGGGGGCGATGCGGTGGTGATCGGTGGCGGGTTGCTCGGGCTGGAGGCGGCGCACGGCCTCACCACCCGCGGAATGAAGGTCACCGTGCTGCACCTGATGCCGAGCGTGATGGAGCGCCAGCTCGACGAAGCCGCGGGATGGCTGCTCAAATCGGAGCTCGAAAGGCGCGGCCAGACGATCCTCACCGGCGCCGACACCGAAGCCATCTACGGCGACGGCGCGGTCGAGGGCGTCCGACTGAAGGACGGCCGCGAAATCCCGGCAAAGCTGGTGGTGATGGCGGTCGGAATCCGCCCGAGCACCGGCCTCGCCCGCGAGGCAGCGTTGGACGTCAGGCGCGGCATCGTCGTCGACGATCAGATGCAGACCAGCGATCCATCGATCTTCGCGATCGGGGAATGCGTCGAGCATCGCGGCATATGCTACGGGCTCGTGGCGCCGATCTGGGAAATGTGCCGAGCGCTGGCCGCCCGCCTGACCGAGCCCCTGACCGAGCGGACTTCCGGCTATGCGGGGTCGGTCACATCGACCAAGCTCAAGGTCTCGGGGATCGATGTCTTCTCGGCCGGCGATTTCAGCGGCGGGGACGGCTGCGAGGACATCGTGCTGCGCGACGCCAGCCGCGGAGTCTACAAGCGCCTGATCGTCCGCGACGAGAAATTGGTCGGAGCGGTGCTCTATGGCGACACCGGCGACGGCAATTGGTATTTTCAGCTGCTTCGCGACGGCACCGGCATCGCCGAGATGCGCGACAATCTGATTTTCGGGCAGGCGTTCGCAGAGGACGCCGACAGGGACCCTAGCAAGGCCGTTGCAGAGCTGCCCGCCGCGGCCGAGATCTGCGGCTGCAACGGCGTCTGCAAGGGCACGATCACCGACGCGATCGCGGGGCAAGGGCTGACGACGCTCGATGCGGTACGCGCCGTCACCAAGGCGTCGGCTTCCTGCGGGTCGTGCACCGGGCTGGTCGAGACGTTGCTCGCCCTCACTCTGGGCGACGATTATTCCGGCGAGCGCACCGTCAAGACGATGTGCAAATGTACGAGCTTCGGCCACGACGAGGTGCGCCGAGCGATCGTCGAGCAGGGCATGAAGGCGATCCCCGAGGTCATGCACAAGCTGCATTGGTCGACGCCGGATGGATGCGCCTCATGTCGCCCGGCGCTCAATTATTATCTGCTCTGCGCCTGGCCCGGCGACTATGTCGACGACCAGCAAAGCCGCTTCGTCAACGAGCGTCTGCACGCGAACATCCAGAAGGACGGCACTTATTCGGTGGTGCCGCGGATGTGGGGCGGCATCACCTCCCCGCGCGAGCTGCGCGCGATCGCCGACGTGGTCGAAAAATATGACGCCAAGATGGTCAAGGTCACCGGCGGGCAGCGGCTCGATATCTTCGGCATCAGGAAGGAAGACCTGCCCGCCGTCTGGGGCGATCTCAACGCCGCCGGGATGGTCTCGGGCCATGCCTATGGCAAGGCGCTGCGGACGGTGAAGACCTGCGTCGGATCGGAATGGTGCCGGTTCGGCACGCAGGATTCGACAGGCCTGGGCGTCAAGCTCGAGCGGATGAGCTGGGGCTCGTGGATGCCGCACAAGTTCAAGATGGCGGTGTCTGGTTGCCCCCGCAATTGCGCCGAAGCGACGATCAAGGATTTCGGCGTGATCTGCGTCGATTCGGGCTACGAGCTGTTGGTCGGCGGCAATGGCGGAATGAAGCTGCGCGGTACCGACCTGCTCTGCAAGGTGGCCACCGAAGCCGAGGCGATCGAATATTCCGCCGCCTTCGTCCAGCTCTACCGGGAGGAAGCGCGCTACCTCGAGCGCACGGCCCCCTGGATCGAGCGGATTGGCATCGAGGCCGTCCGGCGGCGGATCGTCGACGACGCCGACGGCCGGCTCGCATTGGCGGACCGCTTCCACCTTTCGCAGAGCTTTTCGCAGCAAGACCCATGGGCGGAGCGTGCCGCGGGCGACCGGCGCGACCTTCACCGCCCAATCGCCGAAGTGCGCCCGATGGAGACGGCATCATGAACAACGGCTTTTTCGGCGACTGGCTGGACCTTGGCCCGATCGAGCAAATTCCATTGCGGGGGGCACGGAGCCTGCCGGTCGCCGGCGGCGAGGAGATCGCCCTGTTCCGCACCGGCGACAGCACGGTTTACGCGCTGATCAACAAATGCCCGCACAAGGGCGGCCCGTTGAGCCAGGGGATCGTCCACGGCACCAGTGTCGCCTGTCCGCTGCACGGTTGGACGATCTCGCTCGCGACCGGTCAGGCGCAAGGACCCGACATCGGCTGCACGCCGACGATCCCGGTGCGGATCGTGTCGGGTCGGGTACTGATCGCGCGGGACATCGCCATCAAGCAGGCCGCCTGAGGTGCAGCCGATCCGCACGACCTGCGCTTATTGCGGCGTCGGCTGCGGAATTCTCGCGACTCCGGTGGGCGAACGCGACGTCGCGATCGCCGGCGATCCCGAGCATCCAGCGAATGCCGGCCGGCTCTGCTCGAAGGGCACGCATCTCGGCGAGACGGTCGGCCTCGAAGGAAGGCTGCTTCACCCGATGATCGGCTCGCGGCGCGCCAGTTGGGATCGCGCGCTGGGGCTCGTCGCGAGCAAACTGTCGCGGTCGATCGCTGATTACGGGCCGGACAGCGTCGCCTTTTACGTCTCCGGCCAACTGCTCACCGAGGATTATTACGTCACGAACAAGCTGATGAAGGGCTTTATCGGCTCGGCGAACATCGACACCAATTCACGGCTGTGCATGGCAAGCGCGGTCGCAGGGCAGGTCCGCGCGTTCGGCGAGGACATCGTGCCGGCCAGCTATGCCGACATCGACGCGGCAGATCTCGTCCTGCTGGTCGGATCGAACACCGCCTGGTGCCACCCGGTCGTATACCAGCGCCTGATCGCGGCGCGCGCCGCGCGCGGCACGAAGATCGTGGTGATCGATCCGCGACGTACCGAAACCTGCGAGGACGCCGATCTCCACCTTGCGCTTCGCCCCGGCAGCGACATTGCGTTGTTCAACGGCCTGCTCGCTTATTGCCGCGATCATGGAATGCTCGACCAGGACTTCCTGAAACGAAGCGTGGCCGTGCCGGACGGATTCTGGGGGGCCCTGGCGGCGGGCAGCGACCTTTGGTCGGTGGCGCGGGATTGCGATCTTGCGCTCGCCGACGTCCGCCGCTTCTTTCAGTTGTTCGCCGAGAACAAGCGGACCGTCACCTTGTTCAGCCAGGGCATCAATCAGTCGCTGCGCGGAACCGACCAGGTGAACGCGATCCTCAATCTCCACCTTGCGACCGGCCGGATCGGCAAGCCGGGCGCCGCCCCCTTCTCGATCACCGGCCAGCCGAATGCGATGGGCGGCCGCGAGGTCGGCGCGCTCGCTTCGACCCTGGCCGCACACATGGACTTCGCGCCCGCCAATGTGGAGCGCGCGCGGCGCTTCTGGGCAGCGCCGAGGATCGCCACGCGTCCGGGGGCGAAGGCGGTGGACCTGTTTCGCGGCATCAAGGAAGGCCGGATCCGCGCCGTCTGGATCATGGCCACCAACCCCGCCGCGAGCATGCCCGATGCCGGCGCGGTGCGAGAGGCGCTTGCCGGCTGTCCTTTGGTGATCGTCTCGGACGTCATCGCCGATACCGATACCGCCCGCCTCGCGCACATCCGCCTGCCGGCTGCGGCGTGGGGCGAGAAGGACGGGACCGTCACCAATTCGGAGCGGATGATCAGCCGCCAGCGCGCGTTGTTCCCGCTGCCGGGCGAAGCGCGGCCGGACTGGTGGATCGTCAGCGAGGTCGGGCGGCGGATGGGCTGGCGGACCGCTTTCGCCTACGATCGCGCAGCCGACATCTTCCGCGAGCACGCGCGGCTCTCCGCCTATCAGAATTGCGGCGATCGCTTGTTCAACCTGCGCGACCACGTGGCGATCGGCAACGAGACCTACGACCAGCTGGTCCCGTTCCGCTGGGGCGGCACCGGCTTCGCGGACGGCGTCTTCAGCACGGCGGACGGCAAGGCCCGGCTCGTGCCGGTGAACAAGCCGAAGCCACCGACAGCGGTCGCGGCCTGGCCGATGACGCTCAACACCGGCCGTTACCGCGATCAGTGGCATACGATGACGCGCACCGGCCTCAGCCCTCGGCTCGCGCGTCACCGCGGCGAGCCGCAGATCGAAATCCATCCCGCGGACGCGGGTGCGCTGTCGATCGCCGAAGGCGATCTGGTGCGGGTGTCGACGCCGCAGGGCAACAGCCTGTTTCGCGCGGCCCTGACGGACCGCCAGCGCCGCGACGAGATCTTCACTCCGATCCATTGGACCGACTGCCAATCGAGCGCCGGACGGACAGCTTTGCTCACCGCGCCGTTGACCGATCCCCATTCCGGGCAGCCCGGCTTCAAGTCGACGCCGGCGCGCGCGGAGAAGGTCGAAGTCGACTGGCAAGCGTTCCTGATCGCGCGCGCGATGCCCCGGCGCATCGACGCTCTTTACCACACCCGGATCCGCGTTGCCGCTGGCTGGCTCGTCGAGCTTGCGGGAATTGGCGATCCAGCGCCGCTGGCGGAAGGGCTACTTCCAAAAGGAGAGCGGCTCGACGTGCTTGACCCCACGCGGGGCGGCGCACGCTACGCAGTGCTCGCGGACGGACGGCTCGAGGCAGCGCTGCTGGTTTCGAAGCGTGGCAAATTGCCATCGCGGGACTGGCTGGTGGCGCAGCTCGTTACGAGCGCAACGCCATCACCAACCGAGTTGCTGGCCGGCCGTCCAGCCAAGAGTGATGGCGATCCCGGAGAGTTGGTGTGCGCCTGCTTCGACGTCGGTGCCCGCACGCTTTTGCGCGCGATCGCCGAGCAGCAGCTGGTGAGCGTCGAGCAGGTTGGTCAGGCACTGCGCGCCGGGACGAATTGCGGATCGTGCCGGCCGGCGATCCGCAGCTTCCTCGCTGCCGAAAAAGCCGACGCCGGACGACGCTTGGAAGCATCGCCCGGCGACAGATTGTAGCTTCGATCGTGGGACGAGAGGTCCGCCAAGCTGCCGATGATCCTCGACCAGCCTGGCGCACCCTCCTCGCCGAGCCGGACCTAGAACTTCAGCTGGGCGCCAACGCCGACGCGGCGCGGGAGCTCGTAGATCACGTCGGTGCCAAGCGCACCGGGGCGGATCTGCTGGAAGACCTTCTCGTTGAGGAGGTTGGTCGTCCAGACGCTGAAGCGCCACTTCTCGTCCGGCGTGGTCCACGCGAGCTCGCCGTTCACCAAGGTGTAGCTCGGCTGATAATAGTTGTTGGTGAAGTCGCCATAGACCTTCGCGCTGTGGAAGACATTGCCGGTCGCGACGAAACGGCCCCCGGCAAGGTCGTGGCCCCAGTCGAAGCCGAGATTGAACGTCCACTCCGGCGCGCGAGTCATGTTGTTGCCAGAGACATCGGTCGGCGGCGTCGCATTGCCACCGCTCGGCTGCGGGAAGAAGCCCTGCGCGGTCGGGAAGTCCTTGTAGCGGGCGTGGGTGTAGGCGACCGATCCGCGGAAGTTCAGATCGTCGGTCGCAAGCG
>Ga0255338_1002676_pt1 | contig 24588 bp, 25 predicted proteins | sample MeOH1_35cm_T4_19_FD_203715 | JGI IMG/M metagenome (GOLD analysis project Ga0255338, IMG submission 203715) | Sandy soil microbial communities from University of British Columbia, Vancouver, Canada - MeOH1_35cm_T4_195 | ecosystem: Engineered > Artificial ecosystem > Sand microcosm > Unclassified ...
TATCCGCTATGGCCGGGGCCATGGCCGCTCCCATGTCATTTGCATCGGATATTCCCAGGTCTATAACCTTACCCAAAGTTGCATGGGTAACCTTCACCCCATATCCTTGGGCGGAAAGCAGACTGGCTCCGGCTCCCGTTACTGTCCATTGGGCAGACATAGGTCTTTGATTTCCAAGCTCAGTCGGATAACGATACTGCCGCTCCGCTGTATTATGATGACTTGAAGCAGCCGCGACCACCCGGTCGGCAAAGCCACCGTCTATGAGCATGGACCCTAGGGCCAGACTCATTGCCATGGTCGAACAAGCTCCATACAGTCCCAAAAACGGAATAGGCAGGTCTCGGGCGGCAAAATTCGAAACACTTAGCTGATTCAATAAGTCCCCGGCTAAGACAAAGTTAATATCCTCATCCGAGAGCTGTGCCTGAGAAATCGCCATCTTCACTGCATCCTTGAGCATCTTCGTCTCGGTTTTCTCCCAACTTTCCTGTCCATCCAAAGTGTCGGGCAGCACCTTGTCAAAGCTTTTGCCTAGTGGTCCTAACCCCTCCATGGGTCCGACAATAGAGGAGAAGGAGATGATCACCGGCGGGGATGCGAACTCTACAGTCTGTCTACCCTTTAATTTGCTCTTCATAGCCCCACCTTTAATGCAGCAAAAATTTTATCAAGCCGACAGTGAACGAGGTCAGAATGCCATATACCAGCACTGGGCCGGCAATCGTAAACAACTTGGCCCCAACGCCAAAGACAGTACCCTCCCGTTTGAACTCCATGGCCGGGGCTACCATGGAATTGGCAAACCCTGTTACCGGTACAATGGACCCTGCCCCCGCACGCTTGCCAATTTCATCGTAAACCCCCAAGCCGGTCAGAAAGGCGCCTAGAAAGATCATAATAATCGAGGTGACGGAGGACATTCCGTCCGGGGCTATCCCAAAGACCGCTAAGCCATTTTGGATAACCTGGCCTATGGCGCAAATAAGTCCGCCAACTCCAAAAGCCCAAAGGCTGTTTTTCAACACCGTGGGCTTTGGCCGATGTTTGTCCGCTATTTTCTTATACTCAAGCGGGGTAAGCTTGGGCTGACCGGCAGAAACCGCTTGCCCTTTTACCGACTCCGGACCAAACAAATCTACCAGACCCTTGATCGGTTCGGGGTAGCGGGCTTTTCGCTTTTGCTCCTGCTCCTGATTCAGCTGCAGCTTTTGCTGTGCAACCTGCTTTTGGCCCTGCCCAAGCTCCGTCAGATCCTCCTTCAGGGCGTCAACATACTGCCTCTCCAGGATCTGTTTGTTCTTCTCCTCCTGACTCAACTGCCAATTCACCACCCAAATCTAAACTCAACCTACTTCCCAAATGCTGAACCTCAAAAGTCCACCCCAACATCGAACTTTGAACATCGACAAAGCCCGAAGCCCGAGCACGGCCTGCTGCTTCGGACTTCGGACTCTCGCCTGAGATCGGAGATAACAGAATCTCGGCTGCTGTGCCGGAACAACTAATCGGTATAGGCAATCTTTACGTTCGCTTTGTATTCCACCAGTTGACCATTCCGGACTCCCGCTGTGAGGTTATATACTTCTACCCCTGTGATATTCGGAATATGCGGGGTGGCCTGTTTAATAGCACTCTGCACAGCATCATTCCAGTTGTGAGTGGATTCTCCGATTAACTCTGTGACTTTAACTACACTCATCTTGGTAAGACCTCCTAAAAAAATTTTCATCAGTAGTATTAGCCTCTGTCTGGGGGAATATGCGCAAGATTAGAAGAAGCATCCATTCCGTGCGTCGCACTATTAACTTCCCCCGCCTAGCTCGCGCTGGACTTCAAGCCTGGTTTTCACTAGGTTAGGGACTAAAACAGACATACCTGCAATATTCTCTTCGCTGTGAGCATGCGGAGAGGGAACGGTGTAGTTTGTCACTTCATTCAGCCGATAGCCAAAATATGCAAGTCCGGCAAGGCCGGAAAAGTCCAGATTAGACTGGATGTAAGGCTTGACAGCGTCCACAAGCTTCGGCAGATAATAAATCGCCTGCACTCCCTGGATCTTCTCCTTTATGGCCTTAAGCAGCTTCCTCTGCCTTTCAACTCTGGCATAATCTCCTTGTACATCGTGACGGAAGCGCGCATAGCCCAGTGCCTGATGCCCATTTAGGTTTTGTTCCCCCGGTAGAAGATGGATATCATTTTTCCCGTCGTCCACATAATCCATGCGTTTTTCCACCTCAAGCTTAACCCCCCCAATGGCATCCACTACCTTTTCAAAGCCGGCAAAATCCATCACAATATAATATTTGATTGGGATCTGGAGAAAATTGCTTACCGTTCTTAATGCCAGGGAAGGACCACCCAGAGCGTAGGCTGCATTAATCCGGTTTCTCACTGGTTGTGGGGACGGTATGTTTACATAACTATCGCGTAAAACGGATAAAACAGCAGCGCTGTAGTCCTGCGGATTCATACTTACCACCATCATGCTGTCTGAGCGGCTTGTTTCACTGCTCCGCGCATCGATCCCCAGGAGCAAGATATTAAGCCTGCCCCCGTCCTCAGGGGTAAGATTTTCTGCCAAGATTCCCCTGGGATCAGGCTTTTGCGCTTGAGAGGCTTCTCCAGCTGCGGGCTTCAAACCGGACTCCATAGGTGGGTTAGCGCCCAGACCTTGCGCAGGAAAAGCTACTTTTCCTCCTTCATTATCCGGGGTAATGCTCAGTGCAATCAGCACAAGGCAGATTGACGCCAGTAAAATTACCCTCTTTATCCCTTGAAGCAAGTTACTCCCTCCAAAACTTACACTATTATTACAATTTTCTTCCATTTCCACTGCAGGGATCGAGAACCCAGATGGAGAAATTAAGTGATAAATCCGGGGGTTTTTCCCCATTGGGAGTGGGTCAGAAATGAGTCTTGAAAAAAAGTTCCACCGGGATACTCTGGTCGTCAAGCTTTCTGGAGAATTTGACATGGTGGCGGCAGAAGAATTCAGGCGTTTGGTGGACCCTGAACTGGACCGGCGCCAGGTGCGCAATCTGGTAGTAAACTTAGGGGGAGTATCCTTCATCGACAGCTCCGGTTTGGGTGTGATCCTGGGCAGATACAAAAAGCTCAGTCAGAGCGGCGGAAAGATCTGGCTGGCTGCCCCAAGGCCTCCGGTCCGAAAAATCCTGGAACTCTCAGGTTTTCCGAAAATCATAAAATTTTTCGAGAGTGAAAAGCAAGCTCTCGAAGCAGTTAGGGAGGCTTAACATGAGAAACAATACAATCAAACTCGAATTTCGCAGCTTGGCTGAGAATGTAGCCTTGGCTCGCTTGGTTGTAGCCTCCTTGGCTAGCCAGATGAACTTTACCCTCAGCGATATCGAAGAACTGAAAGTGGTAGTATCTGAGGCGGTTTCCAACTCCATCATTCACGGCTACGATGGACAACCTTCTGGCATGATCCTGCTGGAAGCGGCCAGTGAAGGGGACGTGCTTGAGCTTAGAGTTACGGACTCCGGCAAGGGTATTGCGGACATTCAAAAAGCAATGGAACCGGCCTACAGTACAGATCCTGAGCGAATGGGCTTGGGCTTCGTGTTCATGCAATCCTTCATGGACGAACTCAGGGTGGAATCCCAACCGGGAGAAGGAACCTGCGTTATTCTTAGCAAAAAACCCGACAGCAAGGATAACCTGCATAACACCTCCAGTAATTAGGAGGATGGTTATGAATAGCAGGCTAACCGAAATGAATCTGCCCCGCTTCCCCTTGCTTTCGGACCATCAAATGACAGATCTGCTGCAAAAGGCTAAAGCCGGCGACCAAGAGGCTCGCGATACTCTGGTTAACTGCAACCTCAAGCTAATATTTAATCTGGTTCAGCGGTTCACTCACCGGGGCTATGAATTGGAGGATCTTTTTCAGATCGGGACTATCGGCCTTATCAAAGCAATTGACAAGTTTGACTTTAGCTACAACGTCAAGTTCTCCACCTATGCAGTTCCGATGATCATAGGGGAAATCCGCCGTTTTCTGCGGGATGACAGCCCGATCAAGGTTTCCCGTTCTTATAAGGAACTGGTTTACAAGGTGAACCGGACGAAGGAGTCTCTCACCCGGGAATTGGGGCGCGAACCCACCCTGACGGAAATTTCCCAGAGTTTAGAGGTGGCGCTGGAGGATATCGTCACTGCGCTCGAAGCGGTTCAAGCTCCGACCTCGATTCATGAAACCCTATACCAGGATGACAGTGACCCTATCTACGTTTTGGACCAGCTTTCCGCGGACAAGCAGGAGGTATGGTTCGAAAACCTCGCTCTAAAGGAGGTAATCGCCAAACTTCCCCCGAGGGAGAAAGAGGTTATTCTGCTCAGATTTTTCAAGGATAAGACCCAAAATGAGGTGGCCGGTATTATCGGCCTGTCCCAGGTCCAGGTCTCCCGGATTGAAAGAACCGCCTTGAAACGGATCCGGGAATACCTGCAGCCTGTGGAAGAAAGCTTCTAATCTCTACAGGAGGTGGCTTGGAGTCCACCTCCTGTTTAGTTTACCCTAGTAACTAAAGACGCCCTGGAAAACCCGTTTCATTTCCAGCACCAGATTCGCTTTGGCAACATTCCGGGCAGCAACTAGATCCGTGCGGGCTACTTCCGTCTTTCCTTTGTGCAGCACCAGTTCGCCCAGTCTTTGACCTTGCTTGACCGGGGCGACAACCCCGTTAACCAGCTTGGTCTCCATCCAGTAATCCTTGTCCTTGCCCTTTTCCACCACTACCCCAAACCTGGCTGGGGTGACAGCGTCCACTTCCAGCTGACCGCCCTTTTTCACAGGAACCACACCCTGACGGGTATTAGCAGGGGCTAACTGCTTGAACTGATATTTGGCATAACCCCAGTTGTAAAGCTTCATTGACTCGGCAAAATGTCCCCGTGGTTTAGGAACCCCCATGACTACCGCGATCAGGCGAAAACCATCGCGCTCTACCGTGGATGCCAGACAATAAGCGGCCTCGTTAGTCCAACCGGTCTTGAAGCCATCCGCTCCTTGATACCACCAGAGCAATTTGTTGGTGTTCCACAGTTTGAACTTGCCCTCGCGCAAATCGTATTCCTTGATGCTGGTTAACTTAGTCAATAAGGGATAGCGCAGGGCGTAACGCCCAATCACGGCCAAGTCGGCGGCGCTGGTATAGTGCCCTTGCGCAGGTAAACCGTAAGCGTTGACAAAATGAGTGTCTTTTAGACCGAGTTCCTTAGCCTTGTTGTTCATCTCTTCCACAAAGGCTTCGTGCGTTCCACTAATATGTTCTGCTACCGCAACACAGGCATCATTGGCTGAACCGGCGGAAATCGCGATCAGCATCTGTTCCAGAGAGAAGGTCTCTCCCGGCTCAAGGTAGATCTGGGAACCGCCCAGTTTCCAGGCATTTTCACTGGCTGTAACCTTGTCTGTAAGTTTTACCTTGCCGGACTCCACTGCTTCCACCGCTACAAGCAGGGTCATTAGTTTGGTAACACTGGCCGGCGGAAGCTGTTTATGAGCCTCCTTTTCAAACAGAATCTGGCCGCTGGCTGCATCCATGAGAATTGCTGAAGCAGCCTCGGTTTCTAACTCCACTGCGAAAACCGGGGCAGGAACAAGGGAAACCACCAGACACAAAGCCAAAAGCAAGGCGATTTTTCGCATAAAAATTCCCCCCTGGATCTGTTTTGAGTTTAGTATACCCAGACCAAGAGGGGATAATTTACAGCTTGTTTTGCTTGCGCGAAATTGTTTTGCTGTGCCAGAAGCACGGGTGAAGGAATTTGCTTACTCCACTGAATTCACGATGTTTAAGTGCGCAGCTTTCCACTACTTCCAACCCGTTGTCCTGACAGAACCCATAGGCCTCCGATGATAAGGTGCGGGGTTGAAACCATACCAGCGGAATTCCTGCTTCCTTGGCTTCCACCACGATGCTCAAGGAATATTCCGCCGGCAGACACGGTATAACCACTTCCACAGCCTTGGGCAGAGAATCCAGCTTCGGCCACACTTTCTCTTTGCCCAATTTCTCCAGGTTTGACGCTACAGGATAAACCTCCGCCCCTAAGTCGTGCAGCAAGCGAAGAACCTTGAAGGCATGGCGTTTTTCTTGCTTAAACTTTTCCGGGCTGCCCACAACTGCAAAGCTCATGGAAGTGTCAATACCTGCCTCCAGGCTGCGGATTTTTGGCTTCCGTCTCCAGGGAATGACTTTGTTACTCATCCCGTTCATCCCCTCATTACATTCTTTCAACTATCAATATATTGTGCTGCCTGAAAGATTAGAACCGGGTGAATTGACTTACCCCGGAGTGGAGACATCACGAGCGAGCCGCTTAACATACTCCGCGAACAGCCGAACGGAGCAATGTGCTCGCGCCCCATTTAGATCTACTTTTGCGAGAGTGAGAGCTGTGAGCGGTTAGTATGTTCGGCGAGGGAGTTGCGCAACGAAGGGGTAAGTCAATTCGACCCCAGAGAGGCAGTCAATTCAACCCTAGGGAGGCAGCATCTACAGGTGAAGTCTTTCTGTTCCCTGTTTACTTACCCTTCCATACACCAGGGGCAAAGCAGATTGCGGTTCATCACTTATGGAGTAGGCTGCCTGCACAGCTGAACTTACCGCATCAACCTGCTGCAGATCATTGGCATGGATATAGGCCAATACCTCCCCCGCCTTTACCCCATCTCCCCGTTTCTTGCACAAGACCAGTCCCACCCCCAAATCAATGGAGCTTTCCTTGGTTTCCCTTCCCGCACCCAGATTCATGGCGCAGCGCCCTATCTCTTCCGCTTTAATCCGCGCTACCACCCCGTCGCGTTCCGCCAGAACAGGCAGGATATGTTTGGCCTCAGGCAGGATCTCCGGGTGATCAATCACTCCCACATCGCCACCCTGGGCCTTTATCAGCTCTCTAAACTTATCCAGGGCCCGTCCGCTCCGGATAACTTCAAGCAGAGTTTTACGTGCGTCTACCGTACTTGGATACTGGCCTGACAAAACCAACATTTCGCTGCCCAAAGCGAGGCAGAGCTCGGTCAAGTCCTCTGGGCCCTTCCCCTGCAGGGTAACTATGGCCTCTTTAACCTCCAGTGCATTGCCAATCGTACAGCCCAGAGGTTGGTCCATGTCAGTGACTAGAGCGACGGTCTGCCTTCCTGTCAATTCGCCAATCTCAACCATGGCCCGGGCTAGCTCAAAGGACTCCTCTACCGTCTTCATGAACGCGCCGCTGCCCGTTTTTACATCCAGCACTATCGCATCTGCGCCCGCTGCAATCTTTTTACTCATCACACTGCTGGCGATCAAGGGGATGCAATCTACCGTAGCGGTTACATCCCGCAAGGCATACAGTTTCTTATCCGCCGGAACCAGATTGCCGGTCTGTCCTACAATTGCCACTTTAATATTATTAACATTACTGACAAACTTTTCCCGTGAAAGCTCAATACTGAAGCCGGGAATTGCCTCCAGCTTGTCCAGGGTTCCTCCGGTATGTCCCAACCCTCTGCCGGACATTTTAGCCACATTAACCCCTGCTGCAGCAACAAGGGGAGCTAATACCAAGGTAGTCTTGTCCCCGACTCCACCCGTGCTGTGTTTATCCACCTTGCGCCCCTTAATCGGTGAAAGGTCTGCAGTGTCCCCGCTCCCTACCATGGCCAGCGTCAGGCCGGCCGTTTCTTCCGGGGTCATCCCGCGCAGAAATACGGCCATGGCCCAGGCGGACATCTGGTAATCCTTGACAGAACCGTCGGTAAACCCTTGTACGAGAAAATCTATCTCTCCCCGGCTGAGTTCTCCTCCGTCCCGCTTTTTGGCGATTATATCGTAGACATGCATTTCCCTTCAACCCCCTGGATCTATAGCTCTTTGACAACCTCTGATATCAGACTCTTGAAGGTATCCTTTATCCTGTCTGCCGTTTCCATCACTTCAGCATGACTTAGCTTCTGCGGTAAAATGCCGGCAGCCATATTTGTAATGCAGGAGATGCCCAGGTTCCTCATCCCGCAGTGAGAGGCGGCAATCACTTCCAAGGCCGAACTCATCCCGACCTGGTCCGCTCCGATCGCCCGCAAATAGCGAATTTCTGCCGGAGTTTCGTAGCTCGGGCCGAGCAGGGCGCAGTACACCCCTTCTTTTACGGCAATACCAAGCTCGGCTGCGACCTGTTGCGTCTTTTTCCGCAATGCCTGGTCATAGCCATCTGACATATCCGGAAAGCGAGGTCCCAGTTCCGGATGGTTTACCCCAAGCAAAGGATTAGTACCAGTGAGGTTAATGTGGTCCTTGATCAGAACCAGATCGCCTGGCTTGAAGTCCGTATTTACCCCTCCTGCCGCATTCGTAACCAGAAGAACTTTAACCCCTAGCAGGCGCATTGCCCACACGGGGTAAACAACTTGTTTGGCAGGATAGCCCTCATAGAGATGAAAGCGGCCCTGCATCGCCACCACTTCTCTCCCTCTCAGCCTGCCAAAGACGAGCTGTCCGGCATGGCCCTCAACCGTGGAAAGCGGGAAAAAGGGAATCTCCGCATACGGTACGCTGACTCGGTCTGTAATTTCCTCCACCAGGTCTCCCAGGCCGGACCCAAGAATCAGACCGATACGGGGTTTGAGCTTAACCCTCCCGGCCAGGAATTCGGTGGTTTCCTGCAATTTCATCATCAAATTTTCCATATCTAAAAGCTCCTCACTTCGAGATTTCCCGGATAAAGCTTGTGCCGGTTTCCTGAACTGTCCCAAAGAGCTCAGCCACACTTGCGCCCAGGTCCGTGAAACCGGCCCTGATTCCGAGATTGGCGCCCTGCTTAATATTTGCGCCGCAGACTAAAAGGGGGACATATTCCCGGGTGTGATCCGAGCCGTGGGCGGTAGGGTCACAGCCGTGATCCGCCGTCAACATCAACACGTCAGAAGCTTTAAGACGGGAAAGGATTTCCGGCAGCCTGCCGTCCACCTCTTCCAGGGCCTTGGCATAACCTGAGAAATCCCGGCGGTGACCGTATACCATATCAAAATCCACCAGATTAGCCATGATCAGTCCCGATTGGCCCTGCTCGAGGAACCAGAGTGTTTGGTCCACCGCATCCATATTGCTCTTGGCGGCCCGGTGCTGGGTAATTCCTAAGCCATGATAAATATCTTTAATCTTACCGACTGCCATTACCTCATACCCTGCTTCTGCCAGGTATTGGTGCAGGATTTTCCGAGGGGGCAGTATGGCGTAATCATGCCTGTTTGGGGTTCGCTGAAAGCTGCCTGGGCTGCCGATGAAGGGGCGGGCTATCACTCTGCCGACCTCCATTGGCCCGGTCAGCATTTCCCGGGCCTGTTCGCAAATATGGTACAACTCCGGGAGCGGGATCACTTCTTCGTGAGCTGCTATTTGAAATACACTGTCCGCCGAGGTGTACACTATCGGCTTGCCGCTCGCTATATGTTCCGCTCCGAGTTCCTTGATGATTTCCGTGCCCGATGCCACTACGTTGCCCAGGGTTTGGCGCCCGATTTCCTGTTCGAAGCGCTGAATGAATTCTTGGGGAAAGCCGTGGGGAAAGGTCGGGAAGGGCTTGTCCAGGATAATCCCGGCCATTTCCCAGTGCCCGGTGGTGGTGTCCTTGCCTGGGGATAGCTCGGCCATTTTGCCGTACGCTCCGGCCGGGTTCTCTGCGGCAGGGACTCCTGTGATGGGATGGATGTTGCCGAGGCCGAGCTTTGTCAGGTTTGGCAGGTTAAGGCCTCCGACCGCTCGGGCTGTGTTGGCCAGGGTGTTTGCTCCTTCGCTGTCGTAGAGGTTGGAGTCGGGGAGTTCGCCGATGCCTACGCTGTCGAGGACTATTACGATGACTCTGCGGTGCTCCAAGTTGTTTCCGCCTTTCTGTCTGACTACTCTGGAAAATACTGTCTCTGGGGTCGAATTGACTTACCCCTTCGTTGCGCAACTCCCTCGCCGAACATACTAACCGCTCACAACCTCTCTCTCGCAAAAGTAGCCTTAAATGGGGCGCGAGCACGTTGCTCCGTTCGGCTGTTCGCGGAGTATGTTAAGCGGCTCGCTCGTGATGTCTCCACTACGTGGTAAGTCAATTCACCCTTAAGATATGGGGAATTTTCATCCCTTACTGGTGCTGAAGCCAGCATGGAAGACTATGGGGTCTTTTTGCATATTTTGCCTGAGGGTCTTTGCTGGGGAGGAAAAAGTGTCTCTTCTTTGGGTCTGCTGGGGTAGTCGGGCAAAATCGAGGTCCGAAGTTCGATGTCCGAGGTATATCGAATATCGAACCACGAACTACGCCCTAGGGTGGGCTTTGGTGTAGACCTCTTTGAGGCGGGCTTTGGTTAGGTGGGTGTAGATTTGGGTGGTGGAGATGTCGGCATGGCCGAGCATATCCTGGACGGAGCGCAGGTCGGCGCCGTTTTCCAGCAGGTGGGTGGCAAAGGAGTGGCGCAGGGTGTGAGGGGTTATCGGTTTTAGGATCTTTGCTTCTGCGGCGTACCCTTTGATGATCTTCCAAAATCCTTGCCGGGTTAGGGGCCTGCCATGATGATTGAGAAACAGGGTCTCGGTGGGGTTTGTTCTTCTGGCTAGTTTTACTCTACCCCTGCTCAAATATTCCTGAAGGTGTCTGGCTGCGGTGCGTCCGAAGGGTACGATTCTTTCCTTGGATCCCTTGCCAAAACAGCGTACAAAGCCTAGGTCCAGGTTCACCTGGACGGAGGTTAGAGAAATCAGTTCTGTGACCCTTAGGCCGGTGGCGTAGAGCAGTTCCAGCATGGCTTTATCTCTTAACCCTGCGGGGGTTATGAGCTTGGGGGTGTCCAGGAGAAGGTCGACCTCGGTAATACTCAGGACGTTGGGGAGCCTTTGCTCCAACTTGGGAGTTTCCAGGTTTTCCGAGGGATCTCTCTTAACTATTCCTTCATTCAAAAGGAAGCGGTAAAAGGTGCGAATGGCTGCTAATTGGCGCGATATGGTTGCGGAGGCCTTTCCTTGTTTGCGCAGGTAAAGTAGATAGGCCAACAATTCGCCTTTATCCAGGGCTATCAAGGTATGGCCCTGGCGGTTTTTCAAAAAACCATCGAGTCCGGTCAGGTCACGCCTGTAGGATTCACAGGTATTGTCCGCCAATCCCCTCTCTACGCTGAGGTAGCGTAAAAACTCTTCTATCAAGTTATTCAACACTACCACCCCCGTTTTTGGCCTGATTATCTACGGCACTATTTCCACGTCAAGGAGGTAATTCCTGCTTCCCCCTGATGCAGGTTCAGTTTGGCTTTTCTAGTTTGGATTTGAACACAAAAGGCGCCCCGGAGTCCGGTTTGAGCAGCGGCGCCTCCACCTTAAGCGGATTGCCGCTCGGAACGCGGTCCTGGTGGACAAAGTGATCGTACAAATTGGCAAAGGCTAACAGTAGCTTTGGCCCCAATACAATTAGAATTGCCAAAACCGCCAGGAAGCGTAAAAGTTGCCCAGCCAAACCATACCAGGCAGATTGCTTCATAGCCTCCCCCCCTTGTAAGTACTTTTATGAACAGGGGGATCTTATTAGTACAATCAAAGCAAAAGAGCCGCAACTGCTTGTGGTCAGCTGCGGCTTCTGCCTTAGTGAAGAATATCTGAACTGCTTAACTCCTCCGAGATAGGATGGTACTCCAGGCCTAGTTCCTCAGCTATCGCTTTATAAGTGAGTCTACCGTGGATAACATTCACCCCCAGGGCCAGGGGTTTATTACCATGAATGGCAGCCAGGTAGCCCTTGTTCGCAATTTCCAACACGTAGGGTAATGTGACATTGGTCAGGGCCAAAGTTGAGGTCCGGGGTACTGCGCCGGGCATGTTGGCCACGCTGTAATGAACAACTCCGTGTTTTACATAGGTTGGATCACTATGAGTAGTAACCCGGTCAACGGTTTCGATACACCCTCCCTGATCTATGGCCACGTCCACTATCACCGAGCCGGGGGTCATGGTTTTTACCATTTCCTCGCTCACGATGCGCGGGGCTTTGGCCCCAGGAACCAGGACAGCGCCGATAAGCAGGTCGGCCTTACTCACGGCTTCTGCCAGGTTATGGTCATTAGACATGATGGTTTTTACGCGCCCATCAAAAAGGTTGTCGAGATAGCCCAGCCTGGACGGATTTTTTTCCAAAATGGTCACTGCTGCTCCCAGTCCAATCCCCATTTTTGACGCATTAACTCCCACGATTCCCCCTCCGACAACCACCACTTCGGCTGGGGGTACACCCGGCACACCTCCCAAGAGTATCCCTTTGCCACCGTGGATTTTCTCCAGGATCTGAGCACCGATCTGAACGGACATCCTACCGGCAACTTCACTCATTGGGGTTAAAAGGGGCAAGGAGCCATCCTCAAGCTGGATGGTCTCATAGGCTATCCCCACCACTTTTTTGCGCAGCAATGCCTCTGTAAGTCTGGGCTCAGGGGCCAAATGTAAATATGTGAAGAGAATTTGTCCTTCCTGAAACAGCTCGTACTCCTGAGATAAAGGTTCTTTGACCTTGACAATCATATCCGCTTCAGCAAATACCTTTGCACCCTCACCAACTATTTCCGCCCCGGCCTGAACATATTCCTTATCCATGAAGCTGCTTCCTATTCCAGCTCCAAGCTCAACCAGGACTGAGTGTCCAGCTTTGGTTAAAGCTTTAACCCCGCCAGGAGTCAACGCTACCCGGTTCTCATTATTCTTGATTTCCTTCGGCACTCCCACAATCATGCTTCCGACCTCCACTTCCTTGCCAGCCCTCACGAGAGCCTGACTAAGAAATATTATGCCGTAGGAGAGGAATCTGTATGCCCGGAAAGTATCCGACCTTTACTGAACTCCAGTATAACTCAGGATAAGTCGAAGCAAAAAGGGGGAAAAGTAGCCTTGGACCAGAGCGGCCAGGCTCGCAAGGCAAGCCATCATCAGGACTGAACCGGAGTAGAAAGCAAACTGCCTGCTCAACTGACGTCCTTGCCAACCATTCGAGCGCCTAACAAGGCTCAAGGAAAAGCTAACCGCGCTAACCGCTGTAATGAGCAAAACCGGTAATCCAATCAGATTAGGGGGCAGAATTCCGCTGAGGGTAACCAGAATTCCCTGCCAGCCTCTAAACTGGACCAGAAAACCTACCGCGAACCCAAGAACGAAGCCTCTGGTAAACACCAGTACAAAGATTAACGGCATTCCGATTACGGTCATACCAAGCACATATGCGGTGACAATCCCTTTGAGGTTTTCCCAAAGCAAATCGGTAATAGTAAGCTGTTGACCGCCCAAGGAAAGTTCCGCAAAAGATTTTTGCACAAACCCGGCGAGCTCTTTTTGATGTTCAGGCTGCAGCGCTCCAACCCCTAGGGACCCAAAGACCACACCGGATAAATAGATTCCGGTTAACACCAGATACAGGCCGAGATTTTGCCGCAGGTGGTTAAAGAACTTTTCTCTAAGACTCATTGGGATCCCCTCTCACCCTTCTGTGTTTGAATTATGGGCAGCAAAAAAAGCATACCCTGTCTTATAGAGTATGCCTGTCCGGCTGGGATCATGCTATTCGGAAAGGACCCGGCCAAAAACCCCTCCACCGCCGGGAGAGATCTCCAACGTTCCGTCCCTTGAAGCCAAAATCAAGCGGGTGATTCCAGGGCCAACCACCTCCTGCAAGTCCTCCTTCTGGGCGTGGTGCAGCACATTCATCTCAGTACCGAACTCCCGCAGCAGTCTCTCCAGGGTTTTGGGACCAAGGCCCGGCAGGAACTGCAAGGGAATCTGGTGTATATAGGGAGGCCTGTCTGAACTACAAGGCTGGGCAAGTTGTGTAATCCTGTCCAGCACTCCCATCACCACATTCCCGCTCCCACAGGCAGGACAGGTCTCAACGGGTGGTGGAGTTTGAGCCACCGTCAGACAAGCATTGCAAAACGTGCGGTGGTATTTCCCCAATTTCGGGTCAAAGCCGAAGTTTGCCGCTACACTGCATCCATTTTTACCCTCCAGGGCCCAAACCAAATTGCGAAAATCAGCCTGATTCAAGCGCAGCAGGTTGTACTCTCTGCCAATTTTGGGGAGGGAGTGAGCGTCGGAGTTGCTTAAAAAGACGAGCTGGTTCAACTCCCTGATCTGCTGCGCCAATTCCGTATCCGAACTCAAGCCCAACTCCACCGCTTTCAGACCGGAAACCTGCTCCGGACGCAGCAGTTCAGTCAAGGAGTCACAGCAGCTGCCGTAAAGACTTTTATAGGGAGTAAACACATGGGCAGGAACGAGTATCCCGGCTTGCAATGAAACCAGATCCCAAAGTCTTTCTAGGTTTAGTCTGGCCTTCTGCGTACTGAGCTGCATATTGGTGATATAGGGATTGAGCACTGCGGAAAACTCTTTCACCGCTTCCAGACTCGGAAAGTAGGCGACAAAATGGCCTGAACCCTTAGCTTCACCGGTCTCAACTTCAACTCCCAGAATCAAAGTAACTTTCTCAGCGTACCTTAGACCACCCCCTGCCAGCATCTGCAAGAGTCCCCTTTCCAGAAGGATTTGCAGATCCCTTTGCACGCCTGGTGAAGCGGAATCGACAATCCCCACCATCCCAATACCCTTGCGCACAGCTGCCTCAAACAAAAGGTTTTCCACTGTCAGAGAGTCAGCAGCAGTAATTTTTACCGGCCTGCCATCCCCGGACCTGCCAATATGAATATGCAAATCAGCAAAAACGTTCACCGCTCACCCTCCCTGGTATATATTTCCTGTCCCCGGTATATGCTTTTAAGAGTATACCAACTAAGGGGGATTTTATTATGCTGTTTTACAAGTATGGCTTTCGGCTAACCTGCAAGGCAAAGGATCTGACGAACACTCTAAAACAGTTAGGAGAGGCCGATACCAAGGTGAAAACCCTGATCAATTTACATCTCAACTGATTAGTATGTTCGGCGAGGGAGTTGCGTAACGAAGGGGAAAGTCAAGTCGACCCCAGCTGACCCCAGACTTACAGATGTAAACGAGCCGGAGGATCTGACCTCCGGCTCCGTTAAACAGCAAGGTTCATAATTTTCACCAGTACCTTGGCCAAATCGACCATATCCTTAACCCGGATAAACTCCTCACACGTATGAACCTTCTCCATACCGATCCCCAAATTCAAGGTTGGCAGATCCCTGCCATTAAAAATATTAGCATCGCTGCCCCCGCCGGTTTGAATTACCTGTGGGACCAAGCCCACCAGTCGAAACCCCTCTGCAGCAAGACGAATGACAGGGGAATCCTCAGGCAAATCAATTGACGGATAGGCCTCGATGCAAGTCAACTCCAGTTTAGCCCCCCTGTCCCGGCAGACCTTCTCCAAGGTTTCAACCATATGCCGGGTTTGTTTGGCTAATTTGTCCACGTCCAGGCTGCGGGCCTCCCCCTCCAATTCTACCCGTTCCGGGACAATATTGCTGGCCTTACCGCCGCTTATCACCCCAATGTTTGCGGTTGTCTCCGGGTCTATACGACCCAGTCTGGTACGCATAATTCCCTCAGCCGCGACCTGGATAGCGCTTATCCCGTTCTCGGGGCAAATTCCCGCGTGGGCAGCCCTGCCCGTAATAACTGCTTGCAGTTGGTTCTGCGCTGGTCCCCGGCGTACCATGGAACCCACGGGACCTCCTGCATCGAGGCAAAATCCCATCTCAACGCCCAGGTCGGAAACATCCAGGTATTTTGCCCCGCGCAGTCCACCCTCTTCGGCCACCGTAAAAACCACCACCAGCTTGGGATGCGGCAGCCCCCGTTCCAGTACGGTTTGCAGGGCTTCAAGAATCACACAGATCCCCGCCTTATCGTCTCCACCCAGGATTGTTTCCCCCGCAGAAGTTATTACGCCATCCTCGAGCACGGGAACTATTCCTGCCCCAGGCTGCACAGTATCCATATGTGCACAAAACATCAGACAAGGACCTTGGCCCTCAAGCCTGGCTATCAGGTTGCCGGAATCACTGCAGAGTGACTCACCCGCCAGATCCTCCTGCACCTGCAAACCCAGTTCACCTAGGCGTTGTTTGAGATAATCAGCCACCTTGCGTTCTTGCCGGGTTGGGGAATCAATCTGTACAAGACGCAAAAACTCACCGACCAATCTCGTTTCATTAACCACCTGAAATTATGCCTCGCTTTCGCAGCCGATCTACGACCTTTAACCTAAGCCACGCATACTTGATTGCGGCCCGAACCCTTGGCTTTATATAAGGCTTGGTCAACCCTGTTAACTAAGTCCTCCAGAGTTTCCCCTGTGCGGTAGGAGGTGGCTCCAAGGCTGACCGTAACTCTGATAATTCCCGAGTCCACTTCCAGGGAGGAATCCTCAATCCGAATCCGAACCCTTTCCCCGACCTGAAAAGCCTCCTCCACGGGACAATCGGGCAAAATAGCAACAAACTCCTCCCCGCCATATCGCGCCACAACATCGACACTTCTGACCACAGAAGCAAAAGTCGCTGCCACCATCTTCAAAACCTCATCCCCAATCGGGTGTCCCCAGGTGTCATTAACCTTTTTGAAATGGTCGATATCCAGCATAAGCAGGGACAGATTCTCGCAGGGCTTATTTACTATATATTCCTCAAGCAGCGCTTTAAAATACCTGTAATTATAAAGCTCGGTCTTAGGGTCAGTGATTGCCTGGCGTCTCGTACTCTCCAGTCCTTCCGTCCGCAGGATCGCTGTTCCGGTCATAGAGGCCAACAGACCAAGAAACTCTGAGTCCATGGTGTTTAAGGAACCGATCTGAGGACGTCCGGCGCACAAAATTCCCAACACCCGATTTTCCGCCAGAAGCGGGGCCATCGCCAAAGACTTTACCTCCATTCCCAGGAGGTCAGGGAACCGCTCATATTCACCTACATCCGGTATAATCAGCGGTTCCCCGCCCTTAAACGCTTTACCTACAATACCATGTGAAGTGGAGAATTCAATTCTTTCTGCATCTTCAGGGTCCAACCCCTGAAGTTTCACGAAGCGCAATTTTCGGCCCTCCGGTCGCAAGAGAAAAACTACCGGGGCTTGCAGCAGGGTAGAAGCGGCAGCTACCGCCAATTCATGCACCTGTATTTGAGTTTCCGCCCCAGCCAAACCTTGATTGACCTCGTACAAGGAGGTGATTTGGTCTAATTTTATGTTCAGGCTCTGATTGCTGTGCGAGAGCTTATTATAGGCATCTTTTATCTCCCAGGTTAAAAACCCCACGCACAGGGCTACCAAGAAGAGAAGAATCATCCTCAATAACAAATCCGACCAATGAACCAGGGGTAACCCATTCAGATTCACCAGTGTATAGGTGATTGTGGCCAAGGTTGCAGTCATTAATCCTGCCCGCATAGATTGATAATAGAACGTATGCAGAGCGACAATGAGATAAAAGGAGTTCTCAAACTCGCTCAGCGTGGACCCGGTATACTTGGACATGAGACTAAGAAACAACAAATCGGGAACAAGAAAAAACCTGTATAATGTTCTGTCCCAACCCGGCCTTGCCAGCACGATGAGGTACAGGACGAGACTGTAGATCGCAAAAACAGCCAATAAGCTGTAAATGGCGTTTAACTCGTAGTTATTTGGCCGAAGTCTAATCCAAAGAAGAACCCCGCCTAGGGAACCTATTCGCAGAACAGCAAACAATACGTCCTTGTTCATTTTTAACATTTGGCACACACCCCCAGGTGAAAAAGAAGGATTGTTCAATAATGCCTTTAAATTCAATATTCGACAAAAAAGATGAACATCCTATACTGCTTGTGAAATATATCACATTACAACTCAAGCATTGAATGCTAGGATAACTTCTGGAATACCATTCGACACGTTTGTGGAATCTCCTACTTAAAAATAAAGTTCCCCCCTAAAAAGGGGGCTAATTAAAAAGTTTTTAGCTGCAAACCTGCGAAAATCCCTTTTCCAAAGCTAAACGGTTTAAAGGGATAAGGTCCTGGTGGTTTACAGGCAGCACTTTTCTTAGAGATTCTATGACTGAGTCAATCTCTACCGACCCTGTTAGCCGGATAAAGGCCCCCAGCAGGATCATATTTGATACCCGGCTGTTACCAAGTTCCAACGCCAGCTCATTTGCAGGAATTTCGCAGGTTCTAATGCCCGTCCGAGTGTAACCTGGTTCAATCAGGGAAGAGTTTATCAATAAAATTCCACCCATCTTGACCGTGGGGGCAAACTTCTCCAGGGAAGGCTTATTAAGTACGATGGCAGTGCTGGGTTCGGTAATTATCGGTGAACTAATAGGTTCAGTCGAGATGGTTACAGAACAGTTTGCCGTACCACCGCGCATTTCCGGACCATAGGAGGGAATCCAGGCCACATGCTTATCTTCCAGCATCCCTGCATGGGCTAGCAGTTGTCCCATAGACATTACCCCCTGGCCCCCAAAGCCAGCAAGAATCACTTCCTCCAACATAAACTCTACACCTCCCCCGGCTTTTTAAATTCACCCAGTGGATAATAGGGGATCATGTTCTGTTCCAGCCATTTTGTGGCTTCAATGGGGGTAAGCCCCCAGTTAGTTGGACAGGTGGAGAGTACCTCTACCAAGCTAAACCCTTTTCCCTCCAGCTGCATTCGAAAGGCCTGTTTGATCGCCGCCTTAGCCTTAATCACATGGAAATTGTTATGGGAGGAGACCCGGGCGATATAAACCGCTCCATCAAGTGTAGCCAACAACTCCGCCATACGTATCGGGAAACCCTGCACTGCGGTATCCCGGCCTTTTGGTGAGGTGGTGGTTTCCTGCCCCACCAGGGTAGTGGGAGCCATTTGCCCTCCGGTCATCCCGTAAATAGCATTATTGACAAAGACTGTGGTGATCTTCTCACCCCTGGCCGCGGCATGAATGATCTCAGCCATGCCGATTGAGGCCAGATCTCCGTCCCCCTGGTAAGTAAAAACCACCTTATCTGGCTGAACCCGCTTTATCCCGGTGGCTACAGCGGGAGCCCGGCCATGGGCAGCCTGCTGCATATCCAGGTTAAAATAATTGTAAGCAAGCACGGAACACCCGACCGGACATACTCCGATACTCTGTTCGAGAATACCAAGTTCATCTATGACTTCAGCCACCAAACGGTGAATAATACCGTGGGTGCAGCCTGGACAATAATGCATGCTGTTAGAGGTTAAAGCCTGAGGACGGTCATATATGACTTTCATCATTATTTTTACCCCCTTTAAACAGCTTCTCAATCTCCCCATACACCGCCCTGGCAGTAGGAATCATTCCCCCTGTTCTGCCGTAAAAAGAGACAGGAAGCCGGCAACCCAAGGATAATTTAACATCCTCAATCATTTGTCCCATACTCATTTCCACTACCAGTACTCTTGCAGCCTGAGTACAGGCCACGTTGAGTTCTTTCTCTGGGTAAGGGAACAGAGTTATCGGCCGCAGCAGTCCTGCCTTGATTCCCTCCTTTCGGGCCAGATCAACCGCAGCTTTGCATATCCTGGCTGTGGAGCCGTAGCTTACCACCACCACTTCAGCATCTGCGGTGTGGTAGTGTTCCGCCAGGGTTTCCTCTTCCTGCATGCGGTGGTATTTAGCGAAAATAGCCAAATTATGCTCCTCCAGCTTTTCCGGCTGCAGGAACAGGGAATTGATTAAGTTAGGTTTCCTCCCTTTCGCCCCAGTCGTAGCCCAGGGTTTTGGCGGAGCTTCAATCCCCTGTGTTTCCGAAAACTCCACAGGCTCCATCATTTGACCTAACATACCATCCCCCAAAATCATCACCGGGTTACGGTATTTGTCAGCCAGATCGAAGGCCTTGGCTGTAAGATCTACCAGTTCCTGAACTGAGGCTGGGGCCAGCACCAACAAATGGTAGTCCCCATGCCCGCCCCCTTTTACTGCCTGAAAATAGTCCGACTGTGCAGGTTGAATCCCGCCTAGGCCAGGCCCCCCCCTGACTATATTCACAATCACACAAGGGAGTTCGGCCCCGGCGATATAGGAAATACCCTCCTGCTTCAGGCTAATTCCAACGCTCGAGGATGAGGTCATCACCCTGGCCCCTGATCCGGCGGCGCCATAGACCATATTTATTGCTGCTATCTCACTTTCCGCCTGTAAGAACACTCCGCCAACCTCGGGCAGACGCCAAGCCAGATAATGCGGCAGCTCACTTTGGGGGGTTATGGGGTAACCGAAGAAATAGCGGCATCCCGCCCGTACCGCTGCTTCCCCCAAAGCTTCGTTTCCCTTCATCAAAACCTTAGACATGCTTATCCCCCTTCCGCACCGTGATAACTTGGTCAGGACACATGCGATAGCAGTTACCGCAGCTGGTACATTTATCCTGCTCCACCACTCCGGCGGGGTAAAATCCCTGGGAGTTCAAACTTCCTTTCAAAGAAATAATCCCTTTGGGACATGCGACTGCACATAGTTCACACCCTTTGCAGCGCTCTTCGGCGAAGCTCACCTTATTTTCCACCACTACCCCTCCCTGTCTGATCGAACCGGACCAAATCCAGTCCAAATATGTCTAGCCCAAATATGTTCTATGAATTCTTCCTATATGCTCAATTCTCTCTTCTGCCAGGCGATCCGCAGCCCGGTAGGTGGGGATATTATCGCGCTTGGCAATCTCAATTACCTTAGAAATATTATCATAGATCCCATCAACTTTTTTTAAGGAACGCTCGTAGTTATAACCTTCCAGTTCGTCTGCAACATTGATTAGTCCCCCGGCATTAATCACATAGTCCGGAGCATAGAGTATCCCCCTTGTATGGATCTCTTCGCCGTGGCGTTCCTCCTTCAACACGTTATTGGCGGAGCCTGCTATAATCCTGAACTTGAATTGAGGTATAGTAGCATCATTGATTACCGCCCCCAGGGCACAGGGAGCAAAGATCTCCGCCTTGACCGCAAAAATATCGTCGGGATCGACCGAAGTGGCTCCAAACTCGTCACAAACCCGGTTTACATTTTCCGCACTGATATCTGTGACAATTAATTTTGCGCCTTCTTCATGCAAATGACGGCAGAGATTATACCCGACGTGACCAAGCCCCTGTACCGCAATAGTTTTTCCCTGCAGTGAATCAGAGCCGTACACCTCTTGTGCTGAAGCCTTTATCCCACGCCAGACCCCCCTTGCGGTCATGGGGGAAGGATCCCCGGAAGCGCCACTGGAGGAAGAAGCGCCGGTAACGAATTGTGTTTCCAAGTGAATCCAATCCATATCCTGGACACAGGTTCCAACATCCTCCGCTGTAATATATCTGCCATTAAGGGACCTAACATACCGCCCGAAGGAACGGAAAAGCTCTTCGCTCTTGTCCTTCCTGGGGTCCCCTATGATTACCGCCTTACCGCCCCCCAGATTCAAACCGGCGGCAGCTGCCTTGTAGGTCATTCCTCTAGCCAGCCTGAGGGCGTCGAGCACGGCATCCTCCTCGCTGGCATATGTCCACATCCGAGTACCGCCCAAGGCTGGTCCCAGGGTGGTATCATGAATACAGATGATAGCCTTTAAACCCGCGGTCTTGTCCTGACATAAAACCAACTGCTCATATTCATACTTTTCCATGTATTCGAATATTTTCATCTCTCTACCCCCTTATGCTAGCTTGTGTTAATTTGTGCTTAGTAAGGCACTAATGCAATATTGGTGCCAACTGGGCCAGATCAGCATTTGCCCCAACCACTAGTATCTACCTGTTTGCGGCAGAATATTAATTCTGCAATTATCTGCAGAAAAGAAAAAAGTTGCCTGCAAATAATTGCAGGCAACGTGATTTAGAATAGTCCATGCTTGTCAGTTTTATAATAGAGATTACGCACTGAAATATTTAGCAGCCTGGCAGCCTTTGTCTTGTTCCCTCCCGCTGCCTGCAGCGCTTTGGTCAACAAAGCTTTTTCCCACTTTAGATAGGATTCTTCGTAGGTCTCCAATTGTCTTGCGCTATGGTCCGGGAAAGCTGGTTGAGACAGGGACTTCTGCTTGGCATTCAGGTCGGGCAAGTGGTGCCTCTCAATTGTGGTTTCCCCGCTGCGCATATTTATAATTGCCCTGCCCAAAATGTTCTCAAGTTCCCTGACATTACCCGGCCACGGGTAATTCATCAGAGTCTCCAGAGCTTCCGAACTGATGCCCTCCACACTGCGGCCGTACTCCTGGTTAAACTTGCGAATCAGGTGTGAGGCCAATAGTTCGGTGTCCTGAGCATGATGCCTCAAGGGTGGTATGAAAATTGGAAACACATTTAAGCGATAGTATAAATCCTCCCGGAAAAGGCCGCACCTCATTTTCTCTTCCAGATTGGCATTTGTGGCGGCAATCACCCGGACATCTACTGTTATAGGCCTGTTATCCCCCACCCGGACTATCTCTTTTTCCTGCAGTACCCTTAACAATTTGGTCTGCAGGCCCGAGCTGATCTCCCCGATCTCATCCAGCAGGATTGTTCCCCCATTTGCTTCCTCAAATAGGCCTAGTCTTCCTCCACGTTTGGCCCCCGTAAAGGCCCCGTCCACATAGCCGAAGATTTCGCTCTCCAAAACCCCCTCTGCCAGGGAAGCACAGTTCACCCGGATGAAGGTGCGGTCGGCGCGACTGCTCGCATGATGGATGGCATGGGCAAACAATTCCTTTCCTGTACCGCTTTCGCCTCTAAGCAGCACAGTTGCCGGGGTCTGAGCGGCCCTCCTTGCCTGTTCTACCGCATTGCGCAGCACCTCGCTCTCACCCAGAATGTCCGAGAAGGAATACTTTGACTCCAGGTGGCGAATCCATCGCTTGGCCTTGTCCAGTTCCTCAGACAGCTTGCGCAGTTCGGAAAGGTCGTGAATAACCCCTACACTGCCGCGAAGTTTGTCCCCGACAATAATCGGGGAACAGTAAACCACAACCTCTTTGCGGTTTGGACCTACTTTCATGAACACATCCCGCATAGGTTCGCGAGTCTGCAGGACTCGCAGGTGCACACTTTCCCCTTCCGCAATGTCCACCGTTGCGGGCTTATTTATCACGTCCGCTTCTGTCAAACCTGTTATCCTGGTATAGGCCGGGTTAATAAGAATCCCATACCCAGACTCATCTACCACAGAAATTGCATCCTGGGTCGCCTCAAAAATTGCACTTAACAGGGTGCGAATTTCTTGTAGGCTGCTAATTTGCTCCTTGAGGCTTTTTACCTCCGAGACATCCCGGAAAATGGCAACTGCTCCGACCACTTTCCCTTGATCGTCACGTACAGGGAAGCGATTAGTGATGATGGTAGTGTCCGCAAGTTTCTGTTGCTGGCTCAATTCCTTCATCCCGGTTTCCAGCACCACCGGGAGCCTGGTGTTGGGAATAACCTCTCCCACATCCCGGCCAACAGCCTCTTCCCCATTAGTAATCAGCCTGCGCGCGGCATGGTTAAACAGAGTAATCTTACCGGTACAATCCACTGCAACCAGAGCATCCTCCATGTTTTCAAGTATGGTCTCCAGCTCAAATTTCCCTAAGTCCATGCTTCACCCGCTCCTAAGCCAGAGTTGACAGCAAAAAAGTTAAATCCCTTGCGCCGCAAGGGATCCAGAAGCCGCGTACGATACGCGCACTAACATTGTCCTAAAACTATCATTCCACATGTTTACTAAAAATTCCTCCAAAATAGTTACAGAAATCCAAACATTCTTGAATTCAATCTACAACTTTCTTAATACGGACAGAAGCGTAATAAATGATAATTTTTGCATTTAAGAATTCCACGTTAATCAACACTTTGCTTCATGGCTAACTTTGGTTATTCAGATAACGTTTCAAACTATGCTCAAATTCCCAAAGTATAGTACGCGCGTAGATAAAATCGATGCATTCATCGCTCCTGTCTGAGCCCAATCCCATTTGTATATCCCAAATTTCATATATACACCTTGTTTATCATTGGTCGTGTTAGGATGGTGTTTTAATTCGAAAATTCTCCTGCCATTTTTATCAATCTGAATGAGCGGATGTTGTGATACTAACCATCCCCATTTAATATGGACTCTCCAATCTACCCATTTTCCTTTGTCACTAGCAAATGAACCTAAATCAAAGTGTGCGCTTTGCAATGATTTTTGGCTTGACATTGGCGATGCGTCCCAGTTTAACTCTAACGTGTAATGATCCAGATTGTTATGGTATGCTCCTGTATGAATTGCAACTGGGGGGGAAGTCCAGCTTTCGCCAGGATCTGGTGTGTTGTGCCATTGGGTAATAATTTCTGAACCATTGGGATCAAGTGCGTAATCTTCGGCCCCACCATTGGGTAACAAAATACTGTAATTGTACGTGCGTTGGTCTAAGGCCGGTTCAGGGTTTAATGCAACTTCGGAACGTTTACTACCATTGACATTTGGATCGTCTTTGCGAAGCTCAAACCGGTATGACGGGCTGCCTTTAGATAAATAATTCATGGAGGTTTGGCCTGAATAACCATTTGGATACGCCATTTCTTTACGAAAAACGCTTGTCGAACCTTTCAGAAAATCCAGCCAACTTTGGGAAGGCAGATAATATTGTTGTCGTTTCATTATTTCCCTTCT
>Ga0255338_1002677_pt1 | contig 24587 bp, 24 predicted proteins | sample MeOH1_35cm_T4_19_FD_203715 | JGI IMG/M metagenome (GOLD analysis project Ga0255338, IMG submission 203715) | Sandy soil microbial communities from University of British Columbia, Vancouver, Canada - MeOH1_35cm_T4_195 | ecosystem: Engineered > Artificial ecosystem > Sand microcosm > Unclassified ...
TTTCCGGGGTGCCGGTGAGCGAGATTGACGTGCCGTAGGCCTTCGGGATGAAGAAGGCGCCATAAGCCGCGACCGCGGAGGTGAAACCGATGATCGCCGCCGATTCCATCTCGGCCTGCTTTTGCCGCGCGGGCGCGGCCAAGCCGGGTTCGAGTCGCGGCATTTCGGTACGCATGATCGCCGGGATCATCTGGAACGTCGACGCATTGCCCACGCCGGTCGCGAAGAACAGCAGCATGAACATCGCGAAGAAGCCCCAGAACGCGTACGGCTGATCCTTGATGCCGAGGAAGTAGAGGACACCCGCGACGGCCGCGATCATCAACGCGAAGACCCACAGGGTGACGCGGCCGCCGCCGTAGCGGTCCGACATCCAGCCGGTTGCCGAGCGCGACACCGCACCGACCAGCGGCCCAAGGAAGACGAACTTCAGCGAGTCGACGTCCGGGAACTGCGTCTTGGCCAGCAGCGGGAAGCCGGCGGAATAGCCGATGAAGGAGCCGAAAGTGCCGGTGTAGAGCCAGCACATCAGCCAATTGTGCTTGCGCTTGAAGATCACCGCCTGGTCGGCGAAGGAGGCCTTCATCGCTGCGATGTCGTTCATGCCGAACCACGCCGCGGTGGCGGAGGCCGCGATGAACGGCACCCAGATAAAGCCGGCGTTCTGCAGCCAGAGCTTGGCGGTCGGACCCGCCGCCTGCGGATCGCCGCCGAGCCAGCCGAACACGCCGGTGGTGATAACAAGCGGGATGACGAACTGCACGACGCTGACGCCGAGATTGCCGAGGCCGGCATTGAGCGCGAGCGCGTTACCCTTCTCCGCCTTGGGGAAGAAGAAGGAGATGTTGGCCATCGAGGAGGCGAAGTTGCCGCCGCCGAAGCCGCACAGCAGCGCCAGCGACAGGAAGATGATGTAGGGCGTGTCGGTGTTCTGCACCGCTAAGCCAATGCCGACCGCCGGGATCATCAGCGACCAGGTCGAGACCGAAGTCCACAGCCGGCCGCCGAAGATCGGCGGCATGAAGGAATAGAAGATGCGCAGCGTGGCGCCGGAGAGACCCGGCATGGCTGCGAGCCAGAAGAGTTGATCGGTGGTGAACTTGAAGCCGACCGCCGGAAGTTTGGCGACGACCACCGACCACACCATCCAGACCGCGAAGGCGAGCAGCAAGGCTGGGATCGAGATCCACAAATTACGGCGCGCGATGGCTTTACCCTTAGCGTCCCAGAACGCGGGATCCTCCGGCTTCCACTCGTCGAGCACATGGCCGGCGAGCGCACCGACATGCTTCTCCTCGTGGATCGGCTGCATTTCCGGGAACTGCGGCAGTTTGCGCAATCCGGGCTCGAGCGCCTCCCGTTCCATGCGCTGGATAGCGAGATGCATCCAGAGCAGCGAGACGCCGGCGACCAGGAACAGCAGCATGAAGCAGCTCGTCCAGATGCCGGTGAGATCGTTGAGCACGCCGAAGGCGATCGGCAGGACGAAGCCGCCGAGGCCACCGATCATGCCGACGAGGCCACCGACCGAGCCGACATTCTTCGGGTAATAGACCGGGATGTGTTTGTAGACCGCGGCCTTGCCCAGGCTCATGAAGAAGCCGAGCACGAAGATCAGCGCAGTGAAGGTGACGACGCCCGTCGCCATATGGAAGGTGATCGGGCCTTTGATGCCCTGGACCGTGTAGGTGGTCGGCGGATAGGAGAGGATGAAGGTGATCAGCACCGACACGCCGAACATCCAATACATGATGCGGCGGGCGCCGTATTTGTCGGAAAGAACGCCGCCATAGACGCGGAACAAGCTGGCCGGCACCGAATAGGCCGCGCCGATCATGCCGGCGGTCGTGATGTCGAGCCCGTAGACTCCGATTAGATAGCGCGGCAGCCATAACGCCAGCGCAACGAAGGCACCAAAGGCGAAGAAGTAATACAGCGCAAAGCGCCAGACCTGGATGTTCTTGAGCGCATCAAATTCGAGCCACGCGCTACGCGGGCGTTCGCCCTTGGCACGGCGCGCCATTTCGACCGGGTCTTCGCTGGTGGCAAACCAGAACACGATGCCCATGACGGCGATACCCACAGCCCAGACCTGAGCGGTGAACTGCCAGCCATAGGCAACCATGACGAAGGGCGCGATGAACTTGGTCACCGCCGCGCCGACATTGCCGGCGCCGAAAATGCCGAGCGCGGTGCCTTGCCTCTCCGCCGAATACCAGCGCGAAACATATGCGATGCCGACCGCGAAAGAGCCGCCGGCAATGCCGACACCGAGCGCCGCGATTAGGACCTGCGTGTAGGTGGTGGCATAGGCGAGCAGGAAAGTGGCCACGGCCGCCGACAGCATCACCACCGTGTAGATACGGCGGCCGCCATATTGATCGGTCCAGATGCCGAGGAAGATGCGGATCAGCGAGCCGGTGAGGATCGGCGTGCCGACCAGAAGACCGAACTGGGTCTCGTTGAGCCCGAGCTGTTGCTTAATCTGCACGCCGATGATGGCGAAGATCGTCCACACCGCGAAGCAGACCGTGAAGGCGATGGTGGACATCCACAGCGCGCGCCCTTGCCCGTCTGTGCCCGTAACCGCTTGCTCTTGCATGGCTTGCGCCCCTGTTGCGTCGACCGCCGAAACGTTCGCGTGCAAGAGAACCGGGATTTACCGCGATTACTTTGAGGTCGATCAAAATCGTCAGTAGTTTTTGCCGCACCGCACAGTATTGTTTTTTGAGTATACTTTTATTGACTTACGTTGTTCTTTTGCTTGATATTTATCAAGCTTTTGCCTGTGGGCCCCGGTATGGTTGCCCCTACCGACACCCGGGAAAGGAGCGAGCTACATGCGTCCATCCGACTGGTCGATCATCCGCGCGCTGCCTCTGTTCAGCGACATGAGCGAAGAGAATTTTGCCGTGCTGATGAACGCCGCGTTCCTGCAGCGCTTTCCCGCGCATGTCGGCCTGATCGCGGAAGGTGATCTACCGGACTTTCTACACATCGTGGTCGAAGGCACGGTGGAACTGTTCGCCCGTCATGACGGACAGGAAACGACGCTCGACATCATCCGCCCTGTGACAACCTTCATCCTGGCGGCTGTTATCCGAGACGACGTCTATCTCAAATCGGCCCGCACAGTGTCACCGGCGCAGATCCTCATGGTGCCGGCGCAGACGGTACGCGACGTGTTCGGCCGCGACGCCGCATTCGCGCGCGCCATCGTCAATGAGTTGGCGGAGCGCTACCGCGACTTTGTGCGCGCGCTCAAGAATCAGAAGCTGCGCACGAGCACGGAGCGGCTAGCGAACTGGATCCTGGAGGCCGACGAGCAAGCGGCCGATCACACGATCGAGCTTGCCTTCGACAAGCGCATCCTGGCGTCGCACTTAGGGATGACGCCGGAAAACCTGTCGCGCAATCTCGCGACACTGGAACAGCACGGCGTGCGCCGCAGCGGCAAGGCCATCACTGTCGAAGACCCGGAAGCGCTCAGGCGCTTTGCCAAACCGGATGCGCTCATCGATCGGCCGAAGCCGGTGACGAATCGCGCCTGAAGACGAATCAGGCGTTGCCTGACGTCCACTTGGCGAACGAGCCGCCTTTCGCCGCCAGTTCGCGCAGCAGCGGCGCCGGCGCAAGGCTTTCGTCGCCGGTTGCCTTGCTGAAAGCTTCGAGCCGCGCCGCGATCTGCGGCAGGCCAACCTGATCGGCATAATGCATGGGTCCGCCGCGCCAGCGCGGAAAGTTGTAGCCGTGCACCCAGACGACATCGATATCGGCCGAACGGGCGGCAATACCTTCGGCGAGAATGCGCGCGCCTTCGTTGATCATCGGATAGATCAACCGCTGCGTGATCTCTTCCGCATCGATGGCGCGGCGGGTGACGCCGAGCGACTGCGACACGCTTTGCAGCAGTTGCTCGACTTCCGGATCGGGCGTCGGCGTGCGGCCGTCCTGATAAAGATAATAGCCACGGCCCGCTTTTTGGCCGAAGCGGCCGGCTTCGCACAGCGCGTCGGCGACTGCCGCTTTCTGCCCGGTCGCCTTGCGCATGCGCCAACTGATGTCGAGGCCGGCGAGATCGGTCATGGCGCACGGGCCCATGCGGAAGCCGAAGGCTTTGAGCGCGGCATCCACCTGCTGCGGCAGCGCACCTTCAATCAACAGGCGCTCGGTCTGCTGTGAGCGGCGTGCCAGCATGCGGTTGCCGACAAAGCCATGACAGTTGCCGACCACGACCGGCATCTTGCCGATCTTGCGCGCGAGCGCGACTGCGGTCACCAGCACGTCGGGCGCGGTGTGCTTGCCGCGCACGATCTCCAAGAGCTTCATGACGTTGGCCGGGCTGAAGAAGTGCAGGCCGACGACATCGGCCGGACGCGTGGTCGCCGCGGCGATTTCGTCGACATCCAAGTAAGAAGTATTGGTGGCCAGGATCGCGCCCTTCTTGGCGATCTTGTCGAGCTTGCCGAACACGTCCCTCTTCACCGCCATGTCCTCGAACACCGCCTCGATGATGAGGTCGGCATCCGCGGTCGCTTCGAGCCCGACACGGCCGTCGATGCGGCCCATCAGCTCGGCCTTGCGCGCCTCGGTCATGCTGCCGCGCGACACGGAGAAATCGTAATTGCCGCCAATGCGGGAAACGCCGCGCTTGAGCGCTTCGTCGTCGTTCTCAATCAACGTGACGGACAAACCGGCAGCCACAAACGACATCGCGATGCCGCCACCCATGGTGCCGGCGCCGATGATCGCCACCTTGGCGACCGAGCGTGCTTTCGTGTCCTTCGGTGCGTCGGCGACCCGCGCGGCGCCGCGCTCGGCGAAGAAGACGTGGCGCAGCGCGATCGAGCGCTCGTCTTTGATGAGCCGCATGAACTGCTCGCGCTCGAACGTCATCGCTTCCGCGAAAGGCTTGTCGAAGGCGGCACGCACACAGTCGACCAATGCCGGCAGGTTCGGAGCTTCCGGATCCTTCTTGAGCGCCGCCGCAGCCACCGCCTCGAATGGCTCGCGCTGATCGGCCGGTATCGTCATCGCGCCCGTCCGGCGCAGTGGCTTGCCGACCAGCCCGCGCGCATGCGCGATGGCGGCGGCGACAACGTCGCCGTCAACAACAGCATCGAGAATGCCGGCGTCGAGCGCTTTTTTTGCCTTGAGCGGCTCACCGTCAAGCATGATGGCGAAGGCCGCCTTCGCGCCGATCAGGCGCGGCAGGCGCTGCGTGCCGCCCGCCCCAGGCAAGAGCCCGAGCTTGACCTCCGGCAGACCCAGTTCGGCGCTCGTAAGCGCGACCCGCGCGTGACAGGAAAGCGTCAGTTCGCAGCCGCCGCCGAGCGCCGGGCCCGGCAGCGCGGCCACGACTGGCTTTTCGGAGTTCTCGATCTCCTGGCACACGGCGGGCAGCAAGGGCTCCTGCGGCGTCTTGCCGAATTCACTGATATCGGCGCCCGCGCTGAAGAAGCGCCCGGCGCCGGTGAGCACGATGGCCTTCACGGTCGCGTCTTTATTGGCGGCCTTGACTTGTTCGAAAAGCCCGGCACGCACGGCGGCCCCCAGGGCATTCACCGCGGGATTGGCGATCGTGATGATCGCGACATCGCCCTGCTTGCTCGTCTCTACGCTCATGAAGCCTCCGTCTTTTCCGCGTGCCTTATGCCGCAGGACCGGCGGCCTTGAAAGGAGGTTTTATTTCGGCCCCTTCGCGCGAAGGTTGATGGTGAAAATGCCCGCCAGAAGCGGACATTCTGCTGACATCGCCCGGGCCAACCTGTATTTCTGCGGGCCATTGGCGCCGACAGGCGCGGTCCACCACGAAGGCGCCGCATGGCACGGGAAATCGATCTGGAAGAGTATCGTGGGCTGGCCGGGCGCGAAGTCGGCCTGTCGGCCTGGCGCACCATCGACCAGAAACTGATCGACTCCTTTGCCGCCGTCACCGGCGACCATCAATTCATCCATGTCGATCCGGTGCGGGCGGCTGAGACGCCCTTCGGCTCCACCATCGCGCACGGCATGCTCGTGCTGTCGCTCATCTCCACGATGGCCTATGAGGCGCTGCCGGTCATCCGCGGCAGCGTGATGGGTATCAATTACGGCTTCGACCGGGTGCGCTTTATTTCGCCGGTACCGGTCGGCGCGCGCTTGCGCGGCCGCTTCGTGTTGACGGAATTGAGCCGTCGCGACCAAGACCAGGTGCTGACGCGTTACGCCGTCACCGTCGAGCGGGAAGGAGCCGACAAGCCGACGGTGAGCGCCGACTGGCTGACGATCACCGTGCTGCCGCCAGGCGCTTGAGGGAGCATTACCTGAAATCGGCGGGCGCGCCGAAGGCTTGGGATAATCGCCTCGCCGCCTGCTCCAGCTTGCGCGCCTTGCCTTGCAACGCCTGAATCGACAGCCGCCAGACGGGGCCGGAGATTCCAATGGCGCCAACGACCTGACCGCTAAAATCGCGCACCGGCATCGCGGCGCAACGGACTTCCTCATTGAACTCGCCGTCGTCGAAGGCAATGCCGTCGCGGCGCACTTCCTTGATCTCGCGGCGAATGCGGTCAGGGTCGGTGATCGTCTTGGCCGTCAACGGCGTGAGTTCGACGCGCTCGAGATAACGCTCGAGTTGGTCGTCGCGCAGCGCCGCGAGAATGACCTTGCCGAGCGCCGTGCAATAGGCCGGCCGCACGACGCCCACGCGGTCGGTGAGCTGGAAAGCGCCGGGCCCGGGCGTCCGTGCCATGACGACGACGGCGTCGCTCATGCGCGTCGCGAAATGGCTGCTCTCGCCGGTGTCGCGCGAGAGATCTTCGAGCACGGGCGTCGCCATGCTCACCATCTCCATCTCGTCGAGCGCGCTGGCGGCGAGCGCGAACAAAGGCCGGCCGATGCGGTAGCGCTTGCTGTCCTTGAGCTGGCGGATGTAGCCGAGCGAGACCATCGTCTTGACGAGATGGAAGGTCGTGCTGTTGTGCAAGCCGACGCGTTTGCTCAATTCGGCGAGGCCGATGCCGTCGCGGTTGCGGGCCACTTCCTCGAGGATCGAGAAGGCGCGGCCGATCGACTGCACGCCGCCGGCGCGCGAACGGTCTTCGACGTCGTCGTCGATATCGGGCGTGTCGCTGGAAGGGACCCGCGCCATAAACTTTACCGGTCTGGTAGCTGGGCGGTCGGCAATTTTTTTGGCGCGCGCTTTCAACAGATTATCTCCGGTCGTCTCTCTATTGTCTGGCTTCACTTCACCGGCGCCGCATCGGGCAGCCAACGCTGGCCAAACACCGGTTCCTTGTACGGCGTCGGCGGCAATTCCCAGGCGCCGGTCGCGGGCGGACGCACCTCGGCATCGACATGCACGTCGAGCACGAAAGGTTTGTTGGACTTCACGGCGTGCTCGAGCGCAGCCCTGAAGTCCTGCGACTTGGTGATCGTCATGGCGTCGACGCCGCACGCCTTGGCAAGTCCGGCGAAATCCGGATTGTAAGGCTTCTTGTTGTCGCCTTGGTGGAACATGGTGCCGTGCTCGCGGCCGCCGAACATGCCGAGCTGGATGTCGCGGATAGACACCCAGCCGAAGTTGTTCCAGATCACCCAGACGACGGGGATATTGTATTCAACCGCCGTGCACAGCACGTGCGGCACCATGGTGAAGCAGCCGTCGCCGGCGATTGCCACGACGGGCCTGTCGGGCGCGGCAAGCTTGGCGCCAAGCGCACCGGCTGCGCCAAAGCCCATGCCGGAGAACCCCCACGAGTTGAGCATGGTCTGCGGCTTCCGTGCATTCCAGAACTGCATGTACCAGTTATGATTGACGCCGACGTCGCAGGCGAGAATGGCGTCGTCCGGCAGCACCGCCTGACAATCGGCGACGATGCGCTCGGGCCGGATCGGCGAAGCATGGATGTCGAAGTTAGGCTTGGTGAATGCGTCCCAAGCCTTGCGCCATTGCCCGATGTCGGCGAGCCAGGCTTTGGTGTTGCCGCTCTTGTTGCCGCGCCGCTCCAGCTCGGTCAGCATCTGGCGCAGGAACGTACGCGCATCCGCGAGAATGCCGAGATCGGGCGGATAATTGCGGCCGAGCTCGGCGGGATCGACATCGACATGAATGAGCTTGGTGGTGGGGAAATTCCACGAATAGCCCGGCATCCAAGACGAGGCCGAACGATCATCGAAACGTGCACCGATCGAGATAACCAGGTCTGCGCGGCGCCCGGCTTCGTTGGCGGGATAAGCGCCATTGCGGCCGATGAAACCGAGCGACAAAGGATCGGTCATGTCGAAGCAGCCCATGCCGTTGGGCGAGGAGATAACCGGAATACCGAGCTTCTTCACGAACGCGGTAAGCTCGACGCTCGCTTCCGACAAAGTCACACCATGGCCGATGAAGATCGCCGGTCGCTCGGCGCGCAGGATCATGTCGATCGCCGTCGTGATCTCGTCCGGCGACGCGCCGCTGCGCTGCGCATTGAATGGCGGCGCGGGCGGCGGCAGTTCGACGTCGTCCTCTTCCTGAAAGACATTGAACGGCACGTCGATGTTCACCGGCCCCGGACGCCCGGACAGCATCGTCGTCGTCGCTTGCCTTAACGCAAGCGGCAGCATGTCGACGCGCGTCGGCTGGAAGCTGCGCTTCACCACCGGCCGCACGATGTTCACGAAGTCGGCCTGGAAATGCTTGTTGATCTCCTGGAACGGGCTGCGATTGAACTGCGACGTCGGCACGTTGGCGGTGATCGCCAGCACGGCCGATGAATCCGTCAGCGCGCAGGCGAGCGGCATGATGATGTTGCAGGAGCCGGGGCCGCAGGAGGTCAGCGTCGCCACCGGTTTGTGCTTCACCCTGAAATAAGCGTCCGCCATATGCGCCGCGACCTGCTCGTGCCGCGGCGACACCAAGGTAATGCGGTCGCGCGCCTCATAGAGCGGATCGAGCATGCCGACATTGCCGTGCCCGCAGATACCGAAGACATAAGGAATGCCGTTGGCGATCAGGTACTCGGTGATGAGCTCGGCGCCTTTCATCCTTGGCATTCTTATGTCCCCTTCCGGCCTGGCGCAGCCGCGGCAACACGCCGTGCTCTCACGATGCTGCACGTAAATTATCCGTCGGGAGCGCCTATCTCAAGGCTTGAAAGACGTTTTTACAATATGAGATTTCTTATCATCTCTTGTCCGCGACCTCGCGCGGCGACTCCGCCACCAATGCGCCGGCGTGGCCCATCCGCCGCTGTGGCGGTGCGTGTTCATCGACGACCAACGCGACAACCGGCTTCTTCAGCCGCCGCCGACCCATCATGACGGAAACCATTGGTGGGCCCGGCAGGACTCGAACCTGCAACCAGACCGTTATGAGCGGTCGGCTCTAACCATTGAGCTACAGGCCCAGCCGGTGCCTTTTATCAAGGTCGTGGGGCGTGGGGCAAATGGAGCCCGCTCCCTCACAGCTTCAGCAGCCGTTGCGCGTTGCCGCTGAAGATCTTGGCCTTGTCCCCGTCGGAGAGCGGGATGCCCTGCATCCAGTCCACCGCCGGCGGATTCATCACGAAAGGCCAGTCGATCGCGAACAGAATGTGGTCGACGCCCATCTCCATCACGCAGCACAGCAGCGCCGGATTGGAGAAGAAGCCACTGGTCGTGACATAGAAGTTCTTGCAGAAGATGTCACGGAAGCTCAGCGGCTTCTGCCCCGGCCGCTTGAGCGCGGCATCGATGCGCCACAGCAGAAAGGGCAGCGTCTCGCCGAGATGGCCGAGGATGATCTTCAGATTCGGATGCGCATCGAACACCCCCGACAACACCATGCGGATCGCCTGCGTCGCCGTCTCCACGGTAAAGCCCCAGGCCGGGCGCACCACCAGCGGGAAGTCTTTGGCGTAGTCCTGGTAGTAGGCCTCGGTCACCCGCGGATCGGGCAGCGAAGGATGGAAATAGATCGGCACGTCCAGTTTCTCGGCGCGCGCGAAGATGGGCCAGAATTTCTTGTGATCGAGGAATTCGCCGTTGGCGAGCCCGTGGATCATCGCGCCCTTGAAGCCATGTACCTTGACCGTGCGCTCAAGCTCGTCCGCGGCGGCTTCTGGGTCGGCGGTGGGCAGCGCGGCAAAGGCGGCGAAACGCTTCGGGTTGGCGGCGCAGACCTTGGCCAGCCGGTCGTTCACCTGCGCGGTGAGTTCGGCCGCGATGTCGATCGGCAGCTTCTGGCTGGACGGCGCACCATGCGAGAGCACCTGAATGTCGACGCCGGCTTCGTCCATCTCTTTCAGGCGGAGCTTGCCGAGATCGTATAGGCGTTCGTCCGTGTCATTGCCTCGAGCCGCCTCGATGCCCGTATAGTGTTTGGTCAGCTCGGGGTCCCAATAGTGCTCCTCGATGGCAATGATCGGACAATTCGGCTTCTTGTTCACGTCGCACCCCTTTCCCCACGGCACTGCTGTGCAATGCCTAGCAAGCATGACATCGACTGTCACCGCCCCGGCCGCGCGGCAGACAAGTCCGTCTCCGTAAAGCGCCTTTTCGAATCGGCAAAACGATGACTGTTGCGGCTATTGAAAGAATGCCGACTCAGTTATGCACATTTGATGCTGCCGATTCTTCGGATCCTCCCTGTAGGCGGCGTATTTCTCGCCATTCTCCTTCTGATCCTGGCGCTCAAAGTGCCGGGCGAACGTGCGCTGCCGCCGGCGACGTTGACCGCACGCGGTCCGCAGCTCGATCACAATGAGGATCCGCAGTGGCGGCAGGTGGCGATCCAGGCTGCGCTGCGGCGGGCCAACGAATTGATGCGTCTGCGCGACTTGCCCGACACGCCGGCGCACAGCGACACGCCGAAGGTAAGTGAGCCAGCCCCGCCGGCCCCGGAGCCGACGGTTGCCGCCGAGCCGGCAAAGGTGGCCGGTCTGCCGGTCGACCGGCTCGACGCCGATCCGGATGTTGATAGCATCACAGGCTCGATCGAGGATCCGGCGGGAGCGACAATTCCGATCGAGATCGGGGCCACGTCGTCGGCCGAATTGCCGGTAGTGCTGCCGGAGGAGCAGCCGGAAATCATCCGCACGCCTGAACGCACCAAGCCTGCACACGAAAGCCGCCGTAAAAAGCCGCACCGGCTTGCGCGTCCGAATGGACAAAAACCGCGGCCGCAAGCAGCGCCTCAGGTCAGCTTCCTGGACCAGTTGTTCGGCACACAGCGATATCGACTGCCCGATGCCAGCAGCGGGCAAGGCACCATACTCAACCAGTCGCCGGCGCATCGCGCCGACACCGGTTACTAGTGCAGACCCGATCAGTGGTGGTCGAGACGGCCGTTATAGAGGCTCGATGACGAGGATACGCTCGCGCCAGTGGCCCGCGCTTCGCGGAGTTTGGCGGCAGTGTCGGCGGACTTGATGCGGACCGCGCCATCAGGCTCGGACATGGCCACGGCCGAACCATTGCCATCGAAGGCGGATTTGAAACTGTCGATCGGATTAGCCGAGGCCTGCGCGGTCAATCCCTTCCGCTTGGCCGCATAGTAGTAGCCGGCCGCATAATAGGACACGGCGCGGCCATGATTGCCGCCGGCGACGCGATAAGCCCCTGCCAGATACTTCACCGCGTAGGTCATGTTGGTGTCGGCATCGAGCAGACCTGCCGCGGTTCCGCGGTAGCCCAAGCCACGGGCAGTGGCGAGCTTGATCTGCATCAGCCCGAAATTGCCTTTGCTCACGGCGCGCGGATTACCGCCGCTCTCGCGCTTGATCACACGGCGCACAAGCTCCTCCGGCACATTGTTGGCCGCAGCATGCCTGGCGATCAAAGCATCGAGGCTGCCACCGTTCGAATTGCCATTGGCATCCAAAACGGTGGTGCGGCGGGACTGTGCGGAAACGGGAGAAACGGCGGCGGCCAGCGCAATCAAAGACGTGGCAATGCAAAGGCTGCGAATCATGTCGTCTCCAGGTTTTTTGGGGTTGCCGGCTTTTCGCGGCCAACCCTGGCAACTTTGTGACGCAACCGCGGCGGTAGCGGGCGGTTCCATCACAAATTGAAACAATAGGAATTTGGAACTTTTACGCGCTTAACGTGCAAGAAAAGCGCCGAATCGAAAGGGCTCACGTCGGCTACCTTGATGCAGGTCAATTTCGGCGGCCGGCCGGCCCCTCACCATGCGGCGATCGCAAGGGGGGATCACGATGCCAACCGACATCGCCATCATCGTCGCTGGAATTGTTCTGGCTTTTCTCGTTTTCGCCGGCGCGCTGGCGTGGGGCGACTATTACACGCGCGGCATACGAGGTCCGCAGGCCTGAGAGAAATAAAAAAGCGCTTGAGTGCCAAGGAGGGTGGAATGGCCGGGCATGCCCCGGCCATTTTCACTTAATGAGACCGCGCGTCGCGCCGCTCACCAGTCAGCAAACGGATACTGCTTATGCGCGGTGCGCGCCCGGGCCTGCGCCTCATTGAACACGTCCAGCACGGCGACAACGAACGAAATCACGCGCCCATAGCCCGGCAGCGACACCGATTGAAGCTGGGGCGCGCGGATCGGAAGCGTAGACATCTTAACCTCTCCTTTGGCGGGTCTGCGACCCGCATTGACTGCGTTACCAGCGCGGCGAATTCGCCAAGAAACGGCGTTCGATCTCGCGCTCGGATTCATCGGTGAACTTGCCGCCGGTGTCGGCGAGGTAGCTCGCGATCTCACGCTCAGCTTGGCGCATGCGCGCAGCCATCAGGGCGTCGAGGACGCGGGCGAAGAAACCGCGGCGGGGCGCCGAAGAGACCTTGCTCTCCGAGTAAGCCAGGGCGCGCGGGGCGACAGAAGTGTAGGCCATCGGTCTAATCCTTTCAGATCCAACAGGATTTGCTGTCGGTTCCTTGTCTGTTGCACTGCAATATACGCGGGTTTTGGCGCCGTACTAGGTGCAGTGCAGCATATGCGATATGCGCATATCTCATAGGGCGGGTCACACCGCCGTCGTGGTCGAATTATCGGATTTTCTGGTCTATTTCGGCCTGATTCGGATAGCGATCGGAGTACCAGATTAATATTTGGTACATTTCACATCGTTCGGGGCCAGATCTCACAGGAACTGAAATGCCTAAACGCATAGCTCCGTGCTTCGCATTTCGCCGCTTTTGGATGCATATTGTCGCTGGAGGCTCTTAGCCCCGGGCGATATGAGGGCCCAATGGCGCGACCCGACTCCCCGAATCGGACACCCCTCCTCCAACAGCCCCTGCTGCGGCTCTTGGTGGTCAACTTGGCTATTGGCATCTGCATCGCAGTCTTGATGCTCGGCGGGTTATTGGCACTGAACCCCGGCGGCCTGCGCCACCTCATCTTCGCCGACCGCGAGACCGGCGCCGCGCTCGGGCTACTGCTGTTCGGTTTCCTGATTACCTTCGGTAGTGCTGCCATGGGCTCGGCCATTATGGCGCTCGGCCACAAGGCGCCGAATACACACAGCGGCGGTAAGCTGCGGCCTGCCCCGGTGCGCACGCGCTGAGAGCGGCGCGGTTGGCAAAGTCCCCTGTTCTCCTTATATACGCGGCATGGAAACCCCCGCACCGGCGCGGGGGTTTTGACTTTTCTACGAGGATGCCGATGGCCAAAAAGCCGGGGACCAACCCTAAAAACGAATTCGTGTTCTTCGACGTGACCTACGAGGACGGCTCGCAACGCTCCAACAGGCGTGTACCGGCTGAGCTTCTCGGCGGCCTGGAGAAGGACGAGCCCGCGCGCGGCTTCATCATTGAGCAGGACCGCGAGATCGCCGAGAAGTCCGGCCGCCCGCCGCTGGCAATCAAGAGCATCAGCCGCACCGGAGCCAAGAAGAAGTAAAAGCGGAAGTCAGCCGCCGGCCGGTTGGCAGAGCGACATCTACACTTCATACTACCGCGCGAGATGGGGTTTTCGGCGGGACTGCGGGATCGGTGCCGCCAACCGAAAGGCTGGACCCATGCGGTGCCTGCTCGTCGTCTCGTTTGCCTGCCTGCTTTCCTTTTCCTCATCGCCGACCGCCTTCGCGCAGCAGCGTGACGTCGCTGGCAGCCGCGACTACCCCGGCATCGGCCGCTTCGCCGGCAGCGTGATCACTGGCTACCAAGCCAAGGACTTCGACGCGATGCGGCTGCAGGCCGCGCCGTTCAAGGACGGCAAGGCCTCCGACGCGCGCCGGCTCGAAGGCCGCGTTACCCGCATTGCCTGGAAGACGGGCGTCGGCCCCTCGATCTTGGAAGTGTCGCGCAATTTCGAGCAGCAACTGACCAAGGCCGGCTTTGAGACCCTGCTCGCCTGCGACACCGACCAATGCGGCGGCATTCCATTCATCGAGTCGGTCGACGTGCTACCGATTCCCGCGATGTGGGCCGACGGCTTTAACTTTCGCTACGTCGCCGCCAAAAAGAGCAGCGCCGCGGGCGAGACCTATGCCGCCATCCTCACCAGCATGAACAACGACGAGGTCTACGTTCAACTCGTGATGTCCGTCGTCGGCGCCATGGAAAACAAGATGGTGGACGCCGCCGCCATGGCCAAAGGCCTCGGCGAAAAGGGCCACATCGCCATCTACGGCATTCATTTCGACACCGATAAGGCGACCATCAAGCCGGAGAGCGCGCCGACGCTCGCCGAAATGGCGAAGCTGCTCACCGGCCAACCGGACCTCAAAGTGTTCATCGTCGGCCATACCGACAGCCAGGGCTCTTACGAGCACAACATGACGCTATCGCGCCTGCGCGCCGAGGCGGTGGCCTCAGCACTTGCCACCTCGCACAAGATCGCCCGCAGTAGGCTCTACACCGCCGGCATCGGCTATCTCGCGCCGGTCGGCTCCAACGCCACCGACGACGGCCGCGCGCTCAACCGCCGCGTGGAATTGGTGGTGCCGTAGTCCGACGGTCCGCAACACTCTTGCCCGGGGCGCGCGACCGCGTATCGTGCGCCCCGCATGAACACCCTTGCCGCCGTCTTCCGCACCGTCGGTGCGCCGCTCTCCCTTGAGACCATCGCGCTCGACGCGCCCAAGCCGACCGAGCTTCTGGTGCGCATCGCCGCCGTCGGCCTCTGCCGCACCGACCTGCATGTGATGCGGGGCGAGCGGCGCGTCGCGATGAGCCCGATGGTGCTGGGTCATGAAGCGGCGGGCGTGGTCGAAAAAGTCGGCGCCGATGTGCAAGGCATCGCGCTCGGCGATCATGTCGTGCTCACCTTCATTCCCGGCTGCGGCAAATGCCGCTGGTGTATGAAAGGTCTGCACCATCTCTGCGCCGAAGGCCCGCGCATCACCCAAGGGCCGCAGCTCGACGGCACCTATCGCCGCCGCGACGCGCACGGCAAAGACGTCGGCGCCTTCTGCATGATCGGCGGCTTCGCCGAACGCACGGTGGTGGACCAGGCCTCCGTCATCGTCATCGACAAGGACATTCCGCTCGATCTCGCCGCGCTGGTCGCCTGCGGCGTGCCGGCCGGCGTCGGCGCGGCGCGCATGCGCGCGAAAGTCAAAGCCGGCGACAGCGTGCTGGTGGTCGGCTGCGGCGGCGACGGCATGAACGTCGTGCAGGGCGCCCGCCTCTGCGGCGCCACCACCATCATCGCCGCCGACATCAACCCCGCCAAGGCCACCCTCGCCCGCGCGTTCGGCGCGACGCATGGCGTCACCGAACAGGGCGAGCGGCTTACCCGCGCGGTGCTAGCGCTGACCGGCGGCGTCGGCGTCGATCACGCCTTCGTCTGCATCGACCCCGCCACCACTCTCCTTCCCGCCTTCCGCGCCACCCAGAAGGGCGGCAATGTCGTCGTCACCGCCATCACGCCCGACACGGTGAAGAGTATCGACGTGCCGCCGCTGGAATTGTTCGCCACGCAGAAAGCGATCATGGGCACGGTCTACGGCTTCATGTCGCCCCGGCTACAGATCCCCGAGCTGCTCGCGCTCTACCGCAAAGGCGACTTGAAGCTGCGCGAGTTGATTACCAAGACGTACGCGCTGTCGGACATCAACCAGGGCTATGAAGACCTCGAGGCGGGCAAGAACCTCCGGGGCGTGGTGGTGTTTTAGAAAGCGCTACTCCTGCAGCTTCTCCGCAAACAGCACCATGGTCTTGCGGTAGATCTCGGACCTGTTCCATTCGCGCATGACCTGGAAGTTCTCGGTGCCCTCGCCGTAGGGGGCGCCGGGGCGCCAGCCGTTGACCTTCAGCAGGTTGGCGGTGGAGGCGAGCACGTCCGGCACCGAGTGACGCAGGTCGACGTGGCCGTTGCCGTCGTAGTCGACGCCATACTTCACATAAGACGACGGCAGAAACTGCGTCTGCCCGATCTCGCCGGCGAAGGCGCCCTTCAAGTCGCTGAGCGGCAGGTCGCCGCGCTGCACGATCTGCAAGGCGGCGATCAGCTCGCCCTGGAACAGCTCGGTGCGGCGGCAATCGTGCGCGAGCGTGGCGAGCGTGCGCACCACCGGCAGCTTGCCCATATCGCCGGTGCCGTTGTCGCTCTCCAGCGTCCACACCGCCATGATCAGCTCCTTCGGCACGCCGAACTGGCGCTCGACGCGCGACAAAAGCTGCGCATGCCGCTGCATCAGCGCCTTGGCGCGCTTGATGCGGGCGGGGATGACGCGCGTGCGCGCGTAGTCCTCGAAGGATTTGCGGAAGGTGTAGCGCTGGCGCCGGTCGAAATTCATCACCTCGGCGTCAGGCGTGACGCCGGCGAAGGCCTGGTTGATGACGCCCGACGAGACGCCGGCGGCCTGCGCCTCGCGCGCCATCTGGCCGAGGAAGGTCTGGAAATCTCCGCCGCATTTGGCGGCGTAGGCGGGCGCCACGAAGGCGAACACGGACAAGAGCGCGGCAAGCAGGCGGGTGGGCATTTATGGATTCCTCTGCGTCGTCCCCCGCACTCTTTTAGCGGCCGGAAGAGGGCTTGTCCCCTCCCTCTCTCCTCATGGTGACGCGGCCTAACGCTCCTCAGAATGAGGCGGAGAGAGGCTCACGCAGACGTGTAACCTTGTGTGGTGCCGGGGCGAATAAGGGCTGTTAGAGCCGGACAAAGCTCCCGTGGAGGATGCGCGCCATGCTGAACCGCCCTGCCCTCTTCCTTGCGCTTGCGCTCGCCGCCAGCCCGCTTGCCGCCAGGGCCGAACCCGCCGTCGTCATTCCGCCGCCCGCGACCGACACCGCGACGCCGGACGCGGGGCAAGGCTCCGGACTTGAGACCGCCGTGCTCGCCGGCGGCTGCTTCTGGGGCATCCAGGCCGTCTATCAGCACGTCAAAGGTGTCACCAACGCCGTGTCCGGCTATGCCGGCGGCGCGCAGAAGGACGCCTACTACCAGACGGTCGGCTCCGGCCGCACCGGCCACGCCGAGGCCGTGCAAGTGACGTTCGACCCGAAGCAGATTTCCTACGGCAAGATTTTGCAGATCTATTTCTCGGTCGCGCACGACCCGACACAGCTCGACCGCCAGGGGCCGGACCACGGCCCGCAATATCGCTCGGAGATTTTCCCGCAGAACGAAGCACAGGCGAAGATGGCGAAGGATTACATCGCGCAGCTCGACAAGATGAAGGCGTTCGGCAAGCCGATCGTCACCAAGACCGGCACGATGAAGCAGGCGTTCTTCCCGGCCGAGGCCTATCACCAGGATTACGCGATCCGGAATCCGCGGCAGCCTTACATCGTGATCAATGATGCGCCGAAGGTGGAGAATTTGAAGAAGGTGTTTGCGGAGGTGTGGCGGGAGAAGCCGAGGCTAGTGAGTGAGGCGAAGGGGGAGTAAGGAGCCAGACGAGTTAAGGGCCAGCATTCGAGCGAACATTTTTGAAGGTGACCGATCTTAGCCCGTAGGGTGGATTAGCGAAGCGTAATCCGCCATTGCAACGAACCGGCGGGTTACGCTTTGTCCCGCTTTCGCGGGGACAAGGCTAACCCGCCCTACGGACTGGACTCAGGATGAGGGCGGAAGAGAGCGCGTGCGAAGCGGAAGAGAGCACGTGACGACGCCTCGCCCTCACACCTTCGGAATAGCGCGCGGCCGGCCGTTGTCGTCGATGGCGACGAAGGTGAAGTTGGCGTCGGTGACCTTTTCATGAAGCTCGGTCATGAAGCGCCGCGCCCAGGCCTCGACGTGGATCTTCATCGAGGTGCGGCCGATGCTCTCCACCTCCGTGTAGACCTCGAGCACGTCGCCGACCCGCACCGGCCGGATGAATTTCATGGCGTCGATCGCGATGGTGACGACGCGGCCGCGCGCGCGCTCGACGCCGGCGACGCCGCCCGCCTGGTCCATGCGCGACAAGACCCAGCCGCCGAAGATGTCGCCATTGGCATTGGTGTCGGCCGGCATCGCGCTGATGCGCACGGTGAGCGCGCCGCGCGGATTGTTCGTCTCGTCCCGCATGGCCGCCGTCACGCCGGCACCTGCTGCGCGAGGAAGGCAATCGCCGCCGCCGTACCGCCTTCTCCGTGCGGAGCTTTAAGCGCGCTCAGCGCCATCTCGACGGCGCCAAGCGTGCCCAGCACCATCGGCGCGTTGACGTGGCCCATATGCGCGATGCGGAAGCCCTTGCCCTCGGACTTGCCGAGCGCGCGGCCGAGCACGACGCCCAGTTTGTCGCGGCAGTAATCGACCAGCGGCTGGGCGCTGTCGCCGTTGCGCGTGACCACCGCCGTCACCGTGTTGCAGCGTTCGGAAGGCTCGGTGATGTTGAAGTCGATCGTCTGGCCCTCGGCCCAGACGGCGACCGCACGACGCGTCGCTTCCGCCAAGAGCCGGTGGCGCGCGAACACGTTGTCGAGCCCCTCGGCGAAGATGAGATCGAGCGCGGCGCGCAGGCCGAACAGCAGATGCTCCGGCGGCGTGCCGCAATATTTGTGGTAGTGCACGTCGCCGTCGCGGAAGGTCCAGTCCCAATAGGGCGTGCGCATGCCGGCCTTTTTGTGCGCGTCGCGGGCGCGCGGGCCCGCCGCGGTGAAGCCCAGGCCCGGCGGCGTCATCAGGCCTTTCTGCGAGCCGGCCATCGCGACGTCGACGCCCCAGGCGTCCATCTCGAACGGCATGCAGCCGAGCGAGGCGACGGTGTCGACCAGCAGCAGCGCGTCGTGCCCGGCGGCGCGGCGCGCAGCGGCGATCGCTTCGATGTCGTTGACGACGCCGGAGGCGGTGTCGATCTGCGCCACCAGGATCGCCTTGATCTCACCTTTGGCGTCCGCTTTCAGCCGCGCCTCGACCGCCTCGGGCCGCACCGCGCGGCGGAAATCGCCGGGCAGGATCTCGACCTCGGCGCCCAGCATCTTCGCAGCCTCGCCCCAGCCGATGGCGAAGCGGCCGCTTTCCAAGACCAGCACCTTGTCGCCGCGCGAGAGCACGTTGGTCAGCGCCGCTTCCCAGGCGCCGTGGCCGTTGGCGGCGTAGATGTAGCTCTGGCCCGCCGTGCGGAAGATGCGCGAGAGGTCGGCGAGCAGGCCGTCGGTCAGCGCAACCAGCGGCCCGGAATAGATGTCGACCGCCGGCCTCTGCATGGCGGCGAGCACGGCGTCGGGAATGACGGTGGGACCTGGGATGGCGAGGAATTCACGGCCGGCGGCAAGCGACATGGGCACAAGCGACATGGGCTGATCTGGACGGGATTAAGAAAAATCGGCGGCAGAACCGCATGCTTAGCACGGTTTTTCCGGCCGCCGGATCACGTTTGATCGCGAAATCTGTCCGCCGCAGGGCCGGCCTTCAATCGAGCATCACCACCGCGTCGACCTCGAACAGCATGCCGTCGAGCGCGAGGCGCGGCACCGGCACCAAGGTCTGCGCCGGCAGCGCGGCGCCGAAGGTGGCCTGCACGTGCTCGGTCATCACCGGCAGGAGCGACGGATCGTAGCCCGCGACATAGGTCGTGATCTTTGCGACCTGCTCCGGCCTGGCGCCGACCGCCTCCAGCACCCGGCGCAAGTTGGAATAGGCCTGCTGCACCTGATCGGCGAAGCGCGGCGACAGCGTGCCGCTTTCATCCTCGCCGCCTTGGCCGGCGACCATGACGATGCGCCGGCCGCCGGTGGCTATGACCGCGTGGCTGTAGCCGTTCGGTGCCGGATCGTAGAGGCCTTTCGGGTTGACGATGGTGAGTTTGACGTTTGCTTCCTGCGCGGTCGCAGGGTTCAGGCTGCTCATGATGGTCAATACTCCCGCTGAGAGGATCGTCTTGAGGGGGGACATGCGCTTCTCTTTGCTGACTGGCGCCATGCGCTCATGGCGCTTCCTGGCCTCATGACGAACGGGAGAGGCGGTTTGTGACGTGGTACCGGAGTTTTTCAAAAACGCCGCGCCAACGCCGAAGCGCGCTCGGGCGCATGACACCCCCGCTCCGCCCGCGCTAGTCTTGGGCCCGCATGAACGCGCCCGCCCCCACCTCGACATCTTACGATCTGCACTTCGTGCTGGACGGCCAGCGCTTCTATTGGCGCAACCCGAATGTCGGTGTGACGCTCACCGACGCCGGACGCTCCTCCTGCCTCGCCTGGCAGAGCGAAGGCCGCGACGAGAGCCGCCTGTGGACCGACATCGTTTCGGTGGTGTTGTCGTCGGCGACCGCCGGCAAGGCGGCGATCAACCTCTGCCGCATCGCCTTCCGCGACGGGCGGACGATCACGCTGACCGACGCCGGCGCGGACGGCCTCGTCGACGAGGACCGCACGCCGCGCTACCGCGATTTCGTGCGCGCGCTGCATGCGCGGCTTAGTGCTGCGCCGGAAGGCACGATCGCGTTCAAGGCCGGCTTTTCGGAAGGCCGCTACAAGGCGGTGCAGGTGTTCTTCGCGATCGCCGCGCTGTTCTTCGTCGGCACGCCGTTCGTGCTGCTGTTCATCGTGCGCGACTGGCGCGTTCTCGGCGTACTCTTCGCCGGCGCGATCTTCGTCTGGCCGCTCTGGAAGGTCGTCGAGCACAACAGGCCGCGCAACTACGATCCGCGCCACCCGCCGGGGGAATTGATGGAATAGTGGGCGGGTGTGGGGATTGTGGAGGGGCTGAGGTAAGGCACGCCCTCGCTGCCGCCGTCATGGCCGGGCTTGACCCGGCCGGCCACGTTTTCTCCCAACCATCAGCCACGCTAAGTCATCATAGGGCCTAGCGCCACAGCCACTATCTGCGTACCCTACTTTAAGTTGAGGGGGTCATTTATGGCGTATTCAAAAGTGATTTTATGTCTGGCCAATTCCCGCAAAATCTCCGGCCGCTGTTTGGCGGGTAAAGAAGTTGCGGGTGGAGCTTACGGCGCCTGGATACGACCGATAAGTGCGAGACCGACTGGGGAACTGTCCGAAGTAGATCGACGTTACGAAAACGGCCAAGATCCGAAACTTCTGGATCTCATTAGCGTGCCATTGGAAGCCCCTCAACCACACGGCTATCAGTCGGAAAATCACCTCATCAACGACAAACTGTACTGGACCAAAGTGGGCACTGCTACGACTGCGGACTTGCGGAAAGCATTGGATGAGGCGAAGGCACCGCTTTGGGACGACACATCGTCAAGTTACAATGGCGACTGTGACCGCGTCGCCGAAGCCACGGCCGTTCAATTAGGCACCTCTCTCAAGTTAATAGAAGTCAGCGACTTGAGCATCGAAGTCTGCGTTGAGGGTGCAGAATTTGGGAACGCAAAGCGAAAAATTAGGGGGCATTTTTCGCTCGGCAATACAAAATATAAGTTGTCTATTACCGACCCAGTAATTGAACGGAAATACTTTGCTGGGGAGAACGGCACCTTCGCAATTGGGAAGGCCATCTTGTGCATCAGCCTGAGCGAACCATATCAGGGCTACGCATATAAGCTGATCGCAGCTGTACATAACTAACTATGCGGAGAATGAATTGGGTCAAGAAGTTCTGACGATAGGGCATTCAACTCTCGATTATGAGAGCTTTCTTGGGCTTCTTCGACGCGCAGGCGTTACGGCCGTGGCTGACGTTCGTACATCCCCTCAATCCCGTAATTTTCCGCAATTCAATAGCGAAGCACTAAAAAAAGAACTCTTGGGTGATGGAATTTCATATGTCTTCCTTGGCACAGAACTCGGCGGGCGCCCCAAGAACCCAGCCTTCTATTGTGACGACGTCGCCGACTATGAAAAGATGGCAACCGATGAAAATTTTAAATCTGGAATAGAGCGCGTAATCCACGGCGCCGAAAAGTACCGCATCGCTCTGATGTGCTCAGAACACAACCCTATGGACTGCCATCGATGTCTTTTAGTAGGGCGCGCGCTACTGGAGCGCGGATTAAGAGTCCGTCACATTCTACAAAGCGGGTCGATGGTTTCTCAGGAGCAAATTGAAGATCAACTAGTCAGGGAATGCGGTCATGGCGCAGATGATATGTTCGCCAAAGGCCGAGCTAGAATTTCTGAAGCCTACCGAGAACGATCAAGACAAGTTGCATACCGCAAGTCAAATCCGCAAGGCGGCCCAGTTGCCGCAGAATGACATGACAAAAGTATCTACGATCGGATTTACAAAATCGAACGCTGAAAATTTCTTTGAGAGGCTTCTCCGTGCCGGCGTAAAGAAGGTTGTTGACGTTCGACTACACAACACCTCACAACTCGCCGGCTTTGCGAAAGCTGACGATCTGAAGTACCTACTTAAGGCCGTAGGAGACATCGATTACGTCCATGAGCCGCTGCTAGCTCCTACAGACGAAATGCTGAAGGCGTATAAAAAGCAAAAAGAACCGTGGGATATTTACGAGAAAAACTTTCTAAATTTGATGAAAGTGAGGGCTATTGAAAAACGCTTCAGCCCTCAAAATTTTGAATCAGCGTGCTTGCTCTGTTCAGAAGACAAACCGCACCACTGTCATCGTCGGCTGGTCTGCGAATATCTGAACGAGAAGTGGCAAGGCGGCTTATCAGTCCGACATCTTTAGTCGAACAACGGCATGTCAGGCTCCGGCCGCGGCCGAAGTTGGGGACGACGGACAACACGATCTCCACCTGCGACGATATCTAAAGCGTCCGCAATCATTGACAGACGCTCGGTCAAACGACGGTCCGACCAGCGCGGAAGGTCGGCAAGTGAATACCTGCGCGGGAGTCGTACATTGCTGCCTGCCGGCACACCAACGTCGACAAATTCGACATCGCAGCGCTGACCATAAAATTCGGTATCAAGCAGATATCGTTCTACGATGGTGGCAACCATACACAGTTCATCGAAGTCGAGGCCCGCAGCCTTTCGCGGTTGAAGATAATAAACATTAATGATCCTGTTCTCTACGAACAAGAACGGGATGCGATAACCAGCAAAACGGTCGCGACCGAACGAGAACCTTCTGGGCGACAGATCAAAAACTTGAGTTGAGCGCCCAAACGCAAATGGAGCCGCGTTTCGCACCACGTCAGCATTCGCTGTGCGCCCGATTGCGGTTGTTTCAGCTAAGCATCCTGCCGTCAGCAAATGAAGCTGGTGCATGCCTTTGTAGGCTGCCCTGACGCTCTTTGCCGCGCGCCTGTAGTTAAATGGCGCACCGCCCTGATTAAAAAAAATCACAAACCACTCAACAAGCTCGGCAACCGTCCGGCCCTTCGCCCGAGCGAGGTCAGGGACGGGCGGGGTCGGAACTTCGCGGCTCATGCTGGGAATCTCCGTTCACGATCTGTCCAATATAAAGCCTCCCGCCCGCTAAACCAAGCTTCGATGAGGTGATTGGGGATAATCATCCCGGGAACTGCCCGCTTGTCTGCTTCGGACCAAATCACGTCCCAAGGACCGCCTTTCTCATGCGTCAGATGCGACAATTTAAAAGGATGGAATTTTGAGTAGTAATCAAAAATATTCGCGAGAAATTCTGTTGTCTCGATGTCAAATAAATAAGCTGTCTCAGTAAATCTCATAAGTATCGGGTCAAAAGAGACTGCCTTTTTATTTATTGGTTGCTCTCCATATTCTTTATACTGATCATACACAACCCGGTTAACCGGACCATGTTTCCATGCTTCAAATGGTTGAGCAACCAAGGGTTTTTGGAATTTTGCTAGGTGCCATGCATGCGAAAAATACAGCACCTTTAGAAGAGTCATTATTGTAACCGCCATGCCAGATTGCTCGGCGCGGTCTAAAAAATAGTTCGTTATTGCCCTGGCGTCGTACATAGCGTTCTCATAATAGAACAAAACATGAACGGCGCAATACGCTAGATAATTCCTTCCATTAGTTATCCAGGAAGCTCCGCAACTTCCGGCTGCGGCTCGGATGCTTCAACTTCCGCAGCGCCTTCGCCTCGATCTGGCGGATGCGTTCGCGCGTCACCGAGAACTGCTGGCCGACTTCTTCCAGCGTGTGGTCGGTGTTCATGCCGATGCCGAAGCGCATGCGCAGCACGCGCTCCTCGCGCGGCGTCAGCGAAGCGAGCACGCGCGTCGTCGTCTCGCGCAGGTTCGACTGGATCGCCGCGTCGATCGGCAGGATCGCGTTCTTGTCCTCGATGAAGTCGCCGAGGTGCGAATCCTCCTCGTCGCCGATCGGCGTCTCGAGCGAGAGCGGCTCCTTGGCGATCTTGAGGACCTTGCGCACCTTCTCCAGCGGCATGCCGAGCTTCTCGGCGAGCTCTTCCGGCGTCGGCTCGCGG
>Ga0255338_1002678_pt1 | contig 24566 bp, 22 predicted proteins | sample MeOH1_35cm_T4_19_FD_203715 | JGI IMG/M metagenome (GOLD analysis project Ga0255338, IMG submission 203715) | Sandy soil microbial communities from University of British Columbia, Vancouver, Canada - MeOH1_35cm_T4_195 | ecosystem: Engineered > Artificial ecosystem > Sand microcosm > Unclassified ...
ACCGTCAGATCGCGCAGCAGCTGCGTGGCCTGATCGCGCAGGGCGAGTTTGCCGCAGGAACGCGCCTGCCGGCCGAACGCGATCTCGCCCGCCAGTTCGGGGTGAGCCGGCCTTCGGTGCGCGAGGCGCTGATCGCCCTCGAAGTCGAGGGCTGGGTCGAGGTGCGCACCGGCTCCGGCATCTACGTGCAGCGGCCCCGGCAGCGCGCCGGCGCGCTCGCCACCCGCAACGGCGCCAGCAGCGAAACCGAAGGCGCCGACTGGGGCCCGCTGCAGCTGATGCAGGCGCGCGAACTGGTGGAGGCCGAGGTGGCGGCGCTCGCCGCCCGCCACGCCCGCAAGCCGCAGATCGCACAGATCGCGCTCGCCGTCGCGCAGATGCGCGAAGAGGCCGCCGCCGGCGTCGAGCCGCGCGCCGGCGACGAGGCCTTCCACACCGCCGTGGCGCAGGCCTGCGGCAACGAGGTGCTGGCCGATACCGTGCGCAGCTACTGGAGCGCGCGCCACGGGCCCCTCTTCCTGCGCCTGGGCGACTATTTCGAGAACCCCGCCTCCTGGAGCGCCGCGCTGGTCGAACACGACGTGGTGCTGGCGGCGATCCGAGCCCGCGATGCTGCGGCGGCGCGCGCCGCGATGCAGCAGCATCTGAAGAAGGCAACCGGCCGCTACAGCGCGAGCTGGCACCGTGCCAACAACCATTCCTGAAGCCAAGCAACCGTCCTAGGAGACTCTCCATGAGCAAACGCCTCACCGTCCAACTCATCGCGGCGTGCGCGCTGGCCGCAGCCGTCGCCGGCCCGGCCTTCGCGCAGACGAAGCTGAAATGGGCCCACGTGTACGAGACCTCGGAGCCCTTCCACAAGTGGTCCGTCTGGGCCGGCGACGAGATCAAGAAGCGCACCAACGGCCGCTACGAGGTGCAGGTGTTTCCCGCCTCCACGCTGGGCAAGGAATCCGACATCAACCAGGGCCTGCAGCTGGGCACGGTGGACATCATCCTCAGCGGCGCCAGCTTCGCCGCCCGCAGCTACCAGCCGCTGGCGATCTCCTACTTCCCCTTCATCTTCCGCGACGCCGAGCACCAGCTGAAGTACGCGAAGAGCGACGTGTTCAAGGAACTCGCCGCCGGCTACGACAAGGCGAGCGGCAACCACATCGTGGCGCTGAACTACTACGGCGCGCGCCATGTCACCTCCAACAAGCCGATCGTCAAGCCCGAGGACATGAAGGGCCTGAAGATCCGCGTGCCGGACGCGCCCGCCTACCTGGCCTTCCCGAAGTCGCTGGGCGCCAACCCGACGCCGATCGCCTTCGCCGAGGTGTATCTCGCGCTGCAGAACGGCACCGTGGAAGCGCAGGAGAACCCGCTGCCCACCATCGAGGCCAAGAAGTTCTTCGAGGTGCAGAAGAACATTTCGCTCACCGGCCACATCGTCGACTCGCTGCTGACCGTGGTCTCCGGCAGCGTGTGGAACAAGCTGTCCGACGCCGACAAGAAGATCTTCACCGAGGTGATGCAGGAGGCCGCCGACAAGACCGGCCGCGAGATCATCGCTTCGGAGGCTCGCCTGGTCGACGAGTTCAAGAAGAAGGGCAACAACGTCATCGTGGTGGACAAGAACGCCTTCCGCCAGGCGGTGCTGAAGGCCACCAAGCCCACCGACCACGGCTACCGCCAGGCCGACTACGACCGCATCCAGGCGATCAAGTAAGACGCCTGCCGCGGGCCCGCCGGCCGCCCCGGCGGGCCCATCGCGTCCGCGAGCGCCGCCAACCGGATCCCGCACATGGAAAACACCACGACGATTGACGACCTGCCCAAGGTGATGGGCGACGACGGCGAGTTCCACGCCCAGGACGAAGCGGTGGACCTCTCGGGCACGGCGCCCGAGGCGTGGGTCGCCCTGGTCTTCTTCTGGCTCCTGGGGCTGGTGGTCTTCTACCAGTTCTTCACCCGCTACGTGATGAACGACTCCGCCGCCTGGACGGAGGAGATCGCCCGCTACCTGCTGATCGCCACCGTGTTCACCGGGGCGGTGATCGGCGTGGTCAAGAACAACCACATCCAGGTCGATTTCTTCTACCGCTTCATGCCCACCTGGATGGCGCGCTCGATGGCCACCGCCGTCGACGTCGCGCGGCTGGCCTTCTTCGCCGCCGCCGTGGTGCTCACCTGGCTGATGATGGAGAAGCTGGGCAACACCTCGCGCATGACGATGATCGACCTGCCCATGAACTACGTGTACGGCATCTGCCTGGCGGCCTTCGCCGCCATGACCGTGCGCTCCGCCCTCGTGCTGCGCATCCACTGGAAGCGCGGCTACACCGTGCTCGAACGGCCCGAGTCGGACATCGAAGACCGCTAAGACACAACCAGCACCATGCTCAAGGTCCTCTTTCTCGTGCTGATGGCGGGCGGCCTCCCCGTGGCCATCGCCATGGCCGGCGCCTCGCTCCTGTTCATCCTGGCCGCCAGCACCCTGCCGCCCTTCGTCGTCATCCACCGCATGGTGAGCGGCATCGACAGCTTCCCGCTGCTGGCCGTGCCCTTCTTCATCCTGGCCGGCAACCTGATGAACAACGCCGGCATCACCAACCGCATCTACAACTTCGCCCTCGCCCTGGTGGGCTGGATGAAGGGCGGGCTCGGGCACGTGAACGTGGTCGGCTCGGTGGTGTTCGCCGGCATGAGCGGCGCCGCCATCGCCGACGCCGCCGGCCTGGGCACGATCGAGATCAAGGCGATGAAGGACCACGGTTACGGCACCGAGTTCGCCGTCGGCGTGACGGCCGCCTCGGCCACGCTGGGGCCGATCATCCCGCCCTCGCTGCCCTTCGTGATCTACGGGATGATGGCCAACGTCAGCGTGGGGGCGCTGTTCCTGGCCGGCATCCTGCCCGGCGCGCTGATGGCGGTGCTGATGATGCTCACCGTGGCCTACTACGCGCACAAGAACGGCTGGGGCGCCGACGTCAAGTTCGAGTGGCCGCGGGTGATCAAGGCGCTGGCCGAACTGGCGGTCGTGATGGGCTGGCCCACCGTGCTGTGGCTGCTGGTGGTCAAGGGCGGCCTGCCGGCGCAGCCGACGGTGCTGACCGGCCTCTTGGGCCTGTTCGTGGCCGACAAGCTGTTCCGCTTCCAGGCGGTGCTGCCGATCATGACGCCCGTGCTGCTGATCGGCGGCATGACCACCGGCATCTTCACGCCCACCGAGGGCGCCATCGCCGCCTGCCTGTGGGCCATGGTGCTGGGCCTGGCCTGGTACCGCACGATGAGCTGGAAGATGTTCGTCAAGGTCTGCCTCGACACGGTGGAGACCACCGCCACGGTGCTGTTCATCGTCGCGGCGGCCAGCATCTTCGGTTGGATGCTCACGGCCACCGGCGTGACGGCGGCGATCTCCACCTGGGTGCTGGGCTTCACTCACGAAGCCTGGGTGTTCCTGCTGCTGGCCAACCTGCTGATGCTGTTCGTCGGCTGCTTCCTGGAGCCCACCGCGGCCATCACGATCCTGGTGCCGATCCTGCTGCCGATCTGCGCGCAGCTGGGCATCGACCCGGTGCACTTCGGCCTGGTGATGGTGCTGAACCTGATGATCGGCCTGCTGCACCCGCCCATGGGCATGGTGCTGTTCGTGCTGGCGCGGGTGGCCAAGCTGTCGGTGGAGCGCACCACGATCGCGATCCTGCCGTGGCTGGTGCCGCTGCTGGTGTCGCTGGTGATCATCACCTACATGCCCAAGACCGTGCTGTGGCTGCCCAAGCTGTTCTACTGACATGAGCCCCTTCATCCGCCTCCACCCCGACGACGACGTCCTCATCGCCCGCGCCCAGCTCGTGGGCGGCGCGAGCGTCGAGGGCGTCACCGCCCGCGGCCTGATCCCGCCGGGCCACAAGATCGCCACCCGCGCCATCGCCGCCGGCGAGCCGGTGCGGCGCTACAACCAGATCATCGGCTTCGCCAGCAGGCCGATCGCCGCCGGCGAGCACGTGCACGTGCACAACCTCGATGTCGGCCCCGACGGCGGCGCCTTCGCCCGCGACTACGCCTTCGGCGCCGACGTGAAGCCGCAGCCCGCCGCGCGCGAAGCGACCTTCATGGGCATCCGGCGCGCCGACGGCCGCGTCGCCACGCGCAACTACATCGGCATCCTCTCCAGCGTCAACTGCTCGGCGACGGCCGCCCGCGCCATCGCCGACCACTTCTCGCGCCAGGTCAACCCGAAGGCGCTGGAGGCCTATCCGAACGTCGACGGCGTGGTGGCGCTCACCCACGGCACCGGCTGCGGCATGGCCAGCGACGGCCTGGGCATGCAGATCCTGCAGCGCACGCTGGCCGGCTACGCCACCCATGCCAATTTCGCGGCGGTGATCGTGGTCGGCCTGGGCTGCGAGGCCAACCAGATCAACGCCTGGCTGGCCAACAGCAGCCTGCGCGAGGGCGAGACGCTGCAGGTGTTCAACATCCAGGACACCGGCGGCACCCGCAGGACGGTGGAAAAGGGCGTCGCGCTGGTGAAGGACATGCTGCCGGCCGCCAACCGGGTGCAGCGCGAGCCCTGCAGCGCGGCGCACATCACCATCGGGCTGCAATGCGGCGGCTCGGACGGCTATTCCGGCATCAGCGCCAATCCGGCGCTGGGCGCGGCGGTGGACCTGCTGGTGGCGCACGGCGGCACGGCCATCCTGTCGGAGACGCCGGAGATCTACGGCGCCGAACACCTGCTCACGCGCCGCGCCGTCCGGCGCGAGGTGGGCGAGAAGCTGGTCGAGCGCATCCGCTGGTGGGAGCACTACACCCGCGTGAACGACGGCGAGATGAACAACAACCCCTCGCCCGGCAACAAGGCCGGCGGCCTCACCACCATCCTGGAGAAGTCGCTCGGCGCCGTGGCCAAGGGCGGCACCACCAACCTGCAGGCGGTGTACGAATACGCCGAGCCGGTGGCCGCGCGCGGCTTCGTCTACATGGACACGCCCGGCTACGACCCCGTCAGCGCCACCGGCCAGGTGGCCGGCGGCGCCAACATGATCTGCTTCACCACCGGCCGCGGTTCGGCCTACGGCTGCGCGCCCTCGCCTTCGCTGAAGCTGGCCACCAACACGGCGCTGTGGCAGCGGCAGGAAGAGGACATGGACATCAACTGCGGCGAGATCATCGACGGCCAGGCCTCGATCGCCGAGATGGGCGAGCGCATCTTCCGCCTGGTGCTCGCCACCGCCTCGGGCGAGCTCACCAAGAGCGAGCGGCACGGCTACGGCCAGAACGAGTTCGTGCCCTGGCAGGTCGGCGCGGTGATGTAGGCGGCAAGGACAGGACGATGACGAGGAAATACTCCGCGGCGCAACTGCGCACGATCGTGGCCTCGGTGCTGGCCAAGGCCGGCAGCTCCGCCGAGGAGAGCCGCACGGTGGCCGACAACCTGGTGCTCGCCAACCTGAGCGGGCACGACTCGCATGGCGTGGGCATGCTGCCGCGCTATGTGGACGCGGTGCTGGAAGGCGGCCTGCAGCCCAACGCCGGCATCGCGGTCCGGCTCGACGGCGGCAGCCTGCTGGCCCTGGACGGCCAGCGCGGCTACGGCCAGGTGGTGGGCGCGCAGGCCATGGCGCTCGCGCTGGCGCGCGCCCAGGAAACCGGCAGCTGCGTCATGGCGCTGGCCAACGCGCACCACCTGGGCCGCATCGGCCACTTCGCCGAGATGGCGGTGGAACGCGGCCTGGTCTCGATCCACTTCGTCAACGTGCAGTCGCGCCCGGTGGTGGCGCCCTGGGGCGGCGGCGACGGCCGCTACGGCACCAATCCCTTTTGCGTCGGCATCCCGCTGCCGGGGCAGCCGCCTTTCCTGCTGGACTTCGCGACCAGCCGCGTGGCGCAGGGCAAGATGCGCGTGGCGTACAACGAAGGGCGGCAGGTCGAGCCCGGCACCCTCATCGACGAGAAGGGCCGCCCGACCACCGACCCCGGCGTGGTCGTCGTGCCGCAGCCGGGCGGCATGTTCGGCGCCCTGCTCGCCTTCGGCGAACACAAGGGCTACGGCATGGCCGTGGCCTGCGAGCTGCTGGGGGGCGCGTTGACGGGCACTGGCACCTGGCATCGCCCGGCCGACACCAAGCGCGCCGTGATCAACGGCATGTTCACCATCGTGGTAGACCCGCGCAAGCTGGGCACGCAGGAAGCCTTCGCGCGCGAGGCGCTGGCCTTCGTGGAGTGGGTGAAGCAGAGCCCGCCGGGGGCGGGCTCCGAGGGCGTGCTGCTGGCCGGTGACCCGGAGCGCAGGGCCCGGCGCCAGCGCGAGGCGGAAGGCATCGCGCTGGACGACCAGACCTGGGCCGAGATCGTGGCCGCGGGCGCCAAGGTCGGCGCCACGGTGGCCTGATCGCTCGGCGCCGGATCGCCCGGCGCTTGCGCCCTTACGGCTTGAGAGCCAGCCAGCGCTGGAAGTCGGCGCGGTGTTCCACGCCCGCCGGCACGTTGACCCAGTAGCTCGTCACGATCGTGCGGCTGCTGGTCACGCCCGGGGCCGCCGGGCCGCCCAGCACGGTGGTCTGGTTGGCCTGCACCTGGGCCGCACCCGGCAGGATGCGCGCGCCCGGCACCGCGATGACGGCCGGCGCGACCGCGACCGTGGTGGCCGGCACGACGGCGACGGCGGGGGCCGGTGCCACGGCGATCGTGGCGGGCGCACCCGGGGTGACCACCACGCCGGTGCCGGAGCTGACCAGCGCGCCGTTGCTGCTCATCACGGGGCCGGCGCCCAGGATCGTGGTCTCCGTGCAGATCGTCTGCAGGTTGTCGCTGGAGACGGTGCAGTTCGTCTGCGCGAACGCGGGCGCGGACAGCAAGGCGACGGCCGCCACGGCGAGGGCTGCATGGGTATGTTTCATCGAGGGACTCCTTAACGGGTTCGGGACGGTCCCTATTCCATGCCCGGCGCGAGCGCCGGCTCGCCAGCGCGCATTGACGGTCCCTGTCGGACCCCGACCGACGGCCCCGTTATGGCACAGGCAGCGGCCGCACCGCGTCGCCCGCGATCGGGAAGACGCGGTCGCCCGCGCGCGGCGCGATGCGGTGCATGCCGGTGAAGCTGCCGAAGGCGGGCAGGATGCCCACGGCCCGAGCGGGCACGCTTTCGTCGCCGAGCCAGAAGCACGGCAGGCGCAGGTGTTCGAAGGCCCGGCCGCTGACGGCCACGCAGGGGTGCCAGTGGCCCGCCAGCACGTAGGCGCTGTCCAGCGGGCGCGGATGGTGGCACAGCGCGAAGGGGCCCAGCCGCAGCGGCTCGTCGACGACCGTGAAGCCTAGGCTCGCCGGCGGGTCGCCGGCCCGGTCGTCATGGTTGCCGCGCACCAGCGTCACGCCAAGCGCCGGCTGCCGCTCGCGCCAGGCCTGCAGCACCGCCAGCGTGCCGGGCGAATGCGAACGGGCGGAGTGCAGGAAGTCGCCGAGGAACACGAGCTGCCGGGCGCCCGTGTCCGCCAGCGCCGCGTCGAGCCGCGCCACCGTCTCGCTGGTGGTGCCGCGCGGCACCGGCACGCCGAGCCTGCGGAAGCTCACGGCCTTGCCAAAGTGCGCATCGGCAGCCAGCAGGGTCGAGTGGGCGGGCAGGAACAGGGCGCCGGAGGGATGCAGCACCGCATCCTCGCCGACCAGGCGGATCTTCAACACGTGAAACGAAACAGGGGCCGCAGCCCCCGCATTACAGCATTCGCGCGAGGCTCGCTTCGAGATGCTCGGAAGGCGCGCGCTTGAAGCCCGAGCGGGCGAAGCGCTGCAGCCGCCCGACGATGAAGGCCGTGAGCACCGAGGCCCGCACGGCCGCATCCACCGTCGGCGCGCCGGCATCGCCGGTGCTGCGCAAGCACTGCTTGAGCGAGGCCTCGACCTTGTCGAAGAACTGGTTCATGCGCTGCTGCAGGCGCTCGTTCTCGAACACCAGGGCGTCGCCCACCATCACCCGCGTCATGCCCGGGTTCTTCTCGGCAAACTGGATCAGCATCGCGACGATGCGCCCGGCCTGCGCCGCGCCGGCGGGCTCGCGCTCGGCGATCTGGTTGATCAGCGTGAAGACGCTCTGCTCGATGAACTCGATCAGGCCCTCGAACATCTGCGCCTTGCTGGCGAAGTGCCGGTACAGGGCCGCTTCGCTCACCTCCAGCCGCGCCGCCAGCGCCGCGGTGGTGATGCGCTCCGCGCCGGGCTGCTCCAGCATCGTCGCCAGCGCCTGCAGGATCTGCACGCGCCGCTCGCCCGGCTTCGGACGCTTGCGCACCACGGCCGGTGCCACGGGCGCCTCGGCGCCGGGTGTGGGTTCGGAGGAGTCGAGCTCGGCGTGGGACATAAGGACGGGAGGTCAGCGGTTCGGATCATTCTCGCATACCCAACCGTGGCTTTTTGCCAACCCAGCCACCCGAAACCCTGCGCCAGAGCCGAGTAGGTGCTTACCCCGGTAGGGACAGTGTGACTTTCAAGCCACGCCCAAGCGCCCCCGCGGCCAGCTGCAAGTGGCTGCGATGCACGCGCGCGATCTCCTCCGCGATCGCCAGGCCCAGGCCGTTGCCCTCGGCCTGCGTGCCCTGCACGCGGTAGAAGCGATCCAGGATGCGGGGCCGCTCCGCGGCGCTGACGCCCGGGCCGTCGTCCTCCACCTCGAGGAAGGCCTCGCCGTCCCGGCGGCCGCAGCGGATCGTGACGCTGCCGCCTTCGCAGCTGTATTTCACGGCGTTGTCGACCAGGTTGGCCATCAGCTCGCGCAGCAGCCACTCGTGGCCCATCACCCGCACCGGCTCGGCATCGAGGCCGAGGTCGATGCCGCGCGCCGTCGCCGCGTCGAGGTGCTGTTCCAGCGTGTCCTCGCACACCGACTTGAGCCCGATCCGCTGCTGCGGCTGCGAATGCATGCCGCGCGCGTCGGCCCGCGACAGGGCCAGCAGCTGGTTGGCCAGCTGCGAGGTGCGGCGGGTGGCGCTGCGCAGCTTGTAGACCTGCTCGGTGGGCAGGGCGAGCGTGCCGTCGCGCGGACTGGCGCCGGCCGCCTGGGCCCAGGCCTCCACCTGCGCCTGCAGGCCCGCGAGCGGCGTGCGCAGCTGGTGGGCCGCGTCGGCGACGAAGCGGCGCTGGCTCTCGGCCTGCGCGTTGACCAGGCCGAACAGGCGGTTGAGCGAATCGACCAGCGGCCGCACCTCCTCCGGCGACGCCGCTTCGTCGATCGCGCTCAGGTCGCGCGGCGAGCGGCGCTCCACCGCCTCCTTCAGGGTGCGCAGCGGGCGCAGCGCCCGTTCCACCGCCCAGCCGACGGCGAAGGCGGCGGCCGTGATCAGCACCAGGTTGGGCAGCAGCACCTTCAGCAGGATCGAGCGGGCCCATTGCTGGCGGGCATCGGTGCCGTCGGCCACCGCCACCACCACCTCGCCGAAGATGGTCTGCTGGCGCTGGCGCACGATGCGCCAGGTGGCGCCGCCGTGCTCCTCGCTGTGGAACTGCGGCTCGGCGTCGGCCGGCGGCATCTCGTCGGCCAGCCAGTCCTCGCCCTGCAGCACCAGGCCGTCGACGTCGATGATCGCGTAGGCCGCGGCCGTCGGGTCGTCCTTCAGGAACTCCTGCACCGGCGGCGCCAGCATCAGCAGCGGCCGCCCGCCCGCGTCGCCGACGATCGAGTCGGCCACCAGCGGCACCAGGGCCTGCAGGCGCTGGTCCTGCTGCAGGGCGACGTTGCCGGCCGAACGGTATTCGAACCAGGCGTTCAGCGCCGCCAGCAGCACCAGCGGCACGATCAGCATCACCAGCAGGCGGCGCTGCAGCCCCGTCCTGACGCCCAGCACCGCGGTGGCGCGCAGGCGGCGGCCGGCCCGGGGCACGAAATACGGCATCAGGCCGGTTCCGTGGGGCGCAGTTCGAGCCGGTAGCCGAAGCCGCGGATCGAGCGCAGCGCCACGCCATAGGGCTCGAGCTTGCCGCGCAGGCGCGAGATGTAGACCTCCACCGCGTTGGGCGTGATCTCCTTGTCCCAGCCGGTCAGGGCCTGCAGCAGCTTTTCCTTGCTGGCGGGCTTGGGTGCGTTGATCAGGAGGTACTCCATCACCGTCCACTCGCGCGGGCCCAGCTCGATCGGGATCGCCTGGCCGTTGCGCTGGGCGCTGGCGCGCCGGTTGGCGGTATCGAGCTCGATCGGCCCGAAGGTGAGCACCGCCGACGTCGCCGCCTGCGAGCGGCGCAGCAGCGCGCGCAGGCGCGCCAGCAGCTCCGGCAGCTCGAAGGGCTTGATCATGTAGTCGTCGGCACCGAGATCCAGGCCCTGCACGCGATCGTGCAGCGCATCGCGCGCGGTGAGGATCAGCACCGGCGTGTTCTGGCTCGCCATCTCGGGGCGGCGCAGGCGGCGGGTGAGTTCCAGGCCGTCCATGTTGGGCAGCCCGATATCGATGATGGCGGCGTCGAACACCTCGGCGCGCAACACCTCCTCGGCGCGCTCGCCGCTGCCGACCCAGTCCACCGCATAGCCGGCATCGGTCAGCCCCAGCTTGATGCCGCTGGCGACCATCACATCGTCTTCGACCAGGAGCAGGCGCATGCTATTCGAGCGCCGCCGGGCCGCCCCAAGGCGCGAGCGCCCCCTCGGGGGGCAGCGCAGTACACGTAGTGACAAGCGTGGGGGTCATGATCATTTCGAGCGGATCATGGTGCCGTAGGCCTGGTCGGTCAGGATCTCCAGCAGCATGGCATGCGGCACGCGGCCGTCGATGATGTGGACGGCGTTGACGCCGGAGTGCGCGGCCTCGAGTGCGCCGCTGATCTTGGGCAGCATGCCGCCGGAGATCGTGCCGTCGGCGAACAGCGCGTCGATCTCGGTGGCCGTCAGGTCGGTCAGCAGCTGGCCCGCCTTGTCCAGGACGCCGGGCGTATTCGTCAGCAGCACCAGCTTCTCGGCCTTCAGCGTCTGCGCCAGCTTGCTCGCCACCACGTCGGCGTTGATGTTGTAGCTTTCGTTCTCCTCGCCGAAGCCGATCGGGCTGACCACCGGGATGAAGTTGTCCTCCAGCAGGGCCTTCACCACGCCGGGGCAGATCTCCACGATGTCGCCGACCTGGCCGACATCGTGCTCGATGCTCGGATCCTTGTTGTCCACCATCTTCAGCTTGCGGGCGCGGATCAGGCCGCCGTCGCGCCCGGTCAGGCCCACGGCCTGGCCGCCGGCCTTGTGGATGAAGCCCACGATGTCCTGCTGCACCTCGCCGGCCAGCACCCACTCGACCACTTCCATGGTCTCGGCATCGGTCACGCGCATGCCCTGGATGAACTGGCCCTTCTTGCCCAGGCGGTTCAGGGCCTGTTCGATCTGCGGGCCGCCGCCGTGGACCACCACGGGGTTGATGCCCACGAGCTTGAGCAGCACCACGTCCTCGGCGAAGTCGGCCTGGAGTTCGGGGTCCGTCATGGCGTTGCCGCCGTACTTGATCACCATGGTCTTGCCATGGAACCTGCGGATGTAGGGCAGCGCCTGGGCCAGGATTTCGGCCTTGTCACGCGGTGCAATGGAGGTGGCGTCGTTCATGGGCGGGGGAGTCGGAACCCCCGATTTTGCCGCATGCCGCAAGCCTGCCGTCAGCTGGGGTACAGGCTGCGCACCCGGCGCAGCCAGCGCTGCATGCGGAAACGCACGATGCTGTGGTAGGCCCACAGGTAGCAGACGATGAACAGCAGGGTGCAAACGGCGAGCACCGGCGTGTTGCGCCAGAACAGGACCGCGGGCACCACGGTCAGCAGCGTGAAGCCCCACAGGTAGGGCGAGGTGCGATTGTTGCGGATCAGGACGCGCCGGGTTTCGTCGTCGTGGAACACCTGGCGCACCACCCGGCGGTAGATCAGCTGGTGGAAGTGCAACGCGTCGGCGAGGCTGGGGGATTGGCCGCGGACGACCTTGCGGTAGATGGAGAAGATGGCTTCCCAGATCGGGTAGATCAGCAGCAGGATCGGGAACCAGGGCGAGACTTCGGGGTGGCGTTGCACGAGCTGGATGCCGTTGATCCCGAGCACCAGTCCCCAGAGATAGGCGCCGCCGTCGCCGGCGAAGATCAGGCCGTGGGGGTAGTTCAGGAGCAGGAAGCCGAAGGTGGCGCCGGCCAGCACGATCACGCTCGCCGCCAGTTGCCGGTCGCCCAGCTGCAGGGCCACGTGGACCAGGGCGGCGCAGCAGATCAGGGCCACGGTGCCTGCGAGGCCGTTGTAGCCGTCGATCAGGTTGAAGGCATGCGGCAGGCCGGCCAGCACGAGGATGGCGACACCGACTTGCAGCCAGGGCATCTGCTGCCACCAAGGCTCCAGCGGTGGGAGGCCGGTGCGCGGCAGCATGAGGCCGAACAGCACGACGGCGAGCAGCGCCGCCAGCGCGGTGCTGACGAAGCGCAGACGCGCCGGAAGCTGCTGCGTGAGGTCCTCCACCACCCCGGACGCGGCGCCGGTCAGCGCCACCAGTCCCCACGTTGCGGCCAGCGTGCCGTCGAAGGGGATGTGGTGTTCGATCCCGAACAGCGGCTTGGCGAGCGCCAGCCAGCCCCAGCCTGCCAGGCAGGCGGCGAACATCGCGGCGCCGCCGAGGCGCGGCACGTGGCCGACATGGAAACGCTGCGGCATCCACTCGCCGTAGCGGCGGCCGTTGGATTGCCCGAGGCGCAGCAGCAAGCCGCAGCACAGGAATGCGGCGACGGCGCAGAGGATCAGGAGCACGACCATAGGGAACTCAGTGCGTTGCGGGCGAAGCCATCCGCCTCACTCCTGGGTCGTGGCCACGGAGTAGCCGTGCCGCCGCAGGAGCGCGTGCTGCCTGGCCGTCTCCAGATCGCCGCTCACCATCTCCTCGATCAATTGGTCGAGCGAGATCTGCGCTGTCCAACCCAGCTTCTCCCTCGCCTTGCCGGGGTCGCCGAGGAGCGTTTCGACTTCCGTTGGCCGGAAATAGCGAGGATCGATGCGCACGACGATGTCGCCGGGGCGCACGGCGGGCGCCGCATCGCCCGCAACGGCCGTCACGACGCCGACTTCATCGACGCCGTGGCCTTCGAAACGCAGGGCGATGCCCAGGCGTGCGGCACTGCGGGTGATGAAGTCGCGCACGCTCACCTGCACCCCCGTCGCGATGACGAAGTCCTCCGGCGCTTGCTGCTGCAGCATCAGCCATTGCATGCGCACGAAATCGCGCGCATGGCCCCAGTCGCGCAGCGCGTCGATATTGCCCACGTAGAGGCAGCGATCCAGCCCCTGGGCGATGTTCGCCAGGCCGCGCGTGACCTTCCGCGTGACGAAGGTCTCGCCCCGCCGCGGGCTTTCGTGGTTGAAGAGGATGCCGTTGCAGGCGTAGATGCCATAGGCCTCGCGGTAGTTCACCGTGATCCAGTACGCGTAGAGCTTCGCCACCGCATACGGGCTGCGCGGATAGAAAGGCGTGGACTCCTTCTGGGGGATCTCCTGCACCAGCCCGTACAGCTCCGAGGTCGATGCCTGGTAGAAGCGCGTCTTCTTCTCCAGCCCCAGGATGCGGATCGCCTCCAGCAGGCGCAGCGTGCCGAGCGCGTCGACATCGGCCGTGTACTCGGGCGATTCGAAACTCACCGCCACGTGGCTCTGGGCGCCGAGGTTGTAGATCTCGTCGGGCTGCGTCTGCTGGACGATGCGGATCAGGTTGGAGCTGTCCGTCAGGTCCCCGTAATGGAGCACGAAGTTGCGGTGGCTGACGTGCGGGTCCTGGTAGATGTGGTCGACGCGGTCGGTGTTGAACAGGCTGGCCCGGCGCTTGATGCCATGCACCCGGTAGCCCTTCTCGAGCAGGAACTCGGCCAGGTAGGAGCCGTCCTGGCCCGTGATGCCCGTGATCAGGGCTGTCTTCTGCTGCGGATCGCTCACGTGCGGAATGCCTTCAGGAAATCGTCGTAGGCCAGGCGCAGGCCCTGCTCGAGGCTCACCCGGGCTTGCCATCCCAGCGAGCGCAGCCGGCTGCTGTCCATCAGCTTGCGCGGCGCACCGTCCGGGCGGCCCGGGTCGATCTCGATGGCCCCGGCGTAGCCGACGGTGCGTGCCACCGCCCGCGCCAGTTCGAGGATCGTGAGGTCCTCGCCGCAGCCCACGTTGACATGACTGAGCATCGGCTCGGCATGCTGCCAATACGCCTCGGCAGCCAGGTTCATGACGTACACGCTGGCGGCGGCCATGTCGTCCACGTACAGGAATTCGCGCCGCGGGGTACCCGAGCCCCAGATCGTCACCGCCGCGGCGCCCGCCTGCTTCGCCTCGTGGAAGCGGCGCAGCAGCGCCGGGATGACGTGCGAGTTGTCCGGATGGTAGTTGTCGCCGGGGCCGTACAGGTTGGTGGGCATCACGCTGCGGAAGTCCACCCCGTGGCTCGCTCCGTACTGCCGGTTGTAGCTCTCGCACAGCTTGATGCCGGCGATCTTGGCGATCGCGTAGGGCTCGTTGGTCGGCTCCAGGGGGCCGGTGAGCAGCGCGTTCTCCGCCATCGGCTGCGGCGCAAGCTTCGGATAGATGCAGCTGGAGCCGAGGAACAGCAGCCTGCGCACGCCGTGCCGGAAAGCGGCCTCGATCACGTTGGCCTGGATCATCAGGTTGTCGTAGATGAAATCGGCGGGATAAGTGGCGTTGGCGTGGATGCCCCCCACGCGCGCGGCGGCGAGGTACACCTGCCCGGGCCGTTCCCGGGCGAACAAGGCGCGCACCGCGGCCTGGTCGGTCAGGTCCAGTTCGCCATGGGTGCGCGTCACGATCGCGTCACGCGGGATGCCCGCGCCGACCAGTTGGCGCACGATGGCGGAGCCGACCATTCCCCGGTGGCCGGCGACATAGATTTTCGGAATTGCGTTCATCCCTCGCGTCGAAATCCGGCCACCACAGGGGGGGAATTATCGCAGAGCAGCATTGCGGCACCGTCCTGCGACGCCGCCTGCGCGCCCTGGCGCTCGGCGGGCACGTTGTAGACCTGCAAGGTCTGGGCGACGACGACCTCGTCCGAGAACTCCCGCACGGCGCGCTCGCGCCCGCGCAGCCCCATTCGCGCGCGCAGCGCCGGCTCCTCGATCAGCCGGCGCAAGGCGGCGGCCAGTGCCGCGGCGTCCCTGGCCGGCACCAGCAGCCCGTTGTCGCCGTCACGGACGGTTTCGCGGCACCCCGGGACGTCCGTGGTGACCACCGGCAGCCCGCAGGCCATCGCTTCCAGCAAAGACTTCGGCAGGCCCTCACGATAGGACGGCAGGCAGGCGATGTCGCTCTCGTGCCAGACACCCGCCATGTCCTCGCGGTGGCCCAGCCACTCGACCACGCCTTCGCGAGTCCATTGCTCCAGCACCGCCCGCGCAACGCAGGATGGATTGACGCGGTCGAGCCCGCCGACCAGCCGCAAACGTGCCTGCACGCCTTGCCCGCGCAGCAGGCGGGCCGCCTGCACGAATTCTCCGATGCCCTTGTCGTACAGCATGCGGGCGACCAGGGTCACCACGGGCGCGCCCCCTGCGGCCCGCGGTGCCGGAACGAACTCCCGAACGTCGACACCGGCTCCTCGGATGAGGACCGCGCGCTCGGCGCAGACCGCCCCGGCGGCCACCATGCTGCGCAGGTCGTCGGGGTTCTCGAACACGGCCACGCCGTCCCGCACCTGCAGCGAGATCTTCAGCCACGCCTTGACGGCGGGCCGCAGCAGCCGCGCCTTCAGGTCGCTGGAGGTGAACACCCAGCCCATGCCGACCAGGGCATTCACCACCTGCATGGCGGGCAGCGTGTGGCAGAGAAAGCCGCCATAGAGCACCGGCTTCATGGCGATCTGGTGCACGATGTCGGGCCGCTCGCGCTTGTAGATCGCGCGGATGCGCAGCAGCGAGGCGATCTCCTGCAGGCAGTGCAGGCTGCCGCGCGTCATGCCCAGCGGCAGCACGCGAAAGCCCTCGGAACGGATGCGGTCGGCATGCGCGCGCAGATTGGTGACGACCACCACTTCCAGCCCGGCGTCGCGGGCGGCGCGCGCGCGCGCCAGGAAATGCGAGTAGAAGAACGCGTCCTCCACGACGAGGAACAGCAGCTTGCGGGGCGCGGGCATGTTCATGGTCGGCAGCCGGCGCGCCTCAGGCGCGCCCCTCCAGCGCGTCGGCCAGCGCCTTGCGCGTGCCGGGATCGAGTTGCGCGTCATCGCGCCGCACGCGGTAGCCGGAGCGGCGCAGGGCCGCGGCCGCGACGTCGCGGCCGGACTTCAGCATGCCGCAGGCGATCGCCAGCAGCACCTGGGCCCACTTGCCGCGCGCGGCCAGCAGGCGCACCTGGGCGAGCAGCTGCGAGCGGCGGGCGGTGAGCGACTTGCGCAGGTCCGGCGCCCCCAGCCGGTAGGCGAGCAGGACTTCGGGCAGGCACGCGTAGCGGCTGCTCGTGCTGGCCCGCACGAGCAGCTCCTGGTCCTCGGCGCGCAGGACTTCCGGCAGCCGGTAGGGATGGCGCAGGAACCAGGCGCGCCGCCCCATCCAGGTGGGGTGCGGCAGGGGGATGGTGTGCCAGGGCCGCGCGCACAAGTCCTCGTGCGCTGCGACGAAGGGCAGCAGTCCCAGCACCTCGCCGTCGGCCCGGAACACGGCGGCGCGGCTGCCCACCAGGTCCACCTCGGGGTGCGCCCGCAGGAATGCGAGCTGCAGTTCCAGGCGCCGCGGCAGGCAGATGTCGTCGGCATCCATGCGGGCGATGAACTCGCCGCGCGCCAGGCGCGCTCCTTCGTTCAGGCGCGCCGCGAGGCCGCGGCGCATGCCATCCGAATGGACCCGGATGCGCGGATCGCCGAGGGCGCGTGCCAGCTCGGCGCTGCCGTCGTCGCAGCCGTCGTCCAGCACCAGCACCTCGAAGTCGGTGAGGCTCTGGTGGCGCAGCGATGCGAGCGCCACCGGCAGGGTGCGGGCGCCGTTGCGCACCGGCAGGAGGATGGAAATGCAGGGCGCCGTCATGGGGTCACACCTGCAGCGCGGCACGCTGCGCTTCCCAGACCCGGCGGATGCCGTCGGCGCAGACGATGCGCGGGCGCCATTCCGAAATCCGCTGCAACGCGGACGCATCGAGCACGTTGCTGAGCGTCGTCGGAGCCTCGCAGGCGATGTAGCGAGCGCGAGGGTCGAGCGGCAGCGCCGGCTCGGCCGAGCGCCCCAGCACGATGACCTCGCGGCCGCTGTCCGCAAGGTGCCGCACCAGCGTGCGGCCGATGAACCCGGCGCCGCCAACCACGCAACAGCTCATGCTTCCTCCCTGACCACCATCTGCCGGCAGGGCTCGGCGCGGTCTTGCAGGATGGCTTCGTAGCGCCGGGCGATCACGTCCCAGCTGAAGTTCGCGCGCCAGCGGCGGCGCCCCGTGCTTCCCAGCGTCCGCAGCCGCTCGGGCTGCTCGGCCAGCTCGGCGATCGCGCGCGCGAGTTCGTCCGGCTTCGCCCGGGTGTATCCGCGCTCGTCCCTCGGCGCCGCACAGACCACCCCCGCCCCCGTCCAGCGGGCGATCTCCTGCGCGTTGCCCACCGGGACCGTGAGGAACGGCGTGCCGGCGGCCGCGGCCTCGTACAGCACCAGCGGCGAGTATTCGATGTTGGAGGCGAAAACGAACAGGTCGGCCGCCAGATAGGCTTGCACCAGCTCGGCGCGCGGGTAGTTCGTGTGCAGCGCGAGCTTGGTGGTGGGGGAGCGGCGATTCGCCGCCGCGATCCACTGCTGCAGGGTGTACGACTGCGACTGCGGCTGCCAGTGCTCCGGCAGCATCGTCCAGAAGCGCCGATGGCGGGTGCGCTCGTAGACGCCGCGGTGCACCATGAGCGCGGTGGCCGCGACGCCTTCGCGGCGCACATTGCCGGCGAGGCGCAGCGATATGCGCGCGGCGCGCACGCCGACGCGCAGCGGCGTGGAAACGATCTTCACCGGCCCGAACACGCGCTTGCCGGTCCGGACCGCGGCGTTGCCCGCCCGGGACGCGTAGTTGCGGAAGCGCCGGCCCACGCCGCCGAAGCCCTCGCTGCGGTAGACGCGCACCGCGCGGCCGAACATCCCCGGCAATACGGGATCGGGCCCCTGCGCCATGGCCGCGGCGGCCTGCGCTCGCGCGGTGGCCGACATGCAGTCCTCGCCGGAGTTCGCCGCAGCGGGCATCGGCGGCGGTGCCACGGGCGGCCTCGGCGGCTCGTTGCCATTGAGCAGCAGCGTTGCGTGCCGCCCGCCCTTGAGCTTCAGGCGGGCGAAGGCTTCCGCAACCTCGCGGTGGCCTTTCATGCCGGTGAGGCTGCCCACCGTGAGCAGCAGGAAACTGTCTTCCGGGATCCCATGCCGGCGGCGGAAGGACGGGTCGGGCTCGGCGTCGAACTCCAGCTCGCTCGCGCCGTTGGGCAGGATGGTGAAGGTGTCGATGCCGTGGGAGCGGGCGTAGTTGACGTCGCGGTAATCCTCGGCATAGAAGATCAGGTGGTCCCACTTGCGCAGGACGGCGGGCAGCGCCCGGAAGTAGTCCTGGTACGCCGGCTCGTACAAGCCTGAGAAGCCGCAGGGGATGAACACCTTGCGGCAGCGGATCTCGTCCAGCACGGGCCACAGCGCGTCGAAGGTCCACTGCTGCGCCGCCTTGACCATCAGCGCGTCGCAGGCGAAGGTGCGCACGAATTCGCGGTAGCGCTCCACTTCGCCGGCCATGCCGCGCACCGCGTTGCCCGCGATGTCGAAGCCGACGATCTGCACCCCGTGGAGCGAGCTGAAGTCGCGCTCGGGCAGCCGCGTGGTCGCCACCGTGACCTGGTGGCCGAAGCGCACGAAGTGCTCGGCGAGCTGCCGCATCACTTCCTGCACCCCGCCCACGCTGGGTGAGAAGAACTCGCACGCCAGCAGCAGCCGCATCAGCCCACCACCTTTCTGGCCAGGACATGCACCTTGCGCACCACGAAGCGTGCACCGCGCCAGGCCCGTGTCGTGATGGGGTGAACCCAGGAGGGCTGCACCACCTGGCGCATGTACTGGATGCGCAGCTGGCGGATCCAGCGGGCGCACCGGGCCTCGAACGCGCGCCGCTCCTCCTCGCACTCCACCTCGGCAGCCAGGCGGGCGAAGCAGCGCCTCAGAACCGCCTCCATCGCGCCCCGGTCCGGCCGCGCCGAGCGCGCGTGGGGCGCCTGGTGCAGCAGGGCCGCGATGTCGCGGCAATGGCGGTCGGGCTCGGAAAGCCCTGCCGCCAGCGCAATGTGCTCGGAGGACAGCCGCAGGAGACCGGCCTGGAAGGGATTCACCCCGGTGCGCGAGATGCTGCGGGGCAGTTCACGGTAGTCCACGAGGCGCTCGGGAAGGTTGGCCACGCGCCCGGTGCGGGCGATCCGGGCCCACAACTCGTAGTCTTCGGGCTGCCGCTCGGGATCGCTGCTGTACCCGCCCAGCGCGAGCACGGGCGCGCGCCGCAGCGTCACGGAACTGTGCACGAAGGGGTTGTCGAACAGGAGGTCCAGCTTCAGCACCGCATTCCAGGCGGGATGGTCGTGCGCGCGGCCGGAGGGTCCCAGCTCGGAGCAGATCCGCGCACGGCTGCCGAGCAGGAGGCACTCCGGATGCGCACGCAGCCAGGCAAGCTGCTTGTGCAGGCGATCTGGCGCCGAAAGGTCGTCATGGTCCTGCCGCGCGACCACCTCGCCGGTCGCCAGCTCCAGCCCGCGGTTCAGCGCCCTCGCGAGCCCCATGTTCTGCTGCTGCACGAGGCGGATGCGGGCGTCGCGGCGCGCGTGCTCCTCGAGGATGCCCTGCGTGCCGTCGGTCGAGCCGTCGTTGAGGATCAGGAACTCGAAGTCGCCGTGGGTCTGCCGCAGGATGGATTCGATCGCCGCGCCGACCTGGCCGGCGCCGTTGTACACGGGCATGAGCACGGTGAGCGTCGGCATCGGGTCCAGCGCCGGGGGCTGCTGCGCAACCTGCCAGCCGTAGTGGTGCCGCAGGTTATCGATCCAGTAGGTGCAGCGCGCCTCGAAATCGCGCTGCTCCGGCGCGCTGTCGGCCTGCGGCGCGATGCGCTCGAAGCAGCGCTGCAGCACGGCCTCCATGGCGCGCAGGTCCGGCCGGCGCGAGCGGGCCTGGGGCGCCACGTGGAACAGCGCCGCGATGTCGCGGCAGTGCGGGTCCGTCGGCTGCAGGCCGGCCGTGAGCGCGATGTTCTCGGCTGCGAGCAGGACCATGTTGGCCTGGAACGGGTTCTCGCCCGTGCGCGACATGCTCCGGGCGGCCTCGCGGTACACCAGCAGGCGCTCGGGCAGGTTCGCCACCCGGGCCGCGCGGCCGATGCGCGCCCACAGTTCGTAATCCTCCGGGGGCTGGCGACTGCGGTCCGTGCAGTAGCCGCCGAGCGCGAGCACGCGCTCGCGCCGCAGCATCACCGAGCTGTGCACGAAGGGATTGTTGAACAGCAGGTCCAGCTTCAGCACCGCGTTGGACGCCGGGTGATCGTGGGCACGGTCGGTGGCCGTGCGGCCCTCCATGATGCTGGCGCGCGTGCCGAGCAGCGCGCACTCCGGATGCGCCCGCAGGTAGGCGAGCTGCTTTTCCAGCCGCGTGGGTGCCGACAGGTCGTCCTGGTCCTGGCGGGCGACGAACTCGGCCCGGGCCAGCCCCAGGCCCTTGTTGAGGGTGGCGGCCAGCCCCATGTTCTCCTGCGCCACCAGCCGGATGCGCCGGTCGCGCGCGGCGTATTGCTCCAGGATGGCCCGCGAGTCGTCCTTCGAGCCGTCGTCGATGATCAGAAACTCGAACTCGCGCAGCGTCTGCGCCAGGATCGTCTCGATGGACTCGGCCAGGTACTCCGCCCCGTTGTACACGGGCATCAGGACGGTGACTTGCGGCGAGGCTTCCATCGCAACTTGTTCCCGCGTCAGATCCGGACCCAGCCCGCGGGGACCAGGTCCGAGGTGTCGATGCCGGGATCCGTGAACCAGCGCCGCGGGGCCACGACGATCTTGTCGGCCGACGGATCGAGCCAGGCGCCCCACCAGCTGAAGGAACTGTTGGCGATCACGTGGTGGCGGCACTGCTTCATCAGGTGCATGTCCCACGCTCCGCGCTCCGGCGGATTGCAGTCGACGTGCACCGTCGGGTGGGCGAAGGGCAGGTTCGCGCGCACCCATTGCTGGTCGTCGGAGAAGACGAAGAGCGTGAGCGGGCCGCAGCGCCGCGCGATGTGCTCCACCGCCTGCCGGTAGTACTCGGGCGAGCAGGTGCCGTGGTAGGCGGCCGTGGTGGGGTTGGTGACGTAGTCACCGCGCCGGACGTGCACCGAGACCGCGATCGTGCCCTGCATGTGCTGCAGCATCGCACGATTGGCCGCATCCAGGTTGTCCGCCAGGGTGAAGTCGCGCCGGATCGCGTCCGCCGCATCGCGGAAGTACTTCTCGCTTTGCCAGTAGCCTTCCAGCTGCACGGGCGCACCCTGCTGCAGCAGGCCGGGGTCGAAGTTGAAGGAGCGCTCGCGATAGAGCGGCGCCTGCGGGGCCTGGCGCGGGAAGAAGCGCTGCCGCAGTGCGCGCGCGCCCCGCGCGATCGGCCCGGGTGCGACTGCCGCGCTCGGGGGCTGCTGGATGCGCGCGCGCACGCGCATGGCATCCAGCTCGTAGCGGCGCAAGGTGTAGTGCGCGAACTCGCCCACGTCCAGCAGCAGCTCGCTGGCCGCGCGGTCGGCCAGGGCCCGGGCGGCGGCGTACTGGAACATCTGGTTCCCCAAGCCGCCGAGGAGCTTGACGCTGACGCTCACGGCCAGGCCTCGCCGACGGCCGTCGACGGCAGCCGCCGCCAGTTCTCCCAGATCCATTTGAACGCGTAGGTGCGCTCGTGCGTGGCCGCGAGCTGCGCCTGGATCGAGCGCATGCGCGCTTCCGCTTCCGGGACGAAGAAGTGGAACTGCACCTGGATCTCGCGCACATCGCGCACGGCCCCGCTGGCGACCAGGTGCTCCAGCAGCTCGTACTCGCCGCCCTCGATATTGATCTTCAGCAGCGCGATCTCGCCGCAGCCGGCCGCCCGCCACCAGGCAACGAAATCCAGCACGGGAACGTCGACGAGGTCTTTCCTGTCGCCGAAGGAAGAGCTCGCATCGGCGGCAACGCCGATGCGCATTCGCCCATCGGCGGAGGCCACCGCGGCCTCGACCACGTGGACGTCGGGATTGTCCTGAAAGCGCTTGCGGATCCGGTCCGCAAACTCGGGCACCGGCTCGAACACGAACACCTTCGGCCGGTAACGCGCGTAGATGTCGCTCGCCCACTGGCCCTGGTAGCCACCGAGGTCCACCACGACCTCGCCGACGGCGATGGAGTACTCCTGGCGCAGGGTCTGGTCACCTTCGCACGCGAGCCACTCGCCGTGTGCGAGCTGTTGTTCCGCGATCCAGGGCGGAGGAGGTTCCGGTTCGGGCTCCGGCTCGGGCTCCGGTTGCGAGCCCGGTTCCGTTTCAGGTGCGGGCTGCGCGTCCGCCCCCGGCGCGGCCTCTCCCGCGGTTTCGAGGCCTGGTCCCGCGGGCTCGGCCTGCCCATCGGCCCGAGGCCCCGCGGCACTGGCCCGCTGCGTCGGCGCCGCGGCAGGGATGGGCTCGGTTGCAGCGGTGGGGTCCACCGCACCGGTGAGCTCCGGCGCCAGTGCCGGCCCTGGCGCCGGCAACGGTGCTTGCGCGGACGCTTCGTCCCTGCGCGCGCCCTGGAACACCCGGGCGGCCGCGCGGCGCAGCACGGCGATCACGCGCTGCCTTCCTTGAGCCTGGAGAGCGCCCAGTAGTACTCGTCGGCCTGCCCGATCGGGAATCGGCGCAACTCGGGCGGCAGCAGTTGCCAGGCCTCCGGCCGGATCGGCACGCCGTGCCACACGAGTTCCGGGTAACCCTCGACGTGCACGGTGCCGTCGTAGCCGTGGAAGACGTAGGTCTCGAAGGTGGTGGTCTTCACCTGCACGGGCTCGTAGTGGGGCAGGCCGGCGGCAGCCGCGACGTCGCTGCGCACGAACACGGCGTTGACCTCGGTCGCCCCGGCCAGCACATAAGCCTTCTCGCGCGCCAGCCGGTGCAAGGCCGTCAGCGAGGCGCCCTGGTGCACGGCGGGATCGGCTGCCTGGACGAAGTCCACCTGCACCGGAATCGTGGGATTGAATTCCACGACGCACACGAATGGCCGGTATTCGCGCAGGTGCTGCCAGACGTGGTAGTCGTTGCCGTCGATGTCGATCGACAGCACGCCGAATTCGCGCGGGCACGCCGTGTCGGACAGCAGCCGGTCCAGCGCCTGCTCGCCGGTGGGGGTTACGAACACCGCCTTCACCGTCACGCCAAGCACCTGCGCGTAATTGCGCTCGGCGTCGCGCGCGCGGTCGGGCTCGCCTTCGATGAAGCAGCCTGCCCATCCCTGCGCGGCGAGCCGGGCGCAGTTGGAAAGGTGCAGGCCGTCCCAGGCGCCGAACTCGACGAAGTAGCGCGGGCAATCCGGCAGGTGCTCGAGAACGTACTCCAGCAGTCCGTCCTCCCCGTACTGGGAGTGGACATTGCGCAGCCGTCCGGCATACGCCGGTGCGGCGATGCCGGCCACCAGGCGGAGCTTCATTTCTTGGTCGTTTCCCATTGGAGGTGGGGCCGGTTCACCCCGGGCAGGCCGCCCGTCCAGCCATGGCGACGCGGGTCGCTGCCGGGCGGCTCGTACACCTCGAAGCGCAAGGCCCGCTCGGCGGCGAAGTGGACGGGATTGGGGAGCTCGTAACTGCTCAGGATCAGGGTGACGGTGTAACGGCCCGTGTTGACCAGGAAGGCCGGCACGATGCACGTGGCCTCGTATTCGCCCGCGGCCGAGGGCGCGACCTCCGCCGGGAAGGCGATGAAGAAGCGCTGGCCGTCCTGCAGGTAGAAATGGAAGTTCGGCACGACGCGGAAGGGAACGTCCCGACGCAGGCGATAGCGCAGCGTGCAGTGGAAGGGTTGGTGGATGGGCAGGCGCGCCGACGGCACGCCCGAGGCGTCCGTCAGCCGCCCGCCGATGCAGTCGGCGAAGTCACCGACCTCCCGATAGAGCTCGCTGACCCCGTCGACATACGCGTACTCGCCTGCCAGCCATTCGTCGCTCCAGCTGTCGTACTCCCTCGCCGGTTGCGCAGCGGGCCTGCCGGAGGGCGCTGCCGCCGGTGCAGCGGCCTCGGCCGTCGCAACCGTTTCCGCCGTCGCCGCGACCACGACCTCCGCGGGTGCGGAAGGTGCAGGCGGCGGGGGCGGAGTGGCCACCAGGTTGTCGAGCGTGTAGGCGGCGACTGCCGCTTCGACCGGCCCGTAGGTATGCAGGCGGCCGTCCTTCAGGTACATGGCGGTCCTGCAGGTCTGCATCACGGCCTGCATGCCATGGCTGACGAACACAATGGTGCGCCCTTGCCTGCCGGCCAGTTGCATCTTGTCCATGCACTTGCGCTGGAAGCGCATGTCGCCCACGGCCAGCACCTCGTCGAGGATGAGGACGTCCGGATCCAGGTGCGCCGAAACCGAGAAGGCCAGCCGCACGTACATGCCGCTGGAATAGA
>Ga0255338_1002679_pt1 | contig 24546 bp, 12 predicted proteins | sample MeOH1_35cm_T4_19_FD_203715 | JGI IMG/M metagenome (GOLD analysis project Ga0255338, IMG submission 203715) | Sandy soil microbial communities from University of British Columbia, Vancouver, Canada - MeOH1_35cm_T4_195 | ecosystem: Engineered > Artificial ecosystem > Sand microcosm > Unclassified ...
TCAACGGCTACTCCCGCTCGACCGGCTCGGTGTACGTCGGGTCCGACGGCGCGCGCCTCGACCTGACGCCGTTCCTGCCGAAGGCCGTCATCACCGGCCAGGTCGGCCTCGGCGTCGGCAACCCCGCGCCCGCCCCGTACGGCCTGGGCGTCGGCATCAGCGCGGTCGCCCTGTCCACCGACATCGCCTCCTCGAACCTGTCGGGCGGCACCTTCATCCCGGCCGGCTCGACCTACGCCGTGTACTCGATCTCCGGCTTCGATCCCGGCGGCTACATCCTGCGCGCCAACACGCAAGGCCTGAGCGCCGTCACCACCGGTCCTCTCGTGGTCGCGGGCACCGTGACCTTGTCGGGGATCGACTTCCCGAACTTCGGCGCCGGCGCCTCGATCACGGGCACGATCTCCGTCGTCGCGCCCAACGGCAGCCGCATCTGGGTCAACGCCTGGTCGCCGGGCTCCTTCAACTTCGGCTCGACCCAGGTCTACGTCAACGCCAACGCGGCCAGCTACGCCCTGCCCGGCCTCGACGCCGGCGCGACCTACCAGCTCTACGCGAACATCGACGGCCAGGGCGAGTATGAGGCCGTCGGCGGCTTCCCGCGGCTCGTCGTGCCGCCCGCCGTGGACAACTTCACGCTCGCGGCGGCCTCCGGCGTCATCTCCGGCACCATCATGCTCCGCCCGGGCAGCACCGACTTCACCAACGTCACCTTGACCGTGCTGACGATCGCCTCCCTGCGGCCGGACGACGTCGGGCGCACCTTCGTCGAGGTGTCCACGAGCCTGCCCAACTTCCTGTGCGCCGACGGCTCCTCGGGCGCCACCGGCTACTGCCCGGCGGGGATCTCGTCGGCCACCTTCCGCGTCACCGGCCTCAACACCCAGACGCTCGACATCCGCTTCCTCCACTCCACGACGGGCCAGTCCTCTCGCCACCCGGTGTCCGCGGTCAACGGCTCGACCTTCACCGTGGTCTCCGACCTGCGCGCCTCCACCTTCTCGATCTCCGGCTTCCTGGTCAACCAGATCACCGACACGACCTTCAACACCAACGCGAAGATCCTCGCCAACGCCCCGAACCTCGTCCCTCAGGGCTATCCGGCCGGCCTCTCCGCGACGACCGCGCGCGTGACCGCGGTCCGCCAGGAGATCGACACCTACGGCGTCGCGATCTCGACGATCTTCAACCCGATCAGCAGCCGCGTGGGCTTCCTCGACGCCTCCGGCGCCTTCACCATCCCGAACATCCCCAACGGCGTCTACATCGTGCGCACGACCGACCTGCGCTCGTGCTCGACCTGCGCGATCATCGCGCCGTCCGTCGGCCGCACCGTGACCGTCTCCGGCGCCGACGTCTCCAGCGTGACCTTGACCGTCTCCAACGGCTACAACGTCTCCGGGACCATCTCCCTCGACGGCGGCCTCCTCGACGCCCGCGTCTTCGAGCTGCGCGTCCTCAACAAGCGCCAGGAGGTCGTGCGCTCGACCGTCGCCTACCTCGGCGACCTCAGCCTCGGCGCGATGTCGGGCTCGGTGGACTACGCCTTCACCAACCTCCCGGCCGGCGAGTTCTACACGCTCACGGTCCGCGGCCAGCTCTTCCCGATCAAGTACGTCGGCCGCCCGCTCAAGTTCCCGGACCCGGCGCTCTCCCCGAGCGGCCTGCAGTCGAACCTGACCGCCCAGAACGTGACGATGCAGCGCGCCGCCTACATCACCGGCCGTCTCAAGGACGGCGGCACCGGAGAGCTGATCGCGGCGTCCAACGCCGGCTGGCTCGCCCCGAACTTCGCGATCACGGCGACCGCCAACCCGTGGACCGAGGGCGGCTACGTCGTCGCGCCGTCCTCCATCAATAACCGCCCGATCGAAGGCGACGGCTACTTCCGCGTCGGCCCGCTGGTGCCCGACGTCTCCTACGACCTGCGCCTGGCCCAGGCGACCTGGGACCCGAACTTCCTGGCCTCGGGCAGCCAGAACTACGCCCCCGTGACCATCTCCGGCCTCAAGCCGACCCCCGGCGAGATCCGCGACATCGGCATCGTCTCCCTCGGCCAGGGCCAGTCCATCACCGGCGTCGTGCGCTCCACGACCACCGGCCTGCCGCTGGCCAACATCAAGGTCACCGCCCGCCCGTCCTTCGGCACCGAGGAAGACCTGCTCGTGCAGACCTTCTCCAACCAGCAGGGCGCCTACTCCCTGTGGGTGTCGAGCGCGATCTCCAACCAGTTCAACCTCGTCGCCGCGCCCCGCGACGGCAGCCAGGCCAGCGACGGCCGCTATTACGGCACGGTCGAGGTCACCAACCTCAACCTGCAGACGCAGACCAGCGCCAACTTCCTCCTCACCCCGCTCTCGGTCGTGGTCACCGGACAGATCGTCGTCGCCGACGCGGCGAGCGGCGGCGCGCTGAGCTATCCGTTCGGCGACAAGCGCGGCTTCCCCGCCGCCGCCATCAACCTCCAGCCGGTCGGGACCGTCCCCGAGAACCCGCTCGGCGACATCGAGGCGACGACCGTGGAGGGCGGCCTGTTCAGCATCCCCGGCCTCTCCACCGGCGTCTACAACCTTCACGCGACCAGCCTCGGCTACGCGGTGTACAACGCCACCGTCTCCGTCATCGGCTCCTCCTTCTCCATCTTCACCGGCTCCAACACCCCGGTCAGCCCGATCACGCTCGCGCGGGGCGCCACGGCCACGGGCCGCATCCTCAAGTCCGACGGCACCTCGCCCAACTCCAGCGAGGTCGTCGGCGTCGCCGCCGCCAACTTCGGCGCCGGGGAGTTCGTCGTCGGCTCCGTCGAGACGGACGCCGTCGCCAAGACCGTCAACGCCTACACCATCTCCGGCTTCAAGGCCGGCATCTCGTACAACATCGTCCTCCTCTCCGGCTCCAACGGCCAGGAAGTCTCCTTCCCGACCGAAGGCGCGGGCGTGGTCTTCACCGCCTCCGAGTCCACCACCACCAAGACCATCAACCTCACCTACAAGCCGGCCGCCCTCGACTGCCTGGGCACCGCCAAGGCCCTCGACGCCGCCCGCTCGCGCTTCCTCGTCCAGGTCGACTGCCTCAAGCCCCTGCGCCAGGCGACCGCCGCGGACGACGACCTGACCACCATCCTGACGGTCTCCACCTTCACCGCCGCGGGCGCGGCCCTCGCCTCCCCGAACGGCAGCGGCACCCTCAACAACCCGTCGAACTCCACGAACCGCCGCTTGCTCACGGCGACCTACACGCTCGCGCCTCTCGAGACCCGCTTCTCGATCCGCATCCGCGCCTTCGCCTCCGAGGTCGACCCGACCACCGGCGACAACTTCGCCATCGACAAGGTCTTCGACTTCTACGCCGGCCTGGACTCCTCCGCCGACGGCCGCGCCACCAACATCAACGGCGGCAGGGTCGGCATGAAGCCCTCCGCGCAGGACGAGGAGCTCGGCCTCGACGAGCGTTCGGGCATCTTCCTGCCCCCCGGCGCCTTCGGCGAGGGCTCCGACAGCCTGGCCGACTCGGGCGTCGTCGCCAACCCGACGACCACCGTCAACCTGTCCATGACCAAGGGCCGCGACCAGACCCTCGCCAAGGCCCTGTCGCTGGCGACCCGCGGCTACGCGCCCGCCGCCCTCCAGGTCGCCGACGTCCCGTCCGCCTTCCCGGCCGAGATGTGGGCCGCGATGTCCACCTACCGCACGCAGGCCTCCACCACGCAGGTCGGCGGCGCCAACCCGATCTCGGCCTTCTACTCCATCTTCCTGCCCGCCGGCATCCGCCACCAGCTCAAGGAGCGCGCCGACCTGACGCTCTCCTACAACCTGGCCACCTCCACCTCCACCACCGACGACAAGATCCAGATCTACTTCTACAACGCGGTGCTGGGCCGCTTCGTCCCCGAGACCACGAACCGCCGTCTCGACACGGTCAATAAGACCGTCACCGTCTCCGTCGACCACTTCTCCACCTTCGTCGTCCTCGACTCCACGCCCGTGGCCACCTCCACCGTCTCCTTCGGCGGCGCCGACATCGCCGTCGCCAACTTCCCGAACCCGGCCGACTGCATCACGCACTCCAACATCGCCCGCAACGCCACCCTCTTCGGCTCGGGCGGCGTGCACGCCCCGTTCTCGGGGACGATGATCCGCACCTCGATCCCGCTGTCCGGCACGCCGCAGGACCTCAAGATCAACATCTACACCGTCACCGGCGAGAAGATCCGCACCATCGAGCAGGGCCAGGTGCCCGCCGGACAGACCTACTACACGCCCTGGAACTGCACCAACGACAACGGCCAGACCATCGCCAGCGGCGTCTACATCGGCGAGGTCATCCACGGCGGCCGCCGCAAGTTCTTCAAGATCGCCATCATCAAGGGGAGCGGCCTGTGATATATAAATACAGCGCCGTCTTCCTCGCTCTCCTCCTCCTGGCGGGGCCCGCGTCGGCCGCCAAGTCGGGGGGGACCTCCGGCGCCCAGTTCCTCAAGCTCGGCTCCGGCGCCCGCGCGGGCGCCATGGCGGACGCCTTCACCGCCGTCGCCGACGACGCCTTCGCCGCCTACTACAACCCCGCCGGCCTGGCCCGCCTCAAGGGCCCCCAGATCGGCGGCGCGCACTCCGCCCTCTTCCAGGGCGTCAGCTATCAGTCCCTCGCCTTCGTCCTCCCGTTCGGCCGTTCCAACGGGCGCGAGCGCATCGAGACCGCCAACAACCGCCACGCCCTCGGCCTCTCCATCTATTATCTCGGGGTGGGGGAAATCGAGCGCCGCACCGGCGACTCCACCTTGCCCGTCGGCACCTTCAACTCCGCCGACTCCGCCTACGCCGCCACCTACGCCTACGCGCCCAACGACAACCTGAGCCTCGGCTTCACCGGCAAGTACATCCACCAGTCCATCGACTCCTACAGCGGCTCCGCGATGGCCGCCGACCTGGGCGCCCTCTACCGCGTCAACCCGCACACGGAGAAGCCGGTCAACCTGGCCCTCTCCCTGCGCAACATCGGCAACCGCATCGGCTACGTCTCCAGCCAGACCGATCCGCTGCCCACCACGGTCGTCGTGGCCGGCGCCGCCGAGCTCACCAAGGGCCTCACCGTGGACCTGGACCTGGGCAAGGCCCGCGACTCCGACCTCTACGCCGCCTTCGGCCTGGAGGGCCGCCGCAACCTCACCGAGGGCGTGGGCGGGGCCCTGCGCTTCGGCTACACCTCCTCGCGCCGCGACAACGGCGGCCTGGCGGGCGTGACCGCCGGCGGCGGCCTGGCCTTCAACAAGGCCAACTTCGACTTCGCCTGGATCCCGTTCGGCTCCCTCGGCGACGCCTTCCGCTTCTCGCTGCTCGTCAAGTTCTAGGGTGAAGCCGAGCTGGGAGACCCTCAAGCTGGTGCGCTGGCGCGCGCAGGGCAAGACGCGCGCCCTCTGCGCCGGGAGCGGCCTGGCTCGCGTCCCCGGCGGCTTCTGGGCCGTCGCCGACGACCTCCACCACCTCGTCCGCATCCCCGACGGCAAGGGCCACGGCCGCGGCTACCGCCTGTTCCCGGGCGAGCTGCCCTCGGCCGCCGGGGCGCGCAAGCGAGTCAAGAAAGACCTGGAGTCCCTCATCGATCTGGGAAGGGGGCGTCTGGTCGCCTTCCCGTCCGGCTCCAAGGACCGGCGCGCGCGCGGGTCCCTCATCACGCTTGACGCGCAAGGGCGCTTCAAGAAGGCCGTCGAGGTCGACTTCCGGCCCCTCATGGACCTTCTCGAGACGGAGGTCCCAGGGCTGAACATCGAGGGCGGGTATGTCGCCCGCCGCAAGCTGGTCCTCCTCCAGCGCGGCAACGGCAAGCACGGCTTCAACGGCCTCGTGAAAGTCCGCCTGAAGGCCTTCCAAAAGGGCCTGGGAGGCCGCTGGCGGGCCTCCGCGCTCCACATCCGGGTCAAGCGCGCTCCGCTCGGTTCCTGGGGCCGCACGTCCCTCTCGTTCACGGACGGGTTCTTCCACGAGGGCGTGGGGTACTTCTCCGCCGCCGCCGAAGGGGGGAAGGACACCTACCGGGACGGGAAGGTCTCGGGGTCGGTGATCGGGGCTTTGGTGAAGGGCAAGAAGCCGGCGATTCTGGCCCGGCTCAAGGGCGAGAAGATCGAGGGCCTGGCGCTCAAATCGGTGAAGGACGGCCTGCTCGAGCTGTGCGCGGTGACGGACGCGGACGATCCGCGGCGGGCCTCCCGGCTCCTGCGGGTCTGGGTCAAGAAGGCGGCTTAATCTCGCGGCCGTCTCGAAGTGTTAGTACTGACATAGCCTGCAGTGTTTGTCGGTTTTCATGCTCGCCCACAATTGCGTCATACCCCTTGTTATCCAATCACAATCCGACAATACTGACTAGTCAGGTCACCTTGTTAGGCTGACCAACCTAATACTAGTTAGGGCACCGCATGAACTTTATCAAAGCACTCATCGTCACACTGCTGTTGCTCATTGGAGGCACGGCCTCGGCTGATGCGCCTAGTGTGAAATTTGCACATGCGGAGGAAGCCGAAGCCCTGCTTAAGGTGGCGCAAGCTGAAAAGGATCCAATAGCTAAAAGGAAGCTCTTGTGGCAGTTCATGGCAAAGCATGATGACACCAAGTATGGTCTGAACAATGAGGATTACAACTACTATGCCGGCAAAGCCGTAGGACTTTTCCTTCAGTCAGCTAGCAACGAAGACGAGTATCTTTCCCTAGCTAAAGAACTGATTGAGCAGGACAAGCATCCTCGGGCTCGTGCTTACGCATTGGCAGCGCTGGCGAGCTACTACGAGTCCCACGGAAGTTCTATCGCGGCGAGCACAATTTATCAGCGTCTTGCCGGACCTGACGGTGAGTATGAAGCCGGTTGGAATGAATCATTTGCGATGGGCGCGAAGCATAGGCTTTGGGTTGCTTCACCCGAGGGAATTAAAGACGCGAAGGATAAAGCCGAGCAAGCGCTCGCATGGGAAAAGGAGCGGGCGAACCGCATACCAGCATCTCCGTACTCAGGTCCAGGGACAGATCCTGGTCCGAAAGAAGATCTATACCGCTTTGCTCTCATTTCAACGGCGATCCTTGCCGGCATTTTCATTTACGTGGCGTTCAGAGTCCGGAAACGAGGCGTGCCCTAACTAATGGATAGAGCGGACGGCGGCTCAGTGAGGAATATCTTAATAGCCGCCGCCGCTCATCCTCGGCGTTAGGGCGCCATTCAGCACAGGTAAAACGTGAGCAGCATAAACATTGGTCGTCTTCAGAGAACAATCCGCGCAGTGCTCGCAGTGTCAATTTGCTGCACAATAGCTTCTATACTCATGATTCCGCTGCTCTATGGGCTCATGGATCAATCACGAAGCAGGCACTTTCTGGAACTGGTATCCACCCTCGGAGTAGGCACCGCTGCATATCTACTGAGCTGGATATCCCCGCTCGCATTCGGAATCGGATACTGGAAACGGAAGGAGATAGGCACCAAAGCACTCTACCAGGCACTATTGAGCTGCATCCTGACATACGGCTCAGTGTTCGCGGTAGCAACGGTTTTCACTTACAAATTCATGACTGCAAAAGGTTTCTAAAGGCGACAAATCAGATGAAAAGACATGGCGAACAACGCTCGCGCCCTAACCATCGGATTCTGCGGACCGCGGCCTCGTTTGGTTGGACTCATATAGCCGCGGCCGCAGATCCTCAGCGTTATGCCCACTAAGCTATTCACGCAGCACCTAGATCAAGACTCATCGGCGGCATTGGATTTGCTGGCACACAGCAACATTCAAACGCTGATGAGCAGGTGGTGCGATGTAGAGGCTGGGAGCTCAATACTGACAGTCTCATCTGTCTCAATCCCGCTTCTTGATGGGCGCTTCGTCGTTATCAAAAACGACTGGGCCGACACACCGAAAGACGCACTCGACTATTATTTTCTTTCTGCGCGCATCACATCAGCACCACACGACATCTCATTCAACCCTCACCCCAAGCCAGGCGAAGCGAATTTCATTGGTGACCATCTCAGCTTGAATCTGGGCGCGGCGGCTCAAGTGAAGAAGATAGATGTGCTCGCATTAGAGGAAAAGAGCTCGGAAGAAGCCGTTCACTATGACGCAGGCCTCTTAATCACAAGAGAAGATGGACTCAAAGTGGCGGTAGTTCGGGCGGCTGATTCAATCACTGGATTTTTAAGGATTGGGCATAAGGGGAACGATGTCAAAGATTTGCTCTCAGGCCTTAACGTCAGATTGTCGTTCGGGGCATAACCATCGGATTCTGCCGACCGCGGCCTCGTTTGGTTGGACTCATTTAGCCGCGGCGGCAGATCCTCAGCGTTCGACGTCCGAAGCGCCGTGACGGAAAAGGCGCACGAACTCTTCCCCGGAAGAGTGATTATCCATCATGATAGATCACGGCTCAACGGAAAACAGACATCGAACAAACGGCGACGATCAGAAGGATGGGGCCGTCATGGTCGGCGAAACGGCGGGGATGATCAGGAAGAGCGATCTTAAAGGACCATGACCAAGAAACGCCTCGCCCGCCTCGGGGTCGTCTTGCTGCTGCTCGGCGCGCTCTGCGTCGTGGGAGGGCTCGTCCTCGTCGGGCGGTCCCTCGGCGGCCCCGTCGTCACCGTCGTCAACGAGTCCGAGGCCCGTCTCAGCGATGTGACCCTGACCGGCGAGACCTGGCGTCACGCCGTCCCCGACATCCAGCCGGGCGCGAAGGCCGTCGTCACGCCGAAGTTCGGGGGGGAGACCGGCATGTCGCTCTCGTTTGCGGCCGGCGGCAAGATCCATTCACCCAAGACCGGCATCTACCTGGAGAGCTCCGGCGGCTACCGCATCGACGCAGTCGTGCACAAGGATCTGTCCGTGACCATGACCTATAAGGGATCCCGATGACCCGCGCCCTGGTCCTCGTCCTGTGCCTCGCCGGCGCGGCCCGATCGGAGGAGTCCTCGACGGGCATACCCAATTTCCGCGAGGTGGCCCCCGGCGTGTACCGCGGCGGCCACCCGACCTCCGCCGGCTGGGCGTACTTGAAGGCGAAGGGCGTGAGGACGGTCGTGAAGCTCCATCTCCCGTCGGAGGGATCCGACGAGGAGGCCGCGGCCCTCGGCATGACGGTGATCGACGCGTCCGGGCCGCCCGCGACGATCAAGGACGTCTTCGGCGCCCCGAAGCCGGAGCGGCTGAAGCTCGCCGTCGAGTCCCTGAACGACGAGAGCCTCAGGCCGGTGTACGTCCATTGTTTGCACGGGGAGGACCGGACCGGGCTGATCGTCGGGCTTTACCGCGTGCTTCACGGCGGGCAGACGAAGGTCGCCGCATACCGGGAGATGCGGCGCCACGGCTTTCACCGTTCGCTGAGAGGGCTTCGGGCCGTGTGGAAGCGGTTCGACGGACGGTCCATCCCCGGGATCCCGAAGGAGGATTGACATGAGAGCGCGACTCTCCGCCGGAGCGGTCGCCGTCCTGGTCCTGTCGCTGTCCGCGTGCGAGCGGCTGGCCGAAATGGGCCTGTACCCGAAGGAGCAGGAGACGAGCAGCCCCAAGGGGAACCTCGGCGCCCTGCGCAGCGCGTTGAGCATCTACTACGGGGACCTCGAGGGGCAGTACCCCGAGGACATCACGGCCCTGACGGTCGGAGGGAAGTACCTGACCACCATACCCGCGGTCAGCCCGATGGGCAACCACCCCGCGTCGTCGATGAGCCGTCTGGGGACCCAGCTCACCGACGAGGGCGGCTGGCTGTATAATAACGTCCCGAAGGACGCGAACGTGGGGAACATCATGATCAACTGCACGCATACCGACGTGAAAGGCTCCGTGTGGGCCTCGTACTGACATGAACAAGACCAAGGCGATCGTCCTGGCCGCGTTCACCGTGTGGCCCGTGGCGTACATGGCGTTCTTCATGGCGACCGTGGCCTCGTCCTTTTTTATCATGAGGGGCGGCTCGAGCCAGATGCCGCCGTTCTTCGGCGTGCTGATCGCGCTGCACTTCTTCACGATGGCGGAGATGCTCGGCCTGATCGTGTTCTACATCCTGCATCTGTTCAAGACGGACGCCATCGCGCAGGACAAGAAGGCCCTGTGGGCCGTCGTGCTGTTCATGGGGAACGCGATCTCGATGCCCGTGTATTGGTATCTGTACGTCTGGAAGCCGCTCCGGAGCGAGCCGTCCCGCCCACTATGACCAAAGTCACAGTCGCGTAATTCCGGCATATAATCTTGGGGTGACGGTTTTCGAAGCCTCCAACGACACGCTCAAGGAGTTCTACCTGTTCGTCTCCGCCCGGTCCGTGGACGCGGTCCTGCGCGCGCACTGCGCCCGCCCGCCGAAGGAGATCGCGCATTGGAGGAAGGGCCAGGCGATCTTCTACACCGAGGTGGAGATATTCCCCGACGAGACGCTGGCCTGGGAGTTCCTGGAGAGGTACGTCGGCATCCTGGAACGGACCGGTTGGAAGGTCTTCGTCCAGCCCGCGGGCTGAAATGACGAATTCGCCAGTAAAATCCGGCCGAACCCTGTAACAAAACCGTCTCCAGCGGACGCGTTCGCGGGGCTAGACTAATAGGAATGCCCCGGTTCCGGGTTTTTCTCATGGCGGCGGTCGTTCTCGCCGTCGCTGGCTCCGCTCGCGCCGCCGTCCTGCGCGAGGCGACGGGCCTCGTCCAGGTGCGGTCCGCCGGAGGGGACAGCTGGCGGCCCGCGGGGAAGACGCCGCGGCCGCTCGGAGAAGGGGACGGCATCCGGACGGGCTTCAACGCCAAGGCGCGCGTCGAGCTGAGCGGGGGGACGGTCCTCGTCGCCGAGGGCAACGCCCACGTGTCCATCGAGGTGGATGCGCCCGGCCACACGAACGTCCACGCGCTGTTCGGAACGGTGCGCATGATCGCGGACGCGCCGCGCGGGCGGGCCGTGTCGGTGCGCACCCCGACCTGCGTCGTGCGGGCGCGCGGGGAGCGCGTGCTGGTGCGCGTCACGGTCGCGGGCGGCGGGAGCACCACGGTCGAGGTCGAGGAGGGCGTGGCCGGCGTCGAGGACAACCGCGGAGCGTCGGTGATCCTGAGGAGGGACCAGCGCATCGAGGTGGACCTCGCGGGCGTGCATGAGCCGACGGCCGCGCCCACGCCGGTGCAGGCGCGCAAGACCGACTTCATGGCCTTGATGCGCCGCGAGCTCGGCTTCGAGCTGGGGCGCGACGCGGACTACGCCGCGGCCGCGCGCGAGACGCGCCGGGCGGAGCGCGAGCAGGGGCGCCTGCTCACCGACGCCGACGGAAGGCGCGTGCGCGTCGAGGAGTACGTGGTGCGGCCGGCGGGCAACAGATTGGCGCTCGTGGTGATGAACGGAAGGCCCGACGGCCTGTCTTACTACTCGTGGGACGGGACCTTCGACGTCGCCCTGCCGGCCGACCTGTCGGGCGTCTTCTCGAGCCTGCGGGGCGGCGCGTCGGCGAGCGCGTGGACGGTGACGGATTTCACCATGACCCGGGCCGACGCCGTGGGATCGCTGGCGGAGAAGGGCTCCGGCGGTCATCAGGTGGACCTGAACGGGAACGCCGACCCGCTCGACGACGTCGCCGGGGGCGGGACGGCGTTCCGCACGGTGTTCGACCGCTACGGGCTGTACGCGGACGGCGTGCTCAAGCGCGGGTTCACCGGCGTGAACCTCCAGGCGTACTCGGACGCGGCGGCGAGCACGACGAACGATCCTCTGAGCGGGGCGCTGCTCGGGGCCGCTTTGCCGGTGGTCGTCACCAACACGACCTTCCCGGACGCGGCGTCGGCGCGTCAGGTGCGGCGCGAGTCGTACGGGGACGGGACCACGCTCACGCGCGAGACGCTGTCGCTCGAGTTCGGCGGCGGCGTCGGGCCGCGGACGGGCTTCGGTTCGCCCGACCGCAATGCCGAGGACCGGACCTCGTTCGGAGGACGGACGATCAGGATCGTCCTGCCCTCGGACGCCATCGGCGTGACGAGGCAGGTGCCGTGAGGACATTGATCCTGCTGGCGCTGCTGGCGTCGCCCGCGGGCGCCGTCGAATGGACTCCCATAGCGGGCGTCCAGGCGCTCGGGGGCGCGCACTTCTTCCGCGGGGACAAGGGCGCGTTGTCGGGGAACGCCGACGCCGTGCTCGCGGCCGCGGTCCGGTACGACGACCGCTGGTCGTTCCTGCCGTCGCTGCGCTCCGCGTACGAAGGGACGCGCCGGGTGACCGACACGCTCGGGACCGCGACGCCGGCGCAGGAGCGCATGGAGCACAAGGTCGCGTTCCGCGCGGTGTGGGCGGATCCCATGTCGCGCTGGCGGCTCAAGCCCGGGATCTCGTACAAGCTCGGGTTCCTGAAGGAGACGGCCGACGAGTCCTGGGGCGGAGGCTTGTTCGACGAACGGCAGTGGACGGTGGGCTTCGAGACTGAGTACCTCACACGGGAGCCCCACTCGGTGCGCGCGTCGCTGGACTGGTTCGACGCGTCGTATCCGAACTACACGAGCCTCGAGTCGCAGGCGGCCCTGCAGTTCGCGGGCGCGCCGGTGGCGCGAGAGCTGGTGGGCGACAAGGTCCTCGACCGCAGCGGCGCGCGGCTGGGGCTGGCGTTCGACATGCCCGTCGGCGAGCGCGTGCGGCTCGACGCGGGGCTGTCCACGGTGTGGTCCCGCTACGGCAGCCAGAATGTCGTCAACGAGGCGGGGCAGTTCGACGCGGACTCCCGCGCGGACTTCCTGACCGCGATGAGCGTCGCCGCGCGCATGCCGCACGAATGGAACGCCGACCTTCGCGCCCTCGGCTCGCTGACGCTGGGGATGGGGGTGCTGTCGTCGAACCAGAACGGCTACGACGCCTCGCGCGGGACCTTCCTGGCCAAGTTCTACGATTATCGCGAGGTGACGGTGACGCCGGCGGTGAAGCTGCTCGTCGGGCCGGAGCGCGCGCCGGTGTCGGTGGACCTGTCGATCGGCTGGCGGCGGCGCTCGTACGGCGGCCGCCGGGCGCAGGACGCGACGGGGGCGTACACCGGCGGGCCGCTGTCGACGACGGAGTGGACCGTCGCGAGCACCTTGACCTACCCGATCGTCAAGCGCTTCAGCCTCGTGTTCACGCTCGAGCGCGCGAGCGCCAAGTCGAACCAGCGCTTCGAGCGCTATTACCGCTACGCGTACGAGGCGACGAGCATGCTCGCCGGCTTCCGGTGGGACTGGTGATGAGGCGCCTGCTCGCCGCCGTCTGCGCCGTGATGCTCGCGGGCTCCGCGCGGGCGGCGGCGGTCGTCTGGACCGGCGGCGCGACCGGGGACTGGAACGCCGCCGCGAACTGGACGCCCGCGGCGGTGCCCGGCGCGTTCGACGCGGTGACCATCCCCTCCGGCACCGTCGTGGCCTACTCGACGGACCCGGCCCTCGGCGTGGCCTCGCTGACCTTGGGAGAGTCCGGCGTGACGCCGGCGGCGGTGCTCCAGCTCTCGACCGGGCTCGCGGTCGGCGGGACCTTGCTCCTGCGCGACGGCGCGGCGCTGCAGGTCTCCACGGACGCCTCGGTGTCGGCGGTCGACATCGCCTTGCTCCGGGGGACGAGCGCGGCCTTCACCGTCGGGCCCGTCGCGGCGGGCCCGGCGCCCTTCCTGAGGTTCTACGCCTCGGGCTCGTTCAACCTGTCCGGCGGGTCGACGATCACGGCGCGCGGCCGCGGCTACGCGGGCGGCGCCGGCGTCGCGGCCGGGGCGGGCCCGGGCGGAGGCGGCGCGGGCTCGGGCGCGTCGGGCGGCGGCGGCGGCGGCCACGGCGGCGCCGGAGGCGCCGGAGGAGCGGGCGCCAACGCCGGGCCGGCGTTCGACGCGGTCCTCCCGGCGGACGGCGGCGCGGGCGGCGGCGGCACGCCGTCGGCCGACGGCGGCGCGGGCGGCGGCGCCGTCTACATCGCCGCGTCCACGGCCGCGCTCGACGGCCTCATCGACGCCGACGGCTTGGTCGGCGTGTCGGCGGGCTTCGAGGGAGCGGGCGGCGGCGCGGGCGGCGCGGTGATCGTGGACGCGGCCGTGATCCGCGGGACCGGGACCGTGTCGGCCCGGGGCGGCGACGGCGGCGCGGGCGCCACCTTCGGCGGCGGCGGCGGAGGCGGCGGGCGCCTGTCGCTGCGCGAGCGCGCCTATGAGACGATCGCCTCGACCCTGACGCTGCGGACCGACGCGGGCGGCTTCGGCTTCGGCGGCACCTTCGGCGCCAACGGCGCGGCCGGCGTGCTCGACCTCGACCCCCTGCATTGGACGGGCGAGGGCGCGGACACCTTGGCCTCGACGCCGGGGAACTGGAGGGGCGGCGCCGTCCCCCACGGCGGCGAGCGGCTCGTGTTCGGCGCCTCGGACACGGCCCGGACCGCCGTCTGGAACCTCTCGGTGGTCCCGAGCAGCGTCACCTTCCTGCCGCAGTTCTCGACGACGGTGGTGCTCGCCTCGTCGATGACGGTGGAGGGGACCTTCGACATGGCCGGCGGCACGGTGAGCGCCGCCCCTGCGCGCGCCCTGCGCGTGGACGGGGCGCTGTCGCAGACGGGCGGGCGCCTCGACCTGAGCGCTTCGACCATCGCGGTCGCCTCCGGCGGCGGCGCCTTCCCCGCGGTCTTCTTCGACGCGGGCGCGCGCTACTTCGTCGTCGGCGGGGCGTCCCCGGCGACGGCGACGGTCTCCGGATTCCTGACGGTGGGGTCGAGCGCCGCCGTGCACGCCGGCGCGCAGCTCGTCCTGGCGACGGGGACCTTGACCCTCGGCGGGAACGGGCCTTTCGTCGGGACCGGCGGCGTGACCGCCTCCAGCGGGCATTGGACGGTCGCCTCGGGCTCGACGCAGGCCTGGACCGGGGTCAACGGCTGGCTCGGCTCCCTGCGCGCGGCGAGCCTCGGCGCCGCGGGGCTGACCGTGTCCTCGGCGGCGGGGGCGTTCACCATGACCGGGAGCCTGGCCGTGGACGCGGCCTCGGTCCTGCGCGCCACCTCGACGGCGCTGTCCGTGGGCGGAAGCTGGTCCGTGCTCGGCTCCGCCGATCTGCGCAATTCGACGGTGACCTTCGCCGGCGCCGCCGGCTCGACCGCGACCGTCGCCGCGGGCGCGGCCTTCGAATACCTGACCATCGCCGCCCCGGGGGCCGCGGTGGTCTTCTCCACGGGCGTGTCGGTCGCCTCGACGATGACGGTCGCGTCGGGGACCTTGGACCTCGCCGCGTCCACCGTGAACGCCCGCGGGCACTGGAGCCAGACCGGAGGCGTCGTCCTGGGCGGCCAGAGCCGCGTCGTCTTCGACGGGACCTCGCCGCAGACCTTGACGACGCTCCCGGGCAGCTCCTTCGGCGCGTTCGTCTCGTCGAACCCGGCCGGCGTGACGCTCGCCTCGGGCCTGGCCGTCAACGCCCAGCTCGACTGGCGGCGCGGCCCGCTGAGCTTCGCCGGGCGCGCGCTGTCGGTCGGCGGGGACATGCTGATCAACGGCGGCACGGGCCTGTCCTACGCGGGCTCGACGGTGACCTTCAACGGCGTCTCGACGCAGACCGTGAACTTCACCGTCCTCGACTCCGTCGTCGTGGACAACCCGAGCCCCGTGCGCCTCGGCTTCAATTCGTCGTGGGGCAACTTCACCATCAACCCCGGGCGCCACTTCGAGGGCGGCGTGCGCCAGCTGACCATCGGCGGCTCGCAGTGGAACACGGCGGGCGCGTTCTACGGCTCGATCTCGCAGTTCCACGCCGTGGTCTGGATGCCGACGGCCTCGACCCTGACGGTCGCGGCGGGCTCGGTCGTCAACGCGCGGGTCGTGATCACCACCGGGGCGACCGTCAACCTCCTGGGCGGCCTGATCGTCGACGGCGCGGGCAACTCGCTCGAGCCGCGCAGCGGCTCGACGGTGAACAACGCGCTCGGAGGCTCGACCATCACCTTCCGGGGCAGCTCGGACCTGAGCCCCGTGGCGGGCGCGAACTGGTTCTACGCGGGCGACGTCGAGAACTCCTGGCTCGTGTTCGAGGGGACGGGCGGCGCGCGCGGCGGCGCGATCTCCACCAACACCTTCGGCAGCGTGCACGTCGCGCTGAGCACCAACGCGCTCTTCTCCCTGCCGAACCTGAACCTCCTCGGGTCCTTGGTCATCTCGAGCGGCACCGTGCGGCCCGCGGGGCCCCGGACGCTCGCGCTCGGGGGCGACCTGCTCCAGCTCGGCGGCGGCCTCGATTTCGCCGCGGCGTCGACGGGGACCATCCGCTTCACGGGCGGCTCGACGCAGACGGTGACCTTGCTGCCCGGGACGACGGTGTGGAATCTCGTCGCCGAGGGGACGGGGACGGTGAGGATGGCGTCGTCCCTGCGGGTGCGAGGGGACTTCTCGGTCAACGGGGGCCGGTTCGACGCCGGCTCCTCGACGCACGCCTTCCGCCAGAACGTCTTCATCGGCCCCGGCGGCTTCTTCGACGGAGGGACGAGCACGGTGACCCTCGACGGCGCGGCCATCGGCCGCAGCTCGCAGTCGGTGTCCTTCCTGGGCGGCGGCTCCTTCTGGGGGCTGAGCCAGGCGGTGTCGAGCGTGACGTTCCTGACGGGCGCCACGGCGCAGTACCTGACCGACGCGGTCGCGGGGAGCACTCTCGCCGTCGCCGCCGGGTCGACCTTGACCGTCGGGGAGTTCTCCATGGGCGCGCCGTCGGGCGCCGCCCTGCGCCTGCGCTCGACCGTCCCGGGCTCGCCGTGGTTCCTGCGCGTCGTGACGCGGTCGAGCGTGACCTTGACCGCGGTCTCCGACTCGGACGCGAGCGGGGGGCTCCTCGTCAGCGCCGACGACGGCCGCAGCACGGACCTGGGCGGCAACACGAACTGGAACTTCAAGCCGACCTTGCTCGTGCTCCTGCCCGGCGAGACCTTCACCCCCGGCGTCGCTCCGGGCAAGACCGGGACGCCCTCGATCTCTACGGCCGGCGTCCCGATCACGGTGACGGTGCGCGCGATGACCTCGAAGTTCGACGCTGTGACGAACGCCACCGAGGCCGTCACCTTGGCGACGGACGACCCGGCCACCGTGAACCCGGCGCCGCTCGCCCTCGTCCTGGGGACCACGGCCTTCACCTTGACGCCGCGCGGCGCCGAGCCGTCGCCCCGGACGACGATCGTGACCGCGAGCGCTCCGTTCGGCAGCGCCGTCTCGACCTTGACGGTGGTGCCCGACGCGCTCGCGCGCCTGCAGGTCATCCTGCCGGGAGAGGCGGCCGCGCCCGGCACGGTCACGGGCAAGACCGGCGGCGCGTCCGCCCGCGTGAAGGGCATCTCCTTCTCGGCGACCGTGCGCGCGGTCGACTCCTTCTGGAACCTGATCTCGACGGTCACCGACACGGCGGCGCTGTCGGTGACGGCGCCTTCCTCGACCTTGCCCTCGCCCCAGGCCCTCGTCGCCGGCCAGCGGACCTTCACCGGGCTCGTGATCTACACGACCGGCAGCTTCACCTTGGCGGCGACGGACCTCACTCAGCCCGGGGTCGCCTCGGGGACGAGCTCCGTGTTCGGCGTGTCGCCGCCGAGCCTGACCAGCCCGACGCTCGGCGGCTTCGTCCCGACCGGCGCGCGCGTGGCCACTTTGGGCGGCGGCGTGTCCGGCTTCGCGACGGACGGCTCCGCCGTCGAGCGCGTGCTCACCGACCTGCGCGACCTCGACGCGGGACTGCACTTCGACTGGAGCGCGCAGTCGTTCTCGCTCGCCGTCCCGTCCTACGCGACCGCGACGCTCGCCTCGCCCCTGGCCCCGGGCACGACCTGGTTCCGGGCGGCGGCCGACGCGGCGTTCGCCGACGGCCACCGCTTCCGCCTGACCATGCTGGCCAACAACCCGACGGGCCTGATCGCCACGGCGGCGAGCACCTTCACCTTCGACCGCGGCATGCTGGCCTTCGCCGCGCGGGACGGGCAGGGGTTCGCGACCGTGACGCCCTCGACCGCCGCCGGCTGCGAGGAGCTCGTCTCGACCGTGACCTTCACCGTCGGCGCCTCCGGGATCGGGCGCGGCGGGGCCTTGGCCGTGCGCGCCCCCGAGGGGTGGAGCCTGCCGCTGGGCGTCACCGCGTCCTCCTTGCCCGCTTCGGGCTACTGGGTCGCGGCGTCGACCTCGCTGGCCGCCTCCATGGGCTCGACGACGGCCGTCGTCAACCCGGCCGCGTCGGGCCCCGTGACTTTGGGGGCGGGCTGGTTCCTGCTCAGCGTCGCGACCGGCTCCGCGCAGACCTATCTGCCCGGGCAGCAGATCAAGCTGAGCTACCGCTCCCGTCCGCCGTTCGGCCCGGCGGGCCGCGGCGCCCAGTCGTTCGCCGTGATGACGCGCGGCGACGCCTCGGGGACCCTGCAGCCCATCTCGACGGCCCCCGTCGCGACACTCGGCGCCGGGACCACGAGCTTCCTGGCCTTCGCCGACGCGTCGCCCCTCTCGCTGACGCCGCTGACCGCGTCCGGCACGATGCAGCTGCTCGTCGTGGACATGTGCGGCAACCCCAAGCCGGGCGTCTCGTCGGGGACGGTGAACCTGTCCCTGTCGGTGCTGGGCGGCTCCGGCGCCGTCGCCGACGCCAGCGCCCAGTTCTTCTCGGCCTCGGGGGCCGCGATCAGCACCGTCGTGCTCACGGTGGGCGGGGCGAGCCCGGCCTTCTCGGTGTTCACCGCGACCTCCGCCCCGGCCGACCTCGTCCTGAAAGCCACCGCGACCTTCGTCGGCGGCGGCTTCTGGTACACGAGCGTCGAGGCCTCGCGCGCCGTCCGCCTGCGCGCCGCGCTGCCCGCCTTCACCGGGGTCTCGGTCGACACCGGGACCTTGAAGGCCGGCTCGACGAGCGCGACCCTGTCGGCGGCGGATCCCGCCTCCTCCGGCGCGCGCCTGCGCTTCACCTTCGCCGAGCCGGAGCTGTCGTGGGAGGCCGTGGTCTCGCCCGACGGCGTGAACTACTCGACGCCCGTGTTCTCGGCGACGGGCCCCGGCGACGCGGCGCGCCCGATCGTGCTCGCCTGGGACGGCGTGGACCGCACGCAGTCGCCGCCGGTGTACGCGCCCGCCGCACGCTATAAGGTCCGCCTGAGCGCCGGCGGCGGCGCGGCCGTCAACCGGGCGCTCGAGATCGTCGTGCCGCAGACCGCCGGCTACGCGGGCCGCCTGGGCTCGCGCGGCGCCGGGGCGCGCGTGCGCGCCGCCGGGCCGGGCGCTGGCGACGGGCGCTGGGCGGTGGCCTCCTCGACCGGCTACTTCGAGCTGCGCGGCCTCAAGCCCGCTTCGCCCTACGCCCTGACCGTGGCCACGACGGCCGTCGTCCTGGGCCGCGCGGTCGAGGTCTCCACCGAGCTCGCCGCGGGCGCCGCCGCCACGCCGCTCCTCGACCTCGGCGCGCTGAGCTTCCCCGCGACGGGCTACCTGCGCGTGGCCCTGCTCGTCCCGTCGCCGTCCCCGCGCGAGGCGTTCGGCTCGTTCACGGCCCGCCGCGCCGACGGCTCCGCGGCCTTCTCCGGCTCGCTGCGCCTGTCCTCGGGCGCCGCCACGACGGACGACGGCGGCCCGTCGTTCGGCCGGTCGGCGAGCACCTGGAGCGTCGCCGCCGCGCCCGCGGGGACCTACGACCTCGACATCGCGGTCCCCGATCTGGGCCTGAGCACGCGCGCGGCCGGCATCGTCGTCCCCTCCGGCGGCGGGACCGACCTCTCCGTGTCCTTGGCCAAGAAGGCCAACGTCTTCGGCTGGGTGATCCTGCCCTCGACCGCGCCCTTCGGGACCTTCGTCACGGTGCAGGCGCGCGCCGCGGGCGAGACGGAGCCCTCCGCGTACGGCGGCGTCTTCGTCTCCTCGGTGCCGTGGGCCGGGGGGCCGTCGAGCGGGGCGTATTCCCTGTACGGCCTCGATCCCGGGACCTGGACCATCGTCGCGCGGGCCGCCGGCTTCACGGCCTCCTCGACGACCATCCTCGTGTCCGGCACGGGCGACATCGCCGGGGTGAATCTGGCGCCCGGCCTCGGGGCCCGCATCACCGGCGGCCTCTCGGTGAGCGGCGACACGCGCCTGGCGACGCAGTGCTTCCCGGCCGCGGGCGGCGCGCCGGGCGCCTGCCCCGCCGGGACCTTCGAGGTCGAGGTCGAGGCCCTCGGCGTGGGCCGCCTCGACCGGGCGGCGGCGCGCCTGCGCCTGGGTGCGCATGTCTCGTTCTCCTCGGCCTCGTTCACCTTGTTCGGCCTCGACGCCGGGACCTGGTCCCTGCGCGCGTCTTTGCCCGGCTTCGCCCTCACCCCGCCGCAGGGCGCGACCGTGACCGTCGCGGCGGGGGGGACCGCCGCCGCTTCCTTCTCCTTGGCCGCCGAGAACGCGCGCCTGCGCGTGGACATCCAGGTGCCGCCTCTGGCGGGCGGCGTCTGCCGCACGACGGCCTCCTACCGCTCTCTGGGCCTGCTGCTCGAGCCCGACGGCGCGGCACCCCTCGTCTTCGGCGACGCCACCGCGATGGCCCCGACCGCGACCTCCGCCCGCGCCCAGGTCTCCACCGTCACCGGCGCCTTCATGCTCCTGCACTGCTCGAGCGTCACCGCCTTCGCCCCGGCCCTGCCGCCCGGCGGCGTTCGCGCGACCGCTCTGTTCGCCGGCAACGGCGGCCTGGCCCGCGGCCGCGCGGCCTTGGCGGACGGCGCCACCGCGTTCCTGAGCCTCGACGTGTCCGGGGCGACCTGGCCCGTGACCGGGACCTTGACCTACTCGGGCGTCACGGCGTTCTCCACTAATACCGCCGCGGGCGCGCCGCTGACGGTGGCCGTGAGCTCGATCCCCGGGGTGCTCAACTCCGCGCCGAGCGCCTCGTTCTGCCTGCTCGGCTTCGGCGACCCGCGCACGGTGCCGGCGCTGCGCGCCGAGCTCCTTCCTTATGACCCCGAGGCGCCGTCGCTGCGGCGCGCGTCCTCCGCGTCCGCCGGCGCGTGCGCCGCTCCCGCCGCCTCCACGGCGCCCGCGGCGAGCGCCGCCTTCCTGGCCTCGATCAACGCCGACGGGAGCTTCTCCTTCGGCGGAGTCTCGCCGGGCCTTTACCGCCTGAGGATACCGGGCGAGCTCGACGAGAACGCCGCCGACGGGCCCGAGATGAACGAAGCGTCGGCCTTGGTGACGGTCGGCACAGGCCCGGTCAGCGCGAGCCTGCGCCTGTCGCGCGGACGGCGCGTCTCGGGCCGCGTCAACGCGCCGTCTGGCCTCGCCGCCGGACGGACCGTGCGCGTGAGCCTGACCGACTCCGAGGGCCGCGTCGTCCGCTCGGCGGACGTCGTCTGCGGGGCCGACGGGGCCTCCTACGCCCTCGACGGGATACCCGACGGGAGCTACCGCCTCGACGCCGCCGACCGCGGCGCGCCCGTGGCCTGGACCTCGAAGCCCGTGGCGGTGGCCGTCGCCGGGGCCGACCTCGACGGTCGCGACACCGCCTTGCTGCCGGCGGCGACCATACGCGCCCGCCTGTCCTTGGCCCGGCCCCTGCCGGACGGCACCGAGGAGCACGTGCTCGTCTCCGCGGAGAACTCCTTCCTCCTGCCGCGCGGCTTCACCGCGCGCGCGACGGCCGTGCCTTACGCCTCCGGCGCCCCGGTCGCGGCCGCCGCCGCCGCCGACGGCTCGGTCGTGGACGAGGAGGGCCGCGTCGTCATCGCGGGCCTGCTCCCCGGCACCTACGACGTCGAGTTCGCGGGGCCCGCGGACGCCGCCCCGGGCGCCGTCGCCTTCGCCCCGGCGCGCGTGTCCGGCGTGAGCGTCGGCGCGGGCCAGGCCGCCGACCTCGGCGTGGTGCCGTTGTTCGCCGGCGCGGCCGTCTCCGGCCTCGTCAGCGACGCGGCGACCGGCCTGCCGGTGGCCGGCGCGCGCGTCGCCGCGCGCGCCTCCCTGCGCTCCGGCGTCCCCGAGCTGCGCCGCGACGGCCCGGTCGCGACCGCGGACGCGCGGGGCCGCTACCTGCTGCGCGGCCTGAGCCCCTCGGTGCGCTGGTACGACCTCACCGCCTCCGGCTCCGGCCACGCCGCGGCGCGCGCGGTCTCCCTCGACGTCTCGAGCGGGGCCGCCCAGGACTTCTCGCTCGCGCCGGCCGCGTCGACGATGACCGGCCGCGTCGCCTCCTCCGACGGGTCGGCCCTCTTCTCCGCCCTCGGCGGCGCCGCCGCGGAGGCGCCGGGCGCCGCCCTCTTCCTGCAGCGCGCCGGGGTCACGCCCGCCGACGACCCGCTGGCCGACCTCTCCCTGCGCACCGAGCCCGACGGCCGCTTCTCCGTCCCGTCCTTGGCCACGGGCTCCTACCGGCTCACCGTGACCGCCTCCGGCCAGGCGAGCCTGACCCGCTCGGTGGTGGTGACCGGGGCGCTCGCCGACCTCGGGACCCTGACGCTCGCCGGGGGCGGCACGGTCTCCGGCTCCCTGCGCCTGCCCGACGGCTCGCCCGTGCCCGACGACGAGCTGCGGGCGGTCGCCGCCGTCACGCCCGACCTGACCGAGTTCGTCTACGGCTCGGTCACGCGCGACGCCGCGGCGCGCGCCGCCGTCTCCTACAAGATCGGCGGCCTGCGGGCGGGGCGGACCTACCGCGTGCTGGCGCTCACCGCCGGCGACGAGGCGGCGTCCCCGGTGGAGGCCGCCTCCGTCGTGCTGACGAGCACCGCCGAGGCCCGCGTCATCGACCTCATCGTGCGCCCGCCGTCCCCGACGGTGGCGGCTCGCTCGAGCCGTGCCGGCGCGCGCACCACGGTCGAGTTCACCTTCTCGCGCCCGCTGCGCGCGCGCACGGTCGACGACGACGATCCCGCGCTCGCCGTGTCCACGCTCTCGGCCGCGGGCGTCCTGTCCGGCGCGCGCCTCTCGAGCGACCGCCGCCGCCTCACCGTGGAGTACGACGCGGGCGTGGGCGAGTCGAGCTTCACCTTGCGCGCCTCGGCGCCGACCTCCGCGCTCGACTACGACGCCGTGAATCCCGCCGCCGCCCGGGAGCTGGTGGCGACCGCCACCGCCGCTTTCTTCACGGGCGAGACCGGCGCGCACCGCGCGCTCGTGGCCAACGCGGCCGGCGGCGTGCTCGTCGGCGGGGGGGACGCGGCCCGCCTGGTCCTGCCCCGCGGCGCGTTCAGCGTCGACGCGTCGTCGAGCGTGACGGTGACCTTCCGGCGCGCGGCGTCGGCGGCCGGCGTCTCCGCCGCGTCCTTGCCGGCGTCCCTGCGCGCGGCCGCCGCGGCCCTGCCCGCGGGCATCCCGGCGCTCAGCGACTTCTACGAGATCGAGCTCCCCGCCGGCGTGCCGTCGACCTTGGCCCGCCCCGCCCAGCTCACCGTCGTCTACTCGACGGCCGTGACCGACCCCTCGGCGCTGAACCTCTACTGGTACAACCCCGGCTCGGGGGAGTACGTCCTCCAGCCCGACGCGCTCGGCGGGGCGGCCGCGATCGACCCGGTCGCGCGCTCGCTGACGCAGAACGTGAGCCACTTCTCGACCTTCGTCCTGCTCGCCTCCGGCGCGGGGGCGATCGGCGGGGCGGCTCACGCGGGGGACCTCGAGGCCTACAACTTCCCCAACCCGTTCGACCTCCAGCTCAAGACGGTGACGACCATCCACGGCGGCGGGGCCCAGACCGTGCGCGGCACCATGGTCCGGGTCGGCGTGCCGCCCGGCCTGTCCGGCCAGGGGCGCCTGCGCGTCTTCGACGCGACCGGCCGCGAGATCCGTTCCATAGACATGGGCCAGCTCGCCGGCGGCCAGTCCTACTACCAGGGCTGGGACGGGCGCAACGACGGAGGCCGGGACGTCGCCAGCGGCCTATACATCGGCCTCGTCGAGATCGGCTCCAAGCGCCGGAGCTTCAAGATGGCGGTGATCAAATGAGGAGCCTCCTCCTCGCCGCCCTGCTCCTCCTCGGCCCGCTCGCCGGGCCCGCGCGCGCCGGTTCCTCGGACAAGGGGACCGCGGCCGGCGCCTTCCTGAGCCTCGCCCCGGGCGCGCGCGGCGCGGCGATGGGCCAGGCCCTGGGCGGCACGGCCGACGACGCCTACTCGGCCTGGTATAACCCCGCGGGCCTGGCCTTCCTCGAGCGCGTCGAGGCGGCCGCCGCTCACGAGTCCCGCTTCGAGGGCATCGCCTACGACGCCGCCATCATGGCCGTCCCGGTGCTGGCCTGGCGCGACTCGCCGCTGCGTGCCAACGCCTACGGCGTGACCGCCCTGTCCGTGTACAGCCTCTCGGCCTCGGGCATCGAGCGGCGCGGCCTCGTCGAGACCGACGCGCCGAGCGGCTCCTTCGCCGCCTCCGACCGCGCCTACGCCCTGTCCTACGGCTACAACCCGGCGGGGAGCAAGGTCGCCTTCGGCGGCACCGCGAAGTTCGTCGACGCCGCCCTCGACACGCGGCGCGCGACGGCCCTGACCTGGGACGGCGGCGTGCTGTACAAGACCGACGACCGCTCGCTCGGCGCGGGCGTGCGCGGCTTCGGCGGCAGCCTGAAGTACTCGATGGTCCCCGATCCGCTTCCGAGCGTCTATTACGCGGGCGGATCATACCGGC
>Ga0255338_1002680_pt1 | contig 24532 bp, 24 predicted proteins | sample MeOH1_35cm_T4_19_FD_203715 | JGI IMG/M metagenome (GOLD analysis project Ga0255338, IMG submission 203715) | Sandy soil microbial communities from University of British Columbia, Vancouver, Canada - MeOH1_35cm_T4_195 | ecosystem: Engineered > Artificial ecosystem > Sand microcosm > Unclassified ...
CGACCTGATCATGGGTTGCGAGCGCCGCGTGGTGTATGACCTGATCAACGTGGTCCAGGGCGAAGCGAACCTGAACCAGGCGCTGATCAAGGACAAGAAGTGCGAGAACCTGTTCATCCTGCCGGCCTCGCAGACGCGCGACAAGGACGCGCTGACCCGCGACGGCGTGGAGCGCGTCATCAACGGCCTGGTGGACATGAACTTCGAGTTCATCATCTGCGATTCGCCGGCCGGCATCGAAGCCGGGGCGCTGATGGCCATGTACTTCGCCGACGAAGCGCTGGTGGTGACCAACCCCGAGGTGTCGTCCGTGCGCGACTCGGACCGCATCCTGGGCATCCTGGCCTCCAAGACCAAACGCGCCAGCGAGGGCGGCGAGCCGATCAAGGAACACCTGCTGATCACGCGCTACAACCCCAAGCGCGTGCATGGCGGCGAGATGCTGTCGCTGACCGATATCCAGGAAATCCTGCGCATCAAGCTGATTGGCGTGGTGCCGGAATCGGAAGCGGTGCTGCACGCGTCCAACCAGGGCACGCCGGCCATCCACCTGGAAGGCAGCGACGTGGCCGACGCCTACGGCGACGTGGTGGACCGCTTCCTGGGCAAGGACAAGCCGATGCGTTTCACCGACTACCAGAAGCCGGGCCTGCTCTCGCGCATCTTCCGCAACAAGTAAGGAGGACTCATCCCTATGTCGATCCTGTCCTTCCTGCTGGGGGAGAAGAAGAAGTCAGCGTCGGTCGCCAAGGAGCGGCTGCAGATCATCCTCGCCCATGAACGCACCGGCCATTCGGCGCCGGCCGATTACCTGCCGGCCCTGCAGCGCGAGCTCGTGGCCGTGATTTCGAAGTACGTGAAGATCAGCGACCAGGACCTGCGCGTCAGCCTGGAACGCCAGGACAACCTCGAGGTGCTCGAGGTGAAGATCGAGATCCCGCAAAACTGACGGCCCGGGCCGCATCCGCGCGGCCCGGCCCTCATCCGGGATAACCCGCCCCTCGCAAGCAGGGGATATTGCATTGCAGCAACCGCACGCGCGGCGGCTGCGATGCCACCCGCACATCCGCCTCCCGCCTGCGTTCCCAAGTCCATGCACCGCCATGGCGCACGCTGCATTGCACCAATATCAATGTTCCATGACATTGTGTAGCGGCAAACCAACGAAATTGCACCAAATGTCTCTATAGAGGGCGGCCACGTGCTGCTTTTATGTCCGAAAGTTCCGTGTTTTGTTAAATTTTCGCGGCGTTTACTGCAAACGTAAACCTTTGTGCCCGCCGCGATCCGGTTGCGGCACAACCACAAGACAGAAAAGGAGCACTATGAAGAAGTCGCTACTCACCCTCGCCATTGGCAGCCTGCTGGCCGGCAGCGCCTACGCACAAAGCTCGGTGACGCTCTACGGTATCGTTGACCAGAGCATCCGCTTCCAGACCAACGCCGACGCTGCCAACCACAGCCAGACGCAACTGACCAACGGCGCGATCACCAACAGCCGTTGGGGTATCAAGGGCAGCGAAGCACTCGGCAACAACCTGAAGGCCATCTTCCAGCTGGAAAACGGCTTCGATCCGGATACGGGCCGCGCCAACCAGGTCAGCGCCGCCAATCCGAGTGGCCGTCTGTTCGGTCGTCAGGCCTACGTGGGCCTGGGTGGCGAATTCGGCACGGTCAAGCTGGGCCGCCAGTACACCGAAGGCTTTAACTTCTTCGGCGACTTCGATCCGCTGACCATCGGCAACTACGACAACAACGCCTGGCCGTTCTTCCTGACGCAGTTCCGTGCCGACAACGTGGTGAGCTACTCGGGCGCGTTCGCGGGCCTGAACGTGGGCGCCAGCTACGGCTTCGGCGAATCCGCCGGCAGCATGACGCGCAACCAGTACTGGGGCACCCGCGCATCGTATGACATCGGGCCGTTCGGCTTCGGCGGCGTGTATCAGGAATTCCGCAACGGCAACAGCGACAAGCAGCAAATGTGGGGCCTGGCCGGTAAGTACACCATCGGACCGGCCAAGCTGTTCCTGGGCTACATCGGTGGCAAGGACAACACCGGCATCATCGACAACGGCTTCCTGAACCGCTCGGCTGCCAGCACCACGGCGCTCTCGCAAGCCACCATCGCCGCCAACGCCGCCAACACCCCGCGCAAGGACATGGTCGGCTACGTGGGCATGACCTACCAGGTCACCCCGGCCCTGGCCGTGACCGGCGTGTTCTACGGCGACCACGTGAAGGACAAGAACGGCGTGGACAGCAGCGGCAACCGCTACACCGGCGTGCTGGTGGCCGAGTACTCGCTCTCCAAGCGTACCCAGGTCTACGGCACCGTGGACTACAACAAGGTCACGGGCGCCGTGCAGACGGAAATGCCGGGCAAGAACAACCAGACCGGCGTGGCCGCAGGTATCCGCCACATCTTCTGATTGTTGGTTTGACCGCATCGCAGAAAGGCACCTTCGGGTGCCTTTTTGTTTGTCCGGGTGCCAATCCGCCACCGTCATGGATCGGCGCGCAGCACCGGCTGGCGGCCGGCTCGCCGGCGCCGGCCCGTGCCGGCCGGCGGCGCCACGATGTCCTCGCGCGCCGGCGCGGCGGCCTCGCCGAGCAATTCGAGCCGATAGCCGTGCGTGTACAGTGGCACGAGCCGCACGCCGTTGTCCGGCCACAGGCCAAGCTTGTTTCGCACGCGCGAGATGTGCGTGTCGATCGTGCGCGACATCGGCGGGATATCGCGCCCCCAGACCGCCGCCACCATGTGCTCGCGCGGCACCACGCGTCCCGCATTGCGGAACAGCAGCAGCGCGAGGTCGAACTCCTTCGGCGTCAGGCCGATCTTCTGGCCATGGCGCGTGGTCACGCGCGTGGCCAGGTGGAATGTGAAGCCGCCCCACACCATGCGGCCGTCGCGCGGCTGGCGCAGGTCGGGATAGGCGCGGCGCAGCAGCGCGTCGATGCGCGCGGCCAGTTCCTGCGGCCGGATCGGCTTGACCATGTAGTCGTCCGCGCCGGCCGCCAGCGTGGCCACGATGTCCTGCTCGCCGTCCCGGTCCGCCAGGAACATCACCGGCACGCGCGGGTCCAGGTGGGCGCGCACCCACGCCAGCACCTCGCGGCCACAAACCTGCGGCGCCTGCCATTCCAGCAGCAGCATGTCGAAGGCGACCCTGCGCAGCGTCAGCAGCATGCGCCGGCCATCGCTGAACGTCACGCACTCATGCCCGGCGGCCACCACGACCTCGCGGATCCGCGCGGCCTGCGCGGCATCGGCCTCCAGTGAAGCAATCCTCAGTCCCATCGTCGTCCCGCGCCCCCGAGGCGCCCTTTGTCTGCCACTCAGGCATTAGAGGCCGGGACGCGGCGCAACCCTATAAGACGATGCTCATTTTTCATCGGCAACAAATGTTTACTTCGTGCCGGCGGGCGCGCGGCCTAACATGGCCGCAATCCAGGCAATCCAAGGGAGGCACATCGTGAAGATCGCCGCGCTGGCGGACAACCCGGCCCGCGTCGGGATGCTGAAGCACGCGCTGCACCGGGGAGGCCACGCCGTCAACTGCTTCCGGTGCGGGAAATCGATGACCGACGCGATGCAGGGCGCGCGCTTCGACATCCTGCTGCTGGACCGCGCCGACTCCGCCGCCTCGGCGACGGCCGCGTGCGATGTCCTGAAATGGGTCCGCGACACGCTGGGCCACGGCGTGCCCGTGATGATGCTGGGCCGTGGCGACAACGAGGCGCAGGTGGCCGCCTGCTTGGCCGCGGGCGCCGATGCCTACGTGGGCGAACCAGCGCGCGGGGCCGAGCTGCTGGCGCGGGTGGAGGCGCTGGCGCGGCGCGCGGCGGTGCCCGGCATGCGGCCAGGCACAGTGGTGCCGGGCACGTTCGGCGCCGCACCGGAGCATCTGGTCTGCGGCGTGTACCGGTTTTCCACGGCCGAGCGGCAGGTCTGGGTAAGGGGGGAGCCCGTGGCGCTGGCGCCCAAGGAGTATGCGCTGGCGTTGCTGCTGTTCCGCAACCTGGGCGCGCTGGTCATGCGGCAGGCGATGATCCGGCAGGTCTGGCCGAACGCCGGTGTCGGGGAGCGTGCGCGCACCGTGGACAGCCACCTGTCGCGCGTACGGACCAAGCTGGCGCTCTGGCCGCGCAACGGCATGATGCTGCGGGCAATCCACCGGCTCGGCAGCCGGCTCGACACGGTGCTGTAGCCCGGATTCGGCCGACTTGGCCCAACTCAGTCGGCCTTGATGCCGGCTTCCTTGACGATGCGTGCGTTCTCTTCCGATTCCGCGCGGATGGCGGCGGCGAACTGCGCCGCGGTGCCGCCGGTGGGCACTTCGCCGCCCTTGAGCAGGCGGTCGCGCACGTCGGGCTCGGCCAGCGCCTTGTTCAGTTCGGCGTTGAGCCTGTTGACGATGGCCGGCGGCGTCTTGCCCGGCGCGAAGATGCCGAACGTGGAGGTCAGGTTGGCCTTGGGGTAGCCAAGTTCGGCGAAGGTCGGCACGCCGGCCAGGCTGTCGATGCGCCTGGGCGCGCCCACCGCCAGCGCGCGCAGGCGGCCGGCCTGCATGTGCTGGGTCAGCATGGGACTGGCGTTGGTGCTCATGACCTCGAACTGCGCGCCCAGCGCGTCGTTCATCTGCTGGCCCGCGCCCTTGTAGGGGATCAGCGTGACGTCGGCCCGGGACTTGGCCTTGACCTGCTCGAGCATCACGTGGCCCACGGTGCCGAGCCCCGACGTGGCCCAGCGGACCGAACCCGGCCGAGCCTTGGCCTGGGCGATCAGGTCCTGGAAGGTCTTGCCCGTGAAGCCCGGCGTGGCCACCAGGAGCACTGGCGAATACATGACGCTCATGACCGGCGCCACGTCCTGCTGCGGGTCGTAGTTGACGTGGCCGACGTGCGGATTGAGCGTGAGGGGGCTCGTGGAAGCAAAGCCAATGGTGTAGCCGTCCGGCGCCGCCTTGGCCACGGCATCGATGCCGATGCTGCCGCCCGCGCCGGCCTTGTTCTCCACGACCACCGACGTGCCCATCTGCACGGACAGCTTTTCGCCCAGCGCCCGCGCCACGGCGTCACTGATGCCGCCGGTCGGGTAGGCCACGATCACGCGGATCGGGCGGCTCGGATAGGCGTCGGCGGCGTGTGCGGGGCCGGCAGAAAAGGCGAGCGTGGTGACGGACAAGGCCGCCAGCAGCGGCTTGGAGAAGGCAGGAACCATGTCGGGAGCGAGGCGGAGAGGGTTGGCGCGATGGGTAGCGTAATGGGCGACGCAATGGGTAGCGTCACAGCAGCCGCCATCTTAGCGGATCGCTCCCGGGGACGGCGCATGGCCGTGCGGCTATCGCACCAGCGGGTGCTCCGGCACCCACGAGACGAACAATTCGTTGGCGCGGTCGTACAGCCGCCAGGACGTGCCGCACTCGCGGCACGTGAAGGACAGCATGCTGAACGGCACGCCGGCCGCGCTGGCACTGACATATGGCGCCGTATTGCGCAGCGCCAGGCAGGCATGGGGCTCGCGCCGGCGCGGGTCCTCGGCCAGGGCAAGGCAATGGGCACAGGCGGGACGGGTAGGCACCGGCGGAGACGGGGCGGCTGGCATGACGGGATGACCTGAAGGCTGGGGCACGGCGGACTGCATGCCCGCCATGATGCCGCAAAACGCGCGCGTTGGCCGCATTGCGCAATGTCGGGCCATGTCTGCTGCGCCCGCGCGACATGGCGCCCGATTCACCCGGAATCGCCACGAATCCTCTTTACGCCACAATCGACCGCGCTCAAGATTTCCGATCCCACGTAGAAAAAAAGGAGCCGTCCGCATGCAAGCCCCCTTCCGTTCCCGCTTTCCGGCGCTGTGCGCCCTGCCCGCCGCGCTGGTCCTCGCCAGCCTCTGCTGCGCCACGGCGCATGCCGCGCCGGTGGAGCCGGCCTATCAGCTGGCGCAGCAGGAAAAACCGGCGCTGATCGCCACGCTGAAGGATCTGGTGTCCATCGAGTCCGGCAGCAAGGACATCGAAGGGCTGGACCGCATCGCCGCGCTGATCCGGGACCGCCTGGCGGCGCTCGGCGGGGACGCGAAGCTGGTGGAGCCAACCGAGGTCTACCGCATGGAAGACACGCCGGAGAAGGTCGGCAAGATGGTCATGGCCCAGTTCAAGGGCACCGGACGCCGCAACATCATGCTGATCGCCCACATGGACACCGTGTACCTGCGCGGCATGCTGGCGCAGCAGCCGTTCCGCGTGGACGGCGACCGTGCCTACGGCCTGGGCATTGCCGACGACAAGAACGGCGTGGCCGTGATCCTGCATACCGTGGCGATCCTGCAGAAGATGAAGTTCAAGGACTACGGCACGCTGACTGTGCTGATCAACGGCGACGAGGAAATCAGCTCGCCGGGCGCCCGCGCCACGCTGACCAGGCTCGGCGCGCAGCAGGACGCCGTGTTCTCGTGCGAGGCAACACGCGTCACCGGCGACCGCCTCTCGCTGGCCACCAGCGGCATCGGCGCGATTTCGCTGAAAGTTGAGGGCAAGGCGTCGCATGCGGGCAGCGCGCCCGAACTGGGCCGCAATGCGTTGTACGAGCTGTCGCACCAGGTCCTGCAGATGCGCGACCTGTCCAAGCCGGACACGGGCCTGAAGGTGAACTGGACGATCGCGAGCGCCGGCACCAACCGCAACGTGATTCCGGCCGTTGCCACGGCGCAGGCGGATGTGCGCGTGCTGCGCACGGCCGACTACGATGGCCTGGAGCGTACGCTGCCGGAGCGCGTGAAGCAGAAGCTGATTCCCGACACCAGGGTGGAGGTGAAGTTCGAGCGCCGCCGGCCGCCGCTGGAGGTCACGCCGGCCGCGCGGACGCTGGCGGCCCATGCCCAGGGCATTTACTCGGAGATCGGCGAGAAGCTGGCCGTGTACGACACGGCCGAGGGCGGCGGCACCGATGCCGCGTTCGCGGCGGCGGCGACCAAGGCGCCGGTGATCGAGCGTTTCGGGCTGCGCGGCTTTGGCGCGCATTCGAACGATGCCGAGTATGTGGACCTGAACTCGGTCACGCCGCGCCTGTACCTGCTGACGCGGATGATCATGGATGTGTCGCAGGACAAGGCGGGGAAGTAAGCGGTTTGCCATGAATGGGGGACTTGACGCGCCCGTCCTCTCCCCCGGCCCCTCTCCCAAGGGGAGAGGGGAGAAAAACCCCCTATGCCGCCGCCTTCCTCCCGCCCAGGTCGGGCAGGAAGACCGCCAGCAGCCCCAGCAGCGGCAGGAACGCGCACAACTGGTACACCGTCTCGATGCCGTGCGCGTCGGCCAGCTTGCCCAGCACCGCGGCGCCGATGCCGCCCATGCCGAACGCGAACCCGAAGAACAGCCCGGACACCATGCCCACCTTGCCCGGGATCAGTTCCTGGGCGAACACCAGGATCGCCGAAAACGCCGAGGCCAGGATGAAGCCGATCACGAACGACAACACGCCGGTCCAGAACAGGTTGGCATGCGGCAGCATCAGCGTGAACGGCGCCACGCCCAGGATGGACGCCCAGATCACGCGCTTGCGGCCAATGCGGTCACCGATCGGGCCACCGAGGATCGTGCCCGCGGCCACCGCGAACAGGAAGATGAACAGGTAGATCTGCGAGGCCTGGCGCGTCAGCCCGAACTTCTCCATGAGATAGAACGTGTAATACGTGTTCAGGCTCGCCATATAGAAATACTTCGAGAAAATCAGCAGCAGCAGCACCGCAATGGCGCGCACCACCGTCCGCGTGGGCAACCGCCTGACAGCCGCCCCGGCGCCCTGCTTCCTGGCCGCGCGCTCGGCCAGGTGCCGGCCATACCAGCCGCCGATCTGCCACAGCACCGCGATTGCCAGCAGCGCCGCCAGCGAGAACCACGCCACGCTGCCCTGCTGGTGCACGATCCACGCCGCCAGCAGAGGCCCCATGGCGCTGCCGCCATTGCCGCCCACCTGGAAAATCGATTGCGCCAGCCCGTGCTGGCCGCCCGAGGCCAGGCGCGCCACGCGCGACGACTCCGGGTGAAAGATCGACGAGCCCGTGCCGACCAGCGCCGCCGCCGCCAGCAGCACGCCATAGGTCGGCGCCACGGACAGCAGCAGCAGCCCGCCCAGCGTGAATCCCATGCCGATGGCCAGCGAGTGCGGCTTTGGATGCTTGTCCGTGTACAGCCCGACGATGGGCTGCAGCAGCGACGCCGTGATCTGGTACGTCAGCGTCAGCAGGCCGATCTGCGTGAAGCTCAGGTTGAAGCCGCCCTTGAGCATCGGGTAGATGGCCAGGATCAGCGACTGGATCATGTCGTTGAGGAAGTGCGCGAAGCTGATGGCGTACAGCACGCGGAAGCGCGTGCCTTCCTCACGGTGCGCCGCTTCGGCGGCGGGGGCGGGGTTGACGGTTGTGCTCATGGGGGCGGGGCGCATTGGCCGGTCGTCTGGTTGGAAGTGTGACGATTGGATCGTAAATGGCAAATTTCCGCCTGTCCTGCGAGAATGGGGCCGGAACTTTTGAGAAAAGGACATGCCGCACGCCCCTCGCGCCGACACCTACGCTGAGCAGCCGGCCTACGTGCAATACGACCGCGGCCCGATGCCGGTCACGGCCATGGCGGCCGACTACGCGCCCGGCCATGTCACCAAGCCGCACCAGCATCCCCACGCCCAGTTGATCCACGCGATGCACGGCGTGATGGTGGTCTCCACGGCCGACGGCCAGTGGATCGTGCCGCCCACGCGCGGCATGTGGATGCCCGGCGGCACGGTCCACTGGATCCGCATGGTGGGCCGCGTCCAGATGCGCACGGCCTATATCCGCCCCGACGCCGCGCCGGGCCTGCCCGCGCGCTGCACCGTGCTCGGCATCACGCCGCTGCTGCGCGAACTGATCCTGGCGGCCATCAACATTCCCCTGCCCTACGCCGCCGACTCCCGCGCGGGCCGGCTGATGCGGCTGCTGCTGGATGAAGTGCTGCTCGTGCCGACGCTGCCGCTGCACCTGCCGCGCCCGGCCGACCCGGGCCTGCGGCGGATCTGCGATGCGATTGTCGACAGCCCGGACACGGGCCTGACGCTGGCGGACTGGGGCGACCTGCTCGGCGTGGACCCGAAGACGATCCAGCGGCGGTTCGCGCGCGAAACCGGCATGACGTTCGGCCAGTGGCGCCAGCAGGCGCGGCTGCTGGCCGCGCTGGAGCGTCTGGCGGCCGGGGCCAAGGTGGTGGATGTGGCGCTGGACATGGGCTATGGCAGCCCGAGCGCCTTTGCAACGATGTTCCGGCGGCAGTTCGGCGTGCCGCCGAGCGCGTTCTTCCGCTGACGGGATGCCGCCGCCTGGCTCGGAAAAATGCTAGGCCGCGTCCAGGTAACGCTCGACCAGCCGCGTCCAGTACGCCGCGCCCACGGTCAGATTCTCGTCGTTGAAGTCGTAGCCGGCGTTATGGAGCAGCGGCTGGTTGGCGCCGTTGCCCATCCGCACGAAGCAGCCCGGGCGCTGTTGCAGGAAGTACGCAAAGTCCTCGCTGCCGGCGATCCGGTGAAAGTTGCCTACGGCGCGCTCCGGCCCCACCAGTTCCTCGGCCACCTGGCGCGCGAACTCGGTTTCGGCCTCGCTGTTGACCAGCACCGGGTAGCCGCGCACGTAATCGACCTCCACCGTGGCGCCGTAGCCCTCGGCGTGTGACGTGGCCAGTTGGCGGATGCGCGCCTCCATCGACGCCCGCACCTCGGGGCTGAACGACCGCACGCTGATCTCCATGCGCGCGCTGTCCGGGATCACGTTCGGCGCGTGGCCCGCGTGCAGCGTGCCGATGGTCACCACGGCGGTTTCGTTCGGGTCCACATTGCGCGCCACCACCGACTGCAGCGCCATCACCAGGCTGCCGGCCACGAGGATCGGGTCGATGGACTGGTGCGGCCGCGCGGCGTGGCCGCCCTTGCCCCGAATCGTGATGCCGACCGTGTCGCAGGCGGCCATGAACGGGCCCGCGCGGAACATGAACGTCCCGGCCTCGACGCCCGGATGGTTGTGCAGGCCGAAGATGGCATCGCACGGAAAGCGGTCGAACAGCCCGTCGGCCAGCATGCGCTCGGCGCCGCCGCCCGCGCCGATTTCCTCGGCCGGCTGGAAGATCAGGTGCGCGGTGCCGTCGAAGCGCTTCGTGCGGGCCAGTTGCCGCGCGGCGCCCAGCAGCACGGCGGTGTGGCCGTCGTGGCCGCACGCGTGCATCTTGCCGTCGTGCGCGCTCGCATAAGGCAGGTCAGTGCGCTCGTGGATCGGCAGCGCGTCCATGTCGGCGCGAATGCCCACGCTGCGCCGGCTGGTGCCCGCGCGCAACGTGCCGACCACGCCGGTACCGCCCACGCCGCGCGTGACCTGGAAGCCCCATGCCTCGAGGCGGCTGGCCACCAGTTCAGCGGTGCGGACTTCGTTGAAGGCAAGCTCGGGGTACTGGTGGATGCTGCGGCGGATGTCCTGCAGCTCGTCGTGGCAGTCACGCGTGTCGTGCAGCGTGCAGTATGAGCGTGTGGGCGATGCTGTGGCCTCGGTGGCCAACTTGACTGAGATGGTTCTCAGTATCGATTCGATTTCGGGGGCGTGTTCAGACATGGCAGTGCTCTATCTGGCATTCATGTATGAACAGTATTTCACGCAGGGTCGATGGGTAAAACCCGGAATGCGGATTTCGTGCGTATACCCCCCAAACCGTACCAAAACTGTTGCCCTTAGGGGACGCTTTGTATGGAATCCCAACGCTTTGTATGAAGACGTTTCAGCGGGGAACCACCGGGGCCCCGCTTTCCGTCACAAAGTTGGACAAGTGCCGACGTCCGGCTCAACGCTCGCCGTATGGCACGACCCGCTGGGTCTGTTCGCCCAGGCCCTCGATGCCGAGCCGCATGGTGTCGCCGGCACGCAGGAAGCGCGGCGGCTTGAAGCCCATGCCCACGCCGGGCGGCGTGCCCGTGGCGATCAGGTCGCCAGGCATCAGCGTCATGAAGCGGCTGACATAGCTGACCACCGTGGCCACGTCGAAGACCATGGTCGCGGTGCTGCCCTTCTGCATGCGCGCGCCGTTCACGTCCAGCCACATGCCAAGCCGCTGCGGGTCGGGCACCTCGTCACGCGTGACCAGCCACGGCCCCACGGGGCAGAACGTGTCGCAGCCCTTGCCCTTATCCCAGGTGCCGCCGCGCTCGAGCTGGAACTCGCGTTCGGAGACATCGTTGACCACGCAGTATCCGGCCACGTGCCCGAGCGCCTGGGCCTGCGAGACATTGCGGGCCATGGTGCCGATGACCACCCCCAGCTCCACCTCCCAATCGGATTTCTCAGAACCGAACGGCAGCATCACGGCGTCGTCGGGGCCGTTCAGCGACGTGGTGGCCTTCAGGAAGACGATGGGCTCGGGCGGCAGCGGCATGCCGGCCTCGGCGGCGTGGTCGGCATAGTTCAGGCCGATGGCGACGATCTTGCCGATGCCGGTCCACGGCACGCCACGGCGCTGGGCCTCACCCTGGCCTTCCAGCAGCGGCAGCGTGGCCGGATCGATCGCGGCCAGGCGGGCCAGCACGGCCGGCGCCAGTTCGTCCGGGCCGATGTTGCCAACGACGGCGGAGAGGTCGCGCACGCGGCCATCGCGATCCACAAGGCCCGGCCGCTCGGCGCCGGGTTGTCCTACGCGTACAAGTTTCATGGTGGTTTGGGGTTTTTGCTCGATGGATGGGCAAGGAAACCGAGGATAGCCGGATTTGCGCCGGCCTGCGCCGGGGCCACACGCCCGGACCAGGATATCGCCGCATTCTCGATATGCCGCCCGGATCACACCAATGCGCGGATCAGCCCCGCATCGTTTCCGTGGGCACGCGATAGTGCGACGCGTCGAGCAGGTCCAGTCCGCACTGGAGCTGATCCACCCAGTCGATAAAGCGCGCCACCATTGGCTTGCCCCGGAACGACGGCCCGTGCTGCGGCACGATCCATTCGATGTCCATCGTCCGCGCCATGGCGGCCCAGAGCCGGCAAGCGCGGTTTCCGCTCATGTAGCGCCGATGAAATGGCAGCATGCGCGGCACGTGGGCATCGAAATCGTCCACGACGGCGCCGGCCTCGGCCGAGGTGGTCATGGCGGCCCCCAGGTCGCCCGAGAACAGGATCTTGCTGATCGGGTCGTAGAAGTGGAAATTTCCCTCGGAATGGAGAAAATGCGCCGGCACCGCGAGCAGCGTGCTCGCGCCCAGCGGCACCACCGCGCCCTTGTCGGGAATACCGACCACGCGGCCCACCATCTTGCCGGCCTGGGAGAAATGCGGCAGGAACCGCGCCCAGACCTGAGAGATCAGCACGCGGCTATCGGACGACGTCAGCCAGCGCCCCACCGACGCCACGATGTCCGGATCGGCGTGCGAGGCCAGCACGTAGTCGAGCTGCTTGGGCGGAAAGTAACGGCTGATCGCCATGTACAGCTCGCTGTAGGTCAGGGGGCCGCCCGGATCGATCAATGCGCCGTGGCCGTGATTGACCACCAGGAACTGGTTGGACTGCACGGCCTCGCCGTGCGACTCGTCCACCAGGTTGGTGAACGCCATGCAGACATGCTCGCTCGATTCATACAGCACGATCGCCATTCGACCCACTCGCTTTTCTTGTTCTGAATCGACGAAAGTAGCAGCGGCTCCGGTTGGTCATTTGACCAAGGTCAAACGTCGGCTTAGCGCGTACCCAATAGTTGCTCGATCTTCGCAACGAATTGCTTGTCGTCAGGTTTCACCATGCTGTTGTAGCTGCCCACCACCTGGCCCTTGCGGTCGATCAGGTACTTGTAGAAGTTCCACTTCGGCGTCGTGCCGGTTTCCTTGGCCAGCAGTTCATACATCGGGTTGGCGTCGCTGCCGCGCACGTGGGACTTGCCCAGCATCGGGAACTTGACGCCGTACGTGTTGTAGCAGAAATCCGAGATTTCCTTGGCCGATCCGGGCTCCTGCGAGAAATCGTTCGACGGGAAGCCCAGCACCACGAGCCCGCGGTCCCGATACTTGGCGTAGAGCGCCTCGAGCCCCTCGTACTGCGGCGTGAACCCGCAATAGCTGGCCGTGTTGACCACCAGCACAACCTTGCCCGCGTACTGGCACAGGTTCTGCGGCGATTCGTCCTGCAGGCGCGGGAACTTGAAGTTCAGCGCAGCCGGGCAGTTGCCGGCCGGCTGCGCGGCGGGGGGGACGACAGCCGCGGGCGTAGCGGATTTTTCGGCGGCGGGGGCCGCGAGTGGCAGCATGGCGGCCATCGTGGCCACCATCGTGGCGACGGCGAATGCACCGGGATGGGTCATGCGGATCATGACTAGGGGCTCCATATATATAGAGGGGCCCCGGCAGTCTACGCCTTCGTCGGGTTCACCGCACTTGGCGGCGCACGATGCTCAGTCCATCGCCATGGCGGCGGCGTGCTCGGTCACGCTGCCGCGCAACTCCAGGTCCGGCATGCGGCGCACGATCACCAGCGCGACGATCGCCGCCAGCGCGCCCGCCGCGAAGATCAGTTGGAAGCCCGATTCCACGCCGCCGGCCAGCACCTGCCGCACGGCCGGCGACAGTTGCGCCATGGCCTCGCTGCCGTGGCGCAGCGCGCCAAGGTCCAGCGCCTGGGTCACGCCGGCGCGGGCCATGGCGCCACGGAACGCCACCGCGAGCAGCGTGCCGGCCAGGGCGCCGCCCAGCGCGCTGCCCAGCGAGCGCACCACCAGCAGCGCGCCGGTGCCGGCGCCCATATCGCGGCGCTCGAGCGCGTTCTGTACCCCGATCAGCGTGCCCACCATCGACATGCCAAGGCCCACGCCGGCAATCGTCATGGCAATCAGCACGAAGACGGTGGGCACGGCCGGCGTGACCGCGGCCAGGGCAACCAGGCCGATGGCGGCGGCCACGAAGCCGCCACTGAGAATGCCACGCATGCGCCCCATGCGCGGCGCCAGCCACGCCACCACGAGGTTGCCAGCCACCGTGGCCAGCAGGAACGGCACCACGAGCAGGCCCGACGTGGCCGCATCAGCATCGCGCACCAGCTGGAAATGCAGAGGCAGGGCGAAGATGCACAGGAAGATGTTGAGCGCCGCGAGCGCCGACGCGCCCACGCCCATCACATAGGCGCGATTGCGGAACAGGCGCGGCGACAGCATCGGATCGGCCGCGCGGCGCTCCTGCCACGCCAGCAGCGCCAGCGCCACGGCCGTGAGCAGCACCAGCGCGCCCATCTGCGGCGAGATCCAGTCGAAGGCGTCGCCCGCCCAGCTCATCGCCAGCAGGAAGGCCACGATGGCAACCGCCAGCAGCAGGGCGCCGAGCCAGTCCACCTGCGGCCTGCCCCCGCGCGGGCGCAGCGTGGCCAGCCCCCGGTAGCACATCGCCATGGCCAGCGCGCCCAGCGGCACGTTGATCCAGAACAGCCAGCGCCAGGAGAGATGGTCGGACACCCAGCCGCCCACGAGCGGGCCGGCGATGGACGCCATCGCCCAGACCATCGCCAGGTAGCCCTGGTAGCGGCCACGCTGGCGCGGCGCCACCACGTCGGCAATCGCCGCCTGCGCCAGCGACATCAGCCCGCCACCACCCACACCCTGCAACGCCCGGAACAGGATCAACTGCGTCAGCGACTGCGCCATCGCGCAGGCCACCGACGCCGCGATGAACAGCGAGATCGCCACCATCAGCAGGCGCCGGCGCCCGAAACTGTCGGACAGCTTGCCGTAGAGCGGCGTGGTGACCGTCGACACAATCAGGTAGGCGGTGACGATCCACGACAGGTGTCCGAACCCGTTGAGATCGGTCGCAATGGCGGGCACGGCCGGAATGACCACGGTCTGATCCAGCGCCGCCAGCAGGATGCAGAGCACGATGCCGCCGATTACACGCATGATCGCGTGATGATCGTGGACGATGGGGTCAGTATGGGGAATGGAGGCGCTGGCCTCCACGGCGGGCTGGGGGGTGACGGGCGGCGGCATCGGCTACGGCGGGCGGGGGCGGGATGGCGGGGCCGCCCGGCGTCGGGGCAGCATAATTCAGTAACCGCATAAGTATATGCGGTTACGTTCGTTGACGTTACAAGGAATTGCGGTCCGGGCCCCCAGATGAACCGGACCGCCGAAAGTCAGCGCGAGCCGCTGATGTAATGCTCCAGTTGCTCGATCACGAAGCGCTGTTCGCTGATGATGTCGTTCACCAGGTCGCCGATCGACACCATGCCCAGCAGCTCGTCGCCTTCCATGACGGGCAGGTGGCGCAGGCGGTGGCGCGTCATCAGCGCCATGCAGTCGTCCGTGGTCTGGTCGCCGCGCACATAAATCACCGCCGTGGTCATGATCTCGCGCACCAGGGTCTCGCGCGAGGTGCGCTGCATCAGGATCACCTTGCGCGCATAGTCGCGTTCGCTGAGGATGCCGACGATGTTGCCATGCTCCATCACCAGCAAGGCGCCAACGCTCTTTTCCGCCATCAGTTGCAGCGCGGCGTAGACCGTGGCTGCCGGCGGAATGCTGTAGATCGCGTGATTTGCCTTAGCTTCCAGAACCTGTCGTGCGGTTTTCATGAGACCGACTCCTTGTTGCCGTCTTGGAAAACGTTGCGTCCGCGCGCGCCACGCCATGGGGCCGCCGGCGATGTTCATTCAGATTAGCAAAGGATGGGCATTGCTTACAGGGTGACTTCCGCGAATCTTGGTCAGATACGGGAAGTCACCTATCCGGCACCCCGGCTATTCCGTCAGCATTCGCACGCGGACCTTGCGGCCCTTGACCTTGCCGTCGTTCAGGCGCTTGACCGCCTCTTTGCCGATGGCGCGGTCCACGGCGATGTAGGTGGACATCTCCATCACGTTGATCTTGCCGATCTGTTCCTTGGTGAAGCCGGCCTCGCCGGTCAGCGCGCCCAGGATGTCGCCCGCGCGGATCTTTTCCTTGCGCCCGCCCAGCATCTGCAGCGTCACCATCGGCGGCAGCAGGCGATCCTTGCTTGTGGGCACCAGTTCCGTCATCGGATGCCATTCGAACTCGCCGCCCTGGTGCTGCTCCAGGTTACCCACGCGGCCCATCTCGTCCATGCTGACCAGGCTGAAGGCCCAGCCATCGGCGTCAGCGCGGCCCGTGCGGCCGATGCGGTGCACATGAACCTCGGGGTCGGGCGTGACATCGACATTGATCACCGCCTCGAGCTGGGCGATATCCAGGCCGCGCGCGGCCACGTCGGTCGCCACCAGCACCGAGCAGCTGCGGTTGGCAAACTGCACCAGCACCTGGTCGCGGTCGCGCTGCTCCAGGTCGCCATGCAGCGCCAGCGCCTGAAAGCCCTGTGCGCGCAGCAATTCCACGAGATCGCGGCAGCGCGCCTTGGTGTTGCAGAACGCGAGCGTGCTGGCCGGGCGGAAGTGATCGAGCAAGCGCCCCACGGTTTGCAGGCGCTCGTTGTCCTCCACCTCGTAGAAACGTTGACGGATCTTGCTGGCGCCGTGGGTTTCGGCCAGCTTGATCTCGCGCGGCTTGCGCAGGAACTGCTCGCTCAGCTTGCCGATGCCGGGCGGATAGGTGGCCGAGAACAGCAGCGTTTGCCGGTCGTTGGGGCAATGATTGGCGACGAACGCGATGTCATCGAAGAAGCCCATGTCCAGCATGCGGTCCGCTTCGTCCAATACCAGCGTGCTGATGCCGCGCAGGTCCAGGCTGCCGCGCTCGATGTGATCGAGGATGCGCCCCGGCGTGCCCACAACGATATGCGCGCCGTGAATCAGGCTGTCCACCTGCGGACGCATCGGCGAGCCGCCGCAGAGCGTCAGCACCTTGATGTTCTCTTCGGCACGCGCCAGGCGGCGGATCTCCTGCGTGACCTGGTCGGCCAACTCGCGCGTGGGGCAGAGCACCAGCGCCTGCACGTCGAAGCGGCGCGGATCAAGCCGGTGCAGCAGCGCGAGGCCAAACGCGGCCGTCTTGCCGCTGCCGGTCTTGGCCTGGGCGATCAGGTCCTGGCCTGCCAGCGCCGCGGGCAGGCTGGCGGCCTGGATCGGCGTCATGGTGTCGTAGCCGAGCTGCGCCAGCGTGGCGAGCATGGCGGGCGACAGCGGCAAGTCGGAGAAGGGCGCGCCGCCGTTGGTGGTGGCGGGTGTGGAGGGGGTAGGCACGGGGTGGGAAGTCATGCCGGATTATAGCGGTGGGGTGGGCCGAGGCAGGGCGTCGAAAGCATCACGCGGCCTTGCGTACCGCGGTTTTCTTCACGGGCACGGCCTCGGCGGGCTGCCATCCCAGCCGATCCAGCAACGCCTGCGCGGCGGCGGGCGCATGTTCTTTCGCGCCATTGATGAAAAACAGGAAGATTGCCTTCGGCTTCAGCCTGGCGCCAGCGGCGGCGCCCACGCGCGGCAGGTCGTCCGGCACCTTGCCGCCGGCCCAGGCAGTGGCGCGCGCCGCCCAGGCGTCGAGGTCCTTGGGTGCATAGCCGGTCTTCACCTTCGCCTGGGCATTCATCAGCCGCGCATAGGCGAAATCCGAGGTCGGGTCGACGAAGGACGGGAATTTCGGTGAATCGGTGAACACCGTGGCCGCCTTGTATTTGCGCGCGAGCTTGAGGTAGTCGTCGCACATGAAGCTCGCGTGCCGCACTTCGAGCACGTGGCGCAATGCCACCCCTTCGACGGCATCGGGCAGCAGCGCCAGGAACGCCTCGAAGTCATCGGCGATGAACTGCTTGGTTGGCGCAAATTGCCAGACGATAGGGCCAAGTTTGTCGCGCAATTCGGCAATGCCGCTATCGATGAAGCGGGCGACGGAGTCGCCGGACTCCGCCAGCACGCGCCGGTTGGTGGCAAAACGTGACGCCTTGACCGAGAACACGAAGCCATCGGGCGTGGCATCGCGCCAGTTGGCGAACGATGCGCGCTTTTGCGTGCCGTGATAGGTGCTGTTGATCTCGATGGCGGTCAGGTGGCGGCTGGCGTACGCAAGCTCGCGGGCCTGCGCGAGACCGGCCGGGTAGAAATTGTCCCGCCACGGCGCGTAGTTCCAGCCGCCGATGCCGATATGGATGTTGCCCGCTGCCTTGCCTTGCTTGCCCGCTGCCATGGCCGATCTCCGCAAAAGGCGATGGATGCAAGTCTAGCGCGCGGCGGCGTGTCCGGCCAACGGCACCCGCACGCCGTCACTCGTATATCTGCGATGCTCGGGCCAGCAAGGCTGGCGGTTCGTCAGGCGTAGAATCGCCCTCACATCCTTCGGGAGGGATGCGCCCATGGACGCTCCGTTACTGGCCATTCTGCGAAGAATCGAGACGCGCGCGCTGGCACTGCGCGATACGCCGCCAGCGGGCGCCATCGCGGTCCTCGATGACACGTCTGTGGCCATCGACCTGCCGATGGAACGCACGCTGTATCAGCCTGCCCGGCCCCCGGTCCCTGCAAATGTTGTCGATAAGACACGTCTTACGGCGCGTGTCAGGCAGGCGCTGCACGATCACACGCAGGTCTCGCTGCAGGCGCTGTGCGACGCCCACCCCCTCGATTTCGGCCTGGCGGAATTGCTGGCGTACCTGCAACTGGCCAGCGATACCTTCCATTGCGTAGTTGACGACGCGGTGATGGAATCCGTGACGTGGCAGGTCAATGATGCCGCCGGCCAGCGGGTGCGGCGAGCGCACCTGCCGCGCATCGTCTTCATCAGACATGGATCATGAACGCCCAAGAGTCCCCTGGCGACGCGACAGCCCCGGAAGATCTTTCGCATCGGGTCATTCCGCTGCTGAAGGGGGTGGTCTATCGCGAGGACGACCCCGCCGCATGGCGCGCGCTGCTGGCATGGCAGGCGCGCGTGCGCGACTACGTGGCCGTGCTCGGCCTCGATCTGGTGCTGGATGACGATGAAGGCTACGCGTTCCTGCGCGTGCGGCCCGATCCGGATGCAGGCGACGGCGCCACGCCCGGCATTGGGCCACTCCGGCTTGTGCCGAAACGTCCGCTTTCGTTTCCGGTCAGCCTCACGCTGGCGCTGCTGCGCAAGCGGCTCGCCGTATCCGACATGGCGGGCGACATGGCGGGCGGCAACGTTCCGCTGGTACTGACGCTCGATGAAATAGGCGAAATGCTACGTGACTTCCTGCCGGCGGGGAGCAACGAGGCCAAGCTCATCGATATGGTTGCGTCGCATGTCAACAAGATCGTGGAACTTGGCTTTCTGCGCAGGCTCGGGGCCGGCGCCACGGCGCAGCAGGTGCCGTCGTATGAGGTGCGCCGCGTCCTGAAGGCGTTTGTCGATACGCAATGGCTGACGGCGTTCGACGCGCGGCTGGCGGCCTATCAGACGCAACTCAGCCAAACGTCGACCCGTCACGCGCGTGACGCCGATGTCTGAGCCGCAGGCGATGGCGCTGGAACGCGCGGCGGACGATGCGCGCGCCGGGTTCCGCCTGATGCGGCTCGAGGTCTCCGGCTGGGGGCCGTTTCGCGGGCGCGTGGCGTCGATCCGTCCTGACGGTGGCCACGCGATGCTGGCCGGTGACATCGGTTCGGGTGCGGGCGCGCTGGTGGATGCCTTGATCGCCTTACTGGTGCCGGCACGCCGCATCGCGTCGGTATCGTGTGGCGGCGATGGCCATGCGGTTGTGCTCGGCGTGTTTCACAACATCGACACCGCCGAGACCGTGACACTGGCCCAGATGTTCGAGCCGGGCGCATCGCACGTCCCGCCAGCGCGCTGGTTCGTGGGCGCGACGTGCGAACTGAGCATCGATGGAGATTTTTCTGATTTCGTTGGCGATCTCCAGGCCCTGCGCAAGTCGCTGCGCGCGGCGGGCGTTGCATTGTTCGACACGGTGCCGGCCTACGACGCGTGGTTTCGACGGCATCTCGGCATCGGCGACGCGATGCCGATTGACGACCTGCGCGCTTGCCGCGACGCCCTGGATGGCTATTTTGCGAGCATGAAGCTCGCACTGCTGGACGAACGGCTCGCGCACCTGGCCGAGGACTGGATGCAGCATGATCAGTGCGCGCGGCACGAGGCCGAGCGCCATGCCGCGCTGCGCGCCCAGGCATTGCACCTGCGACATAGCATTTCGGCCAACGGCGGCGAACGGATTGCGCAACTCGACATCGATATCGAGCAATTGGAATGCGCGCGCGACCTCCGCCGGCAACGCGCCGCGCACTACGCGACGCTGGCCGCCGCGTTCGGTGAAGCGCCCGCGGAGACGGCCACCGACTTCGCTGCCCAGCGGGTGCGGCTTGCCAGGCGCCCGGCCGCGACCCGCACGCAATCGGCTGCGCTGCGGCAACTGGCCGCGTTCGCGGACTTTCAGGAGATCGACTGGCGACCGCTGGCGTTCAAGATAGCCAGGCTTGGCGATGAGAAGCAGCGACTGCAGAACGCATCGGACCTCTTGCAGCAGTTGACCGATGGATTGGACGAACTGCTAGGCACCATCAAGGCCTGCGAGCAATCGCTCGAGACATGCCGGGATGCGCGGATGGCCACGCAGACCAGGATGGCGCTCGCCGAATCGCTGCGGCAGGAGACGGCGGACCTGCTGGCCGCATCCGAACCCGCGCTGGAGACGGTCAGCCTGGACGCGCTCGACGCGCTGCACAGCGATGCCCCGGGAGGCCGCGCGCTCACCGTGGAATCCTGCGACGCGCGACGCGAGGCGATGCGGGTCTGGCTGCAGGCGCGCATCAACGCCGATGCCATCAATCGGCAGCACCTGACGGCCCAACTGTGCGATCCGTGGTCGGTGCTCGACACGGATTGGGAATCGGCTCACGCGCGGTCATTCCGCCTGGTGGTGATCGACGAGGCGTTCTGGCGCGGATCGGACGCGTCCGCACGGAGCGCGCTCCAGCGGTTCGCAGCGCTGAACATGCAACTGTTGATCGTCACCCCGACACAGAGGATTCCCATGGTGGAGCCATTCGTGTCCAGCGTGGCCTTTATCCATCGTGCAGCGGACGGGGCTGGGGGCATCTGGCATCTCGACCTTGATATTACCGATCGGTAATGAAAATGATGGGTCATGGCAACTTCAGACGAAAAATTCCCGAGCGGTAACGTGGCGGAAGAGTGCCGCGTTCGATCGTCAAAGGACCTGGGCGAGCTCGTTCGCCGGCAGCGCAAGCCCCCCCGGCGGCTCACTCGCCTCCGGACCTCGCGGGATACTTGATCGCGTTCATCTCCATTTTCGCCCGCACGGCGGCGTCCAGGTCCACGCCCAGCGCCGTCACAAGTTGTGACAGGTAGATCGTGATATCGGCCAATTCCTGTTCCACGTGCGCCCGTTCACCGGTGGACATGACATCGCGCGATTCTTCCTCCGTCTGCCATTGGAAGATTTCGACGAGTTCGGACACCTCCACGCTGAGGGCCATGGCGAGGTTCTTGGGGCTGTGATATTTGCCCCAGCCACGTTGCTCGCCGAAGTTGGCGGCGGCCTGCTGGAGGTTCTTGATGTCGATGAGAGGCATGGATGGTCTGCCGGCAATAATGGTGCGAATAAATGCTGGGGCGCCGCGTCGGCGCCCGGCACGGACTTCGGCGAGATTTTACGCGGCTTCGATTGGCGCACCGCCGGCTTCGTTGTGTGGCGCATCAGACGCATCGCAGCAAAATCGCCTACGCTAGCGAGATGGCATTCGTTCACGGAGATCCCATGAGATCCAAGCCGGCAATGATCTTGCTAAGCCTGTTCGCGACGCTTCTCTACCTGGGGATCGCCGTGCTTGGCGCAGGCGGCATCGCCGCGTTCTTCTCGCATCCGGCCAGGACGGCGCTCGCCGTCGTCACCTTCGCGCTGACGGTGGCGGCACTGTTCACGGAAGGGAACCTGAGCACGGGCGAACGCGAGGATCGCGGTAACCGCTGGGTGCTCGCGGCGTTTGGTGTGATTGGCGTGCTGTCGGCGTACCTGCCCGCCTATACCGAGCGCATCGGATTTTGGACGTTCGGCGACGACGGGGTGCGATGGGTGGGCGTCGCGCTCTTCGCCATGGGTGGCGCGCTGCGGATCTGGCCCGTGTTTGTGTTGGGGAAAAGGTTCAGCGGGCTGGTGGCGATTCAACCTGGGCATCAACTGGTGACGACCGGACCGTACAGGCTGGTGCGCAATCCGAGCTACCTGGGGTTGCTGATCAATGCGGTGGGCTGGGCGCTGGCGTTTCGGTCAGGGGTGGGGATACTGCTGGCGCTGCTGATGATTCCGCCGCTGGTTGCGCGGATGCGGGCGGAAGAGCAGCTGCTGGCCGCGACTTTCGGGGCGACGTACGCCGACTATCTCAAGCGCAGTTGGCGGTTGATCCCTGGGGTTTACTAATGACTGCAAGGGCGACGCTGGCGCGGCCGATGCTTCGGGATGCCACAATTGCTGCCTCAATGACCCGGCAAAGTGTCGAAGATGCAAAGCAATGTACGTTGGACCCGAATCTGCCTCGCCGCCATCGGCGCGCTGCTGCTTGCCGATGCCATCGCGCTGATGTCGGCGGGACTATTCAGCTTTGGCATCGTCCTGCCAGGCTGCATCGGTGCTGCATTCCTGCTGCTGGCCTGGCATTGGAGGCGCGTAGCGCACTGGCGGGCAGGGAACCGGAAGCGGCAGCAGCTATGGCAAGCCGCCTGGATGGCGTTTGCGGTGTGGCTTGTGACGGTGGCCGTGTTCTTCTACGACATCCGCCGCAGCACTGAAGCTGCCATGCCGGGGAACTCGCCCGTGAATGCCATCGTTATCCTCGGCTCCGGCACGCCAAACTGCATCGCTTCTCCGACGCTGATTGCGCGGCTGGATCAAGGCTTGAGGCAGGCCCAGCGGTGGCCGCGGGCCAAGATTGCGGTCAGTGGCGGGCAGGATTTTGGGCTGCGGTGCCGCGAGGCGGACATCATGGCCGAGTATTTGATTGCCCGTGGGGTCGCAGCAGACAAGGTGATTCGGGAAGGGCGTAGTACCAGTACGGAGGAGAATCTGGTGTTCAGCCGCCGGTTGCTTGAAGCGCAGGGCGTTGCCGCCACCGATCCCATTGTGGTGGTGACCAGCGACTTCCATGTACGGCGGGCGGTGCGAATTGCCCGGAAGGCGGGATTCGGGGAGGTCGCTGGCGTCGGAGCCGAAACACCACTCTACCTTCGATATAACGCCTGGCTCCGTGAGTACTTCGCGGCGATTAGCGGGTGGGTGTTGCGGGAGTATTGAGGCTTACGCCCGGGCGGCATAGGCGCGGTGTTGAACGAAGAAAAGCCAGCCGCGAGGCTGGCTTCAGGTGACATTTGTGAGGAACCGGAATTCGTGAGACTGCGCAACGGCGGGCGAAACGGGTAGGCAGGTTCAAGGGCCGCCGCTTCCGCATGATAATGTCGGCCTTGGCCATACGCTAATACGAGGTTGTCATGCCCCGATACGTTGCCTTTCTTCGCGGCGTCAGCCCGATGAATGCCCGGATGCCTTCGCTCAAGCTCTGCTTCGAGGCGGCGGGCTTCTCCGAAGTGAAGACCTTACTCTCCAGCGGGAACGTCGTGTTCAATGCTCGCTCGTCGTCACTGGCCGCCCTGGAGCGACGCGCCGAGAAGGCGATGCAAGCCGGACTGGGCCACAGCTTCGACACCTTTGTCCGGCCCAGCAGCTATCTCCAGGACCTCATCGACGCGGACCCCTTCGCCGAGTTCAGCCTCTCGCCTTCGGCCAAACGGGTCGTCACCTTTCTCCGTAGTCCCGTGTCGCCAGACGTGAAGCTGCCCATCGAGCGCGACGGTGCAAGCATCGTCAAGGCCAATGCCATGGAGGTCTTCAGCGCCTACGTGCCTGACCCGAAGAAGGGCCCCGTGTTCATGAGCCTGCTCGAACGCTCGTTCGGTAAGGACATCACCACTCGAACGCTCCACACGGTCATCAAGTGCGCCAGTGCATAACCCTCATGTGTAAGCGCCGGACGCCCAGAACACTTGCACCAATCGGCTGAAACGGGTCGGCTACGGAAGTTTGCCACCGCAGCGGGGCTGGCGCTTGTCCAACTTTCGAGTTCGGCCAGAAAGAGACGGCCCTGCACATCCGGTCGGCTATCATGGCAATCCTCTCTGAAGTAGCTCCCTATGATTTCCGTCCGTAATGTCACGCTGCGTCGCGGCGTCAATGTCGTACTCGACCGCGCGTCCGTCACCTTCAACCCCGGCGAGAAGATTGGTCTTGTCGGCCGCAACGGCGCCGGCAAGTCGTCCTTCTTTGGCCTTCTCAACGGCACGTTGCACGAAGACAGCGGCGAGTTCTCGATTCCCGCTGCATGGAAGATGGGCCAGGTCGCGCAGGAGATGCCGGAGACCGAGCAGAGCGCTACCGACTTCGTAGTCGAGGGCGACACGGTGCTGTTGGCCGCGCAGGCCGAAGTCGCCGCCTCCGAGGCCAACGACGACGGCATGCGCATGGCGCACGCCTACATGGCCCTGCACGACGCCGGTGCACACGATGCCCCCGCGCGTGCCCAAGCGCTGATCCTGGGCCTTGGCTTCAG
>Ga0255338_1002681_pt1 | contig 24531 bp, 26 predicted proteins | sample MeOH1_35cm_T4_19_FD_203715 | JGI IMG/M metagenome (GOLD analysis project Ga0255338, IMG submission 203715) | Sandy soil microbial communities from University of British Columbia, Vancouver, Canada - MeOH1_35cm_T4_195 | ecosystem: Engineered > Artificial ecosystem > Sand microcosm > Unclassified ...
TACCAAGGCGCACGGCTTCGCCTGGGTGAAGGCGCAGCAGGAAGACCTGGGCCGCAAGGTGCGCGCGCTGTTCGAAAGCCGCGGCCTGCCCAGCGTGGCGGCCGAGGGCTTCAAGGCGCCCGGCGTGGTGGTGAGCTACACCGGCGACCCCGAGCTCCAGTCGGGCCGCAAGTTCATCAGCGAGGGCCTGCAGACCGCCGCCGGCGTGCCGCTGCAGTGCGACGAGGGCGCCGACTTCAAGACCTTCCGCGTCGGCCTGTTCGGCCTCGAGAAGTGGGTGCACGTCGACCGCTCGGTCGGCCACCTGCGCGACGCGCTCGATCGGCTGGGCGTGGTGGCGCCGGCGAGCGCGCCGCTCAAGCGAGCGGCATAGTCGCGCGAACGCGCCTCAGGCGGCGCGGCGTAAGCGCGCCGGCCCGCTGCGAAGACCGGGTGGCGCGGGGCTGCGGGGCACCTACCTCCTCAGCATCTTCGCCACCAGGAAGCCGAACCCGAGCGCCGCGGCGACCATGAGCCAGGGCCTGGAGACGAACTGGCGCCGCATCCTGCGTTCGACCTGCAGCACCGGTTGCGGCTGCAGCACCGGTTGCGGCAACAGGGCGCCTTCTTCGGCCATCGCCGGCTGCGAAGCCGGCACCCAGGCGTCCGCATAGACGCGCGCCGGTGCGATCTCCACCACCGTGAGTTCGACCTCGTCGGACTGGCCGCTGAGGTCGATGAGGTCGCCGAGGTCGCCTGCCTCGGGCGGGTGCGTGTCGCCGGTCAGCTTGAGTCGGTTCTTGGGATGAGGCATGGCTTTCCGTCCTTCGAAGTTCTTGTCTGCCAGGCACTCTAGGGATGGCGCCTGCAGCGCGGGGTAGGAGGGATGCCGCAAACGCGGCGCGGCGCAGTCCCGCAGCGCGGCCCGCCAGCGAACGCGCAGTCTGGCCGGATGGTCGGCGCAACGCGTGAAGCGCCCGACATGCACGTCGCCTGTCCGCCACGCGTTGCAGGAGCGCGCCGCCGCCCTGTGGCAGGCCGTGCGCCGCGGTCTGCTGCGCGATGCAGAAGGACTGAGCGCGCCCGCCTGGCTCCTAGGCGATCCGCAGCGCGGTCGCCACGAAGGCGAGGATGGTCAGCCGCGCCTGCGGCTCGCAGGCGTGCGACTCGCCGCGCACGAGGATGACGTCGCCGCGCGGGTGGCCCTGGTACTGCAGCAGCACGCAGCCGTCGAGGCAGGTGAGCTGGGTGCCGGCCGCCGTTTCGATCGCCAGCGTGTCGAGCGGATGCAGCACGTGGGTGGGGGAGGGGGCCGGCTCACCGGCCGTCGGCAGCGCATCGCCGAGCCCGCCGAACCAGCTGCTGGCGAACTGCTCGAAGTGCAGGCGCAGGGCGGGCAGGCTGGCGGTCAGTGCGTTCATGTCGGGTCCTCTCGGACGCCGCTGGGGCCAGCGGCGGGGCAAGTCGAAACGTTCCCAGTAGCCAGAACGCATGCTCCCGGAGGCGGGGCGAGCCGTGTGGAGTGGGTTCTCTAGAACCTGCTCCATTTGGGCGAGCGCCCGGGGCCGGCCGTGAACTGCTCCGGCCGGGCGGCCGCCCGGAATCCGTTCGCGGCCTCAGGTCTTCAGCCGGCGCCCGACGTGGCCTTCCACCGCGTCGATCTTGCTGTGCAGGCGCGATTCGGTGCCGGCGCGGTAGTCCATCTTCAGGTTCATGGAGATGCGCTGGCAGTCCGCCTGCAGCACGCGGAAGCAGTCGCTGACGACGCCCATCACCACGTCGAAGTCGCCTTCGAGGATGGTGCCCATCGCGGTGAGCTGGTAGCTCACGCCGCTGCGGTCGATGACGTCCAGGATGCGCGCGACATGGCGCGAGAGGCTTTCGCCCTCGCTCGTGGGGGACATGGCGAATTCGAGCAGGACCATGGATTGCTCCGTTGACCAGACGGCGTGATCTTGCCACGCGCTTCGTTTGATCCACGTCATGTGGCCAGCCGGCGGGGCTGGTCTCATGGAGACCTCGAACAGGCCAGGCCACTGGCCACCGGCCAAGAGGAGACATCGTGGCGATCCGGAACGACCAGAGCCGCGCCGCAGGCGCCGTGGCGCGCACACCCGGGTGGGCGTGCCTCGTGCTCGCGCTCGCGAGCTACTTCGCCCTGCACCCGCTGGCGATGCGGCCGCAGACCATCGTCATGGACTTCAGCCACCTTGCCACCGTGCTTCCCGGCCTGCTGGCCTCCTCGCTGGCGGAGAGCCTCCAGTACGCGGTGCCCTTGCTGTGCCTGCTGGGCGTGCCTCTGGCGAAGCGCATCGCTGCGCTCGAGTCCTGCGCCGAGGTGCCGCCGAACGCGATGAGCGCGAGCGAGTTCGCGCTGCTCACGGGAGAGGCCTGATCGGCCCTGCTCCCGCCCGCCGGGCTACTTGCCGAACGAGTCCTTCAGCCCCGTCACCCGGTTGAACACCGGCCGCTGCCCCGCCGCATGGTCCTTGCGGTCGGCGACGAAGTAGCCGTGCCGCTCGAACTGGAACTTCTCGTCCGCCTTGGCGCGACCCAGCGACGGCTCCACGTACGCCGTCACCACCTTCAGCGAATCCGGGTTGATCTCCTCCAGGAAGTCGCGCTCGCCCGCGCCCGGCTGCGGCACCGTGAAGAGGCGGTCGTACAGCCGCACTTCGGCCTTCACGCCGTCGGCGACGCCCACCCAGGTGATGGTGCCCTTCACCTTGACGGCATCGGCGCCGGGCGTGCCGCTCCTGGTGTCGGGAAGCAATCGGGCCTGCACCTCGGTCAACGCACCGGAAGCATCGCGGGTGGCACCGACGCACTCGACGACGTAGCCGTACTTCAGCCGCACCTTGTTGCCCGGGAACAGGCGGAAGAAGCCCTTGGGCGGCGTGTCCTCGTAGTCGCTGCGCTCGATCCACAGTTCGCGCCCGAACATGAATTCGCGCCGGCCGCGGCTCGCGTCGTGCGGGTGCACCGGCGCCGAGCAGGGCTCCAGGTGGCCGGCGCCCATCGCCTCGTCCCAGTTCACGATCACCATCTTCACCGGACCGAGCACTGCCATCGCGCGCGCGGCCTTGGGGTCCAGGTCGTCGCGCAGCGCGATCTCCAGCGTCGAATAGTCGATCCACGAGTCGGCCTTGCTCACGCCGATGCGGTCGGCGAACAGCTGCAGCGATTCGGGCGTGTAGCCGCGCCGGCGCAGCCCGACGATGGTGGGCATGCGCGGGTCGTCCCAGCCGGCCACGACCTTCTGGTCCACCAGCTGCCTGAGCTTGCGCTTGCTGGTGACCACGTAGGTGAGGTTCAGGCGCGCGAATTCGTACTGCCGCGGCGGCGGCGTGTTGACCAGGCCGCCCGCGCCCAGGTGGTCCACCAGCCAGTCGTAGAAGGGCCGCTGGTCCTCGAACTCCAGCGTGCAGATGCTGTGGGTGATGTTCTCCAGCGCGTCCTCGATCGGGTGCGCGAAGGTGTACATCGGGTAGATGCACCACTTGTTGCCCGTGTTGTGGTGTTCCGCGTGCTTGATGCGGTAGATGGTGGGGTCCCGCATGTTGATGTTGGGACTGGCCATGTCGATCTTCGCCCGCAGCACCGCGGCGCCGTCCGCCAGCTGGCCGTCGCGCATCGCGCGCAAGCGCGTGAGGTTCTCCTCGATCGAGCGGCTGCGGTACGGGCTGTCGACGCCGGGCTTGCCGAAGTCGCCGCGGTTGACGCGCATCTGCTCCGGGCTCTGCTCGTCCACGTAGGCGAGGCCGGCCTCGATCAGGTACTCGGCCGCGCGGTACATGAAGTCGAAGTAGTCGCTGGCCTGGTACAGGTGGCTGGTGCCCGCGGCGTCCCAGCCGTAGCCGAGCCAGTGGACGGCGTCCTTGATGCCCTCGACGTACTCGATCTCCTCCTTCTCGGGGTTGGTGTCGTCGAAGCGCAGGTGGCAGATGCCGCCGTAGTCGCGCGCCAGGCCGAAGTTCAGGCAGATGCTCTTGGCATGGCCCACGTGCAGGTAGCCGTTGGGCTCGGGCGGGAAGCGGGTGCGGATCTTCGCCGGGTCCGGCCGGCCGTGGTGGTGGTGGGCGGCGTCACCGGGCGAGCCGCCCCAGTCCCGGCCGGCGTAAGTGCCTTGCTCCAGGTCTCGTTCGATGACCTGGCGCAGGAAGTTGCTGGGGCGCGCGGCGGGTTCTTTTTCGGTCGGGGAAGGCATACACGCGGATTTTGGCATGGCGCTTGCGCGCGCCCCGGCGAGCCTCGCCGCGGACCGGGGCGAAGGGCGCCGCAGCGGACGATCGGACGAACTGCCATGCCCGGCGGATGAACGGACTGCCGAGTTACGCCCGGCAACGCATTTGACTTTCACCGCCTAGGTGTGCGCCGTCCGAGGGACGTTAAATCAGGACGCGGGGGCTTCGTCCCCGCAGCAAAGCAGGAACCTCATGCAAAGGAAACTTCTCCGCCCCCTCGCTGCCGCCGCCCTCGTGGCGCTGGCGGCCGGCATGGCCCAGGCGCGCGACAACGTCACCTGGTCGGTCGGCATCGATGCCGCGCCGGGCGTGTCCATCGGCGCCACCAATGCCCGGCCGCTGCTGGTCGCGCCGGCGCCCGTGATCCTGGCGCCGCAGCCCGTCTACGTCGCACCGCGCCCCGTGGTCGTGCAGAGCCGCCCGGTCGTCGTGGTGGAGCCCGAACCCGTCTACGTGATGCCCGGCAAGCGCAAGGGCTGGCACAAGCACCATCACCACCGGCACGACTGATCTCCGGCGCCGGGTTGTCGCCTCGTAACGACCCAGGATCTCCAAGCGAATTGGCCCCGGCCCCCAAGCCGGGGCCTCTTTTTTCATGGGCCCTTGCTCGGGCGGTCGCGCCGTCCCGCTGTCTTCGAATCGATCCTGCTGTTGCCTAGTTGCGTTCGTCCTTCGAGGGCTGGGCCTCCGGGGTCGGGTAGGGCGTCGGCAACAGGGCCTTCAGCCTGAGCTGGTCGCGCAGGTGGGGCCGCACGCTTTCGGCGCCGTGCCCGCTGTGCCCTCGCGCGGTCGCCCGCTCCACGAAGCCCTTCTGCCTCACTGGTCCGCCGCCCCATCGCCCGCCCTGCGCCCGGCGGCCTTCGGGGTCGCCTGCGCTGGTGGGTCTTCCGTCTTTCATGCGTTGTTCCTCTGAGTGAGTAACAGCGTAAGGCCCGTGTGAACCTTTACGTGCAGGTTGTGCCCGGCGGTAAGCGTCGGACCGGTTCGACCGGGCCGTAGTCCAGAAAGAAGATCACGGTCGGAAAAAAAAGAACCCCCAGGTGGGACCTGGGGGTAACAATGCCAGTCGCGGGACGGAGGGCCGGACCAGCTCACCCCGGAGGAGGAGGGGACTCAGAGGAGTCGGGGTGACCGGGACGAAAGCCGCTGATGATTCTTGTGGGTGGGGACGCGCCTTTCGTGCAATTCGATGGCTGGTAGTAGAAGCGCCGGGCACGCCACGACCTGTAGGACGGAACCCACAGCCTCTGCCAGACGATGACGCTAGCGCGGGGCACTGGCGTGCGCGCTCCGCGCAGCGCACTACATCGCGCGAAACAGGTGCGCGTAGAGACGGCTGACCGGCAGGCGCTCGCCGCGGCCGCGCAGCGCCAGCTGCAGCTTGCCGGCCTCGTCGCGCTGCACGCTGTCGATGGCGGTGCAGCGCACGACGGTGCCGCGGTGCACCTGCCAGAAGGCCTGCGGATCGAGCTGCGGCAGCAGTTCCTTGAGCGGCGTGCGCACGAGCACCTCGCCCTCCTCGGTCACCACCCGCACGTACTTGTCGGCCGCTTCGAAATAGACGACCCTCTCGACCGGGACCATGCGGATGCTGCTGCCCACGCCGGCCTGGATCACCTTCAGCAGCGGCTGCGCGCCCGCCGCGGGGCTGCCGGCCTGCAGCAGGTGGCGCAGCTGGGCCAGCGTCGCTTCGAGCGCGGCACCGTCCGGCCGCGGCCGCTGCGCCAGCACCTGGCGCAGCTTCTCCACCGTCCTGCGCAGCCGCGCCGGCTGCACCGGCTTGAGCACGTAGTCCACGGCCTGGGCTTCGAAGGCCTGCAGCGCGTACTGGTCGTACGCGGTCACGAACACCAGGGCCGGAAAGGCGGCGTTGCCGGGCCAGGCATCGGCCAGTTCGGCCGCCGCCTCCAGGCCCCCCAGGCCCGGCATGCGGATGTCGAAGAACAGCACGTCGGGGCGGTGCCGCAAGGCGCTGCCCACGGCCGCCGCGCCGTCGCCCACGGCCTCGAGCACGTCCAGCTCGGGCCAGGCGGCGGCGAGCTCGGAACGCAGCGCCTGGGCCAGCAGCGGCTCGTCTTCGGCGATGACGGCGGTGGGCGTCATGCAGCCAGCGGCAGCGCGATGCGGGCGTGCGCCCCGCCCGCATCGGCGGAGAAGTCGAGCGAGGCGCCGGCGCCGTGCAGCGAGGCCAGCCGCTCGCGGATCTGCACCAGCCCGAAGCCCTGCCCGCCGCTGCCCTGGCCGTTGGCGCCGACGCCGCTGTCGCGCACCTCGATCACCACGCGCGCGCCCTCGCGCCGCGCGCGCACTTCGATGCGCCCGCCTTCCACCTTGGGCTCGAGCCCGTGCTTGATGCTGTTTTCCACCAGCGGCTGCAGCAGCAGCGCCGGCACGCTCAGTTCCGCCAGCTCCTCGGGCAGGTCCAGCGCGTAGGAGAGGCGCGGCCCCATGCGGATCGCCATCAGCTCCAGGTAGTCGTGCAGGCGGTCGAATTCGGTGCGCAGCGGGTGCGTGGCCGCGCGCGACGCATCGAGCGTGGCGCGCAGGTAGGCGATCATGTGGTCCAGCATCGCCTGCGCCCGCGGCGGGTCGACGGCGATCAGCGCGCGCAGGTTGGCCAGCGTGTTGAACATCATGTGCGGCTCCAGCTGCGTCTCCAGCAGCTTCAGGCGCGCGTCGTTGGCGTGGCGCTCGGCCTCGCGCATGCGGCGCAGGAGGTAGGCGCTCTTGTTGCGGGCGTAGAACCAGTAGCAGCCCACGAGGCCGGCGACCAGGGTGATGAGGAGGTCGGCGCGCACCTGGGCCGCGCCGTGCACATGGTTGTCGGCTCCATACAGGTCGAAGCGGCGGCACACGAGGTCCGCCAGCGCGACGCCGATGAAGCGCCCCGCCACGATGCCGGCGGCGACCAGGGCGAAGCCGCGCCACCCGGGCGGCCAGCCGGTCTCGCGGGCCGAAGGCATCGCGACGCGCCCGAGGTCGACCACCGCCCAGATGATCGTGCCGATGAACAGCGAGTACACGAGGTTCGGCGCATACGGCCGTTCCGGCGTGAACGCGTACTGCAGCGTGGCGACCGCGAAGCAGAACGCCAGCGTCTGCAGCAGGTTGCCCAGCTTGGCGAACCAGTCGATCCTCATGGCCGCGGCATGCGTTCCTGCTCGCGGCGCAGGCGCTCGCGCTCGCGTTCCAGCAGGCGGTGGCGCAAGCTGCTGCCGTCGCCCAGCACGAACACGGCCACGCCGTGCAGCGCCAGGCCCAGGCCCCACCCGAGCAACGGCAACACGGACCAGGGCCGCCGCCCGAAGGCGTAGGTGGAGACGGCGAAGATGAACAGGTTCACCACCAGGTACACCAGCGCGTGCAGGTACCACCCCAGCTTGGCGGCTGCGCGCTTGTGCGCGAGCCGCTCGAGATCGTCCGGGGACAGCGTGGCCATGGTCGTGTTCATTCTAGTGCGCGGATGTTCGTGGGACAGGACGCCAAGGGAGCAGGTGGCGGGTGAAGAAGCCCGCGATCGCGCGATCCATGGCCGGCAGCCGGGCGCGGTCGAAGCCGGGCGGGTCCCCCAGCAGGTCGGCCGCGATCTCGCCCATGCGATCCGCCTCAGGCGGCGAAGGCCAGGCGGGGACGCAGCGCCAGCCGCCACAGCTGCATGGCGCGGCCCAGGAAGATGCCGCTGCAGGCGCCATAGAGCGCGGCCACGGGCAGGGCGAAGGCGCGGTCGGCGGCCAGCAGGGGATGCAGCGCGAGCTGCACGGCCACCGTGTAGCGCACGGCGAAGACCGCGAGCAACAGCGCCATCGGGAGCCAGCTGCCCGCCAGGTCGAAGCTGCGGGTGGCGCGGTCGTACCAGGCCGCGGCGGGGCGGCGGGCCAGCGGGGCGGTCACGGCGGCAGCGGCAAGCAGCCACAGCACCAGCGCTTCGACGAGCAGCGGCGAGCGACCGAAGGCGCCGACGGTGCCCCAGAGGCCGAACACCGTCATCCCCAGCGGCAGGCCGGAGACGGCGCCCAGGCTCGCCGTGCGGTCGCGCGATTGCAGCCAGCCCACGAGCACGAGCGCCGCCAGCAGCCCCCAGACCCACGAGGGCGTGTGCTGGAAGACGGCCGCCAGCGGCGCCAGCTTGGCCCACAGCAGCCGGCCCAGCAGGCGCTGCGGCAGCAGCGTGAAGGCGCCGGCCACCAAGCAGGCGCCGAGATACAGCCCGCGCATCGTGCGCGCATGCGCCGCGATGTTGCCGCGCGCCAGGTGCCGGAAGGCGACCACCAGGGAGACGAGCGTCACCGGCACCAGCAGGTGGATCGGCGTGAAGCCGGCGAGGTTGGGCAGGCTGCGGTCGCGGATAAACAGCGCCGAAACCGCCGTGGCGAGCATCAGCGCCACCCAGGCGTAGCCGAAGGCGCGGTGCAGGCGGGGCCGCTGGCGGGCGCCGAGCCGGGCCCACAGCGCCACCGGGCCGGTGACCACGGCGCCGAGCGCCGCGCCCAGGTGCAGGGCGATGAGGGGGTTGGATTCCATGCGGGGCTCCTCGTTGGGGGGAGCCCGAATGTGCGCGGGCGCGCCGGAGGCGGCGAGCGGCCTGCGACGAAGCGGCGGAATCGCGCCGCGAAATGCAGGAAGCCGGGAGCGAGTTCGCTAGCCGCGAGCGGGGCTCACGCGCTGCGCGGGCCGCGGGTCCGCCTTGGGCGGGGACGACAAAGGCACGTCACTGCCGCGCAGGCGGGCAACCAGGGCCTGCGCAGGCAGTTGCCGCGCGGTTCACGCCCAGATCCGGCGGTATTTTTCCGCCAGCTGCTGCTGCCGCAGCATGATCTTGGGCACGTCCGGATGCATCGGGCTGATCTCTTTCATGGCCCAGCGATAGAAGGCCTGGGCCACCACGATATGGAGCAGGTGCAGGATTTTCATAGGGGCCAATGTGGCTCCTGCAGGCCGCCAAGCCTGTAGGCTGCCCCCCGCAAGAGCCTGCCGCGCTTTCCGATAGCCGCTGTCGGACGGAAGGTGCAGCGGCGAGCCGCATAATCCCGCCTTTTGCGGAGAGTTGCGTGGACGCTGTGTTGCTGGTGAAGGCCGCGATCATGGGAATCGTGGAAGGGCTGACGGAATTCCTGCCCATCTCCAGCACCGGCCACCTGATCCTGGCCGGCCACCTGCTGGGCCTGAGCGGCGAGCGCGACAAGGTGTTCGAGATCGCGATCCAGACCGGCGCCATCCTGGCCGTGATCCTGGTGTACTGGCAGAAGATCCGCGACACGATCGTGCGCCTGCCCAGCGAGCGCCAGGCGCAGCGCTTCGCGCTCAACGTGCTGATCGCCTTCGTGCCCGCCGTGGTGCTGGGCCTGGCGCTCGGCAAGATGATCAAGGCCAACCTGTTCACGCCGGGCGTGGTGGCCACCACCTTCATCCTCGGCGCCTTCGTGATCCTGTGGGCCGAAGGGCGGCGCCATCCGCCGGTGCGCATCCAGGAGGTGGAGGACATGCGCTGGAGCGACGCCCTGAAGGTCGGCCTGGCGCAGTGCCTGGCCCTGATCCCCGGCACCAGCCGCAGCGGCGCCACCATCATCGGCGGCATGCTGCTGGGCCTGTCGCGCAAGGCGGCCACCGACTTCTCCTTCTACCTCGCGATCCCCACCCTGATCGGCGCCGGCGTCTACAGCCTGTACAAGGAGCGTGCCGCGCTCAGCGCCGACGACCTGCCGATGTTCCTGGTCGGCCTGCTGTTTTCCTTCGTGAGCGCCTGGCTGTGCGTGCGCTGGCTGCTGCGCTACATCTCCAGCCACAGCTTCACGCCCTTCGCCTGGTACCGCATCGTGTTCGGCGTGATCGTGCTGCTCACGTCCTGGACCGGCTGGATCCAGTGGTCCGAGGCCTGAGGACCCGGCGGCGCCGCGCATGGGGCCGCCACTGGCCTTCGGGCTGCGCCAGCCGCTCGGCCACGATGCCCAGCACGTCCGGGTGCGAGGGCATCCCGAGGTGGCTGGCCTGCACGGCGACGTTCTCGGCGTCGCGCGCCGGCGCCTCCAGGCAGCCGCGCCAGCTGACCACGCCGTCGCTTTCGCTGTAGATCGAGGTCACCGGCACGGGCGGGCGCCGGCCCAGGCGCGAGAGCAGCGCGGGGGTGAGCTGCGACAGGTTGCCGCCCAGCAGGCGGTAGAGGGTGCCGGCGTGATTGGCGTCGATCGCCTTGTGCGGTGTGGCCAGCGTCACCACCTGGCGCACGCACTCGGGGCAGCGCTTGGCGATCTCGCGGGCGTAGACGCCGCCCAGGCTCCAGCCGACCAGGCTCACCTTGCGTCGGTGGCGCGCATGCACTTCGCGCACGCGCTCGACCAGGGCCGCGAGCCAGTCGTCGAACTGGCCGTCGGGCCCGGTGTTCACGCCCAGTTCCCAGTCGTAGACGTTGAAGCCGCAGGCCCTGAGGTGGGCGCGCAGCGGCGCCGTGGTCATGGAGCCGGCGCCCAGCCCGGGGTAGACGATGACCGGGTGGCCGTCGCCTTGCACGAGCTCGGGCTGACCGAGGTGGACGCAACAGAGCTCGAGCACGGCCCGCAAGGGCTCGGTGGCGAGCAGCGCCAGCGAGGGCGCGTGGAAGGTGAGGGACTGGGGCATCGGTCCCAGTGTTGGGCTTGCGGAGGAACGGCGTTGTGAGAGCGCAAGCGCCGGCCGCGTAGGACGCCGGCAATTCCGGGCCGTCGCCGCGTGGGAATCAGGCCGCCGGGGGCAGGGCGCGCAAGGCCGCTTCGATGGCGGCCGCGGTCGCCAGCGGCTTTTCCATCGGGAACAAGTGGCTGCCGTCCATCATCGTCATGCGCCCGGCGGTCACGCGCTGCGTCATGGCCAGGCCCACCTGGGCGATCTCCTGCGACTGCAGGCCGCCGATGAAGGCCACGGGAGCGCGCAGGGGGTGGCGGCGCAGCACCCGCTCCAGGTTGTCCGGCAGCGTGTTGTAGATCGAGGTCTCGACATCGCGGTCGAAGCTGAGGACGCGCTCGCCGCCCTCGTCCTCGGTGCCGTGCTCGATGTAGTCGGCCAGCACCTGCGCGTCCCAGCGGGCGAAGGCCTTCTTGTGGCGGAAGTGCTCCAGCGCCGCCTCGCCCGAGGGCCAGCGGTTGCGCCGTTTGCGGCTGATGGCACCGGGCGTGAGCGAGCCCACCAGCGGCGTGCTCTTCACCGCCCGCAGCGCGTGCGACTTCCAGCCGCCCACCAGGGGCGAATCGAGCAGCAGCACGCCGCGGGCGAGCTGCGGGTGGCGCGCCGCGCACAGGATGCTCAGGAAGCCGCCCAGCGAGTGACCGACGAAGAAGGCGCTCTCGCCGGCCTGCTCCACCGCGCGCTCGGCGAAATCGTGCAGCTGCTGCACCAGGTGCGGCCAGTTGTTGGTGACGGGATAGTCCGCATCGTGGCCGAACTTCTCCACCGCCTGGACGGCGAAGCCGCGCGCGCGCAGCTCGCGAAACAGGACGGCATAGGTGGAGGCGGGAAAGCTGTTGGCGTGGGAGAAGAGGATCAGGGCCATCGGGGCGACGCGTTGCGCGAACCCGTATTCTGCCCTTGCGCTATCCCATCACCTTGGAGGGCAGCCAGGTCGCGAGTTCCGGGAACACGCACAGGATCACGATCGCCAGCACCATGCACAGCATGAAGGGGAAGGAGCCCTTGAGGATGGTGCCCAGGCGCACGTCCGGCGTGATGCCGTTGATCACGAACAGGTTCAGCCCCACCGGCGGCGTGATGAGGCCCAGCTCCATGTTGATGGTGAGGATCACGCCGAACCAGATCGGGTCGAACTGCGCCGCGTTGAGGATCGGCATCAGGATCGGCGTGGTCATGAGGATGATCGCCGCCGGCGGCAGGAAGCAGCCCGCCACCAGCAGCAGCACGTTGATGGCCAGCATGATCCACCAGCGGTTCACGTGCAGCTCGCCGATGCTCTCGGCCACCGCCTGCGTGACCTGCAGCGAGGACATCATGTAGCCGAACAGGATCGAGGCGCCGATGATCAGCATCAGCATGCCGGATTCGCGCAGGCCGTCGCGCAGGATGTGCCACAGGTCCGCCGCGTTCCACAGCCGGTAGATCACGACCACCATCACCAGGCACAGCATGGCGCCGACGCCGGCGGCCTCGGAGGGCGTGGCGATGCCGCCGTACAGCGCGTAGATCACGCCCACGATCACGGCCAGGAAGGGCAGCAGCTTGGGCATGAGCTCGAGCTTTTCCTTCATCGAGTAGCTGCGGTCCTTGTCGATCGTCTTGTTGCCGCGCTTCCAGCTCAGGAACAGGGCCCAGGCCATGAACAGGCCCGTGAGCAGCAGGCCGGGGAGGATGCCGGCGATGAACAGGCGCCCGATCGAGGTCTCGGAGGCGATCCCGTACAGGATCATCGTGATGCTGGGCGGGATCAGGATGCCCAGCGTGCCGCCGGCGGCGATGGCGCCGGTGGCGAGGTCGGCGTCGTAGCCGCGGCGGCGCATCTCGGGGATGCCCATCTTGCCGATGGCGGCGCAGGTGGCGGGCGACGAGCCGGTCAGCGCGGCGAACAGGGCGCAGGCGCCGATGTTGGAGATCACCAGCGAGCCGGGCACCTTGTGCAGCCAGCGCGCCAGCGCCTCGTAGAGGTCGCTGCCGGCGCGCGAGGAGGCCACCGCGGCGCCCATGATGATGAACATCGGCAACGACACGAGGGTGAAGTCGTTGAGGCCGGAGAAGAAGGTTTCCGGCACGAAGTGGACGCTGTTCCAGCCGTCCATGAAGATCATGAAGCCCAACGCCACGCTGCCCAGCGCGAAGGCGATCGGCATGCCGGTGGCCAGCACGATGCAGGTGACGACGAAGATCAGCAGGCCGATGACCAGGGGGCTCATGGACTAGATTCCGTCCTCCGGCGCCAGGCCGAAGGGAAGGTCGCTGCCGGTGGCCACCGCATAGATCTCGGCCACGTACTGCAGGGCGAGCAGCGCCAGGCCGACCGGCACCGACAGGTAGGGGATCCACAGGCGCGCGCGCCAGATGGACGACGTGGTCTGGTTGGCGGCCCAGGTCTCGTACCACCAGGGAATCGAGGCCCACAGGAACAGCAGGCAGAACACCAGGGCCACGATGCTGCCCACGAAGTGCAGCCGCTGGCGCGCCCGGTGGCCCACCATCAGCGGCAGCACGTCGACGTTGACGTGGCCGCGGGTGAGCAGGATGTAGGGCGCGCCGAGGAAGGTGGCCGCGATCAAGGCGAAGGTGACGAACTCGGTCTGCCAGATCGACGACTCGCCCAGCACGGCGCGCACGAACACCATCTGGCAGATGACGCCCACCGACAGCAGGATCAGGCCGGCGGAGAACACTCCGAAGGCGCGGGAGAGGGCATTCACCCCCCGGATCCAGGCGGGATGGTGCTGCACCTTACTTGACGCTCAGGGCCTTCTCGATCAGCTCCTTGCCGCCCGGCACCTTTTCCGAGAACGCCTTGTAGGAGGTCTTCTGCGCCACGGCGCGCCACGCTTGCGCCTCGGCCGGGGTGAGCGTGATGACTTCGGCCTTGTTCTTGCGGAAGGTCTCCACCATCTCGTCGTCCAGCTTCTTCGACTCGCGGCTGAAGAACTCCTCGGCCTTCTTCGACGCTTCGGTCAGGGCGCGCTTCTGCGCGTCATTGAGCTTGTCCCAGCTGCGCTTGGAGATCAGCACCGGCTCGTACATGAACCACAGCGCGTTGTCGCCAGGCGCCGTGACGCATTTGAGCTGCTCGTACAGGCGGAACGAGACGAAGCTGCTGGTGGAGGTGTCGGTGGCCTGCGCCACGCCCTGCTGCAGCGCGTTGTAGACCTCGTTGGACGGCACCGAGACGATCGAGGCGCCCGCGCCGGCCCACATCTGGGCGAAGGTGGCGCCGGCGGAGCGCACTTTCAGGCCGGAGGCGTCCTGCGGGGTGCGGATGCATTTGTCCTTGGCGCCGAAGGCGCCGGCCAGCCAGGCATCGGCCAGCACGTGGACGCCGCCCTTCTCGATCACCTCCTTGATGTCCTTCATGAAGGGCGACTTGTTCAGGCGGTCGGCGTGGGCGTGGTTCTTCACCAGCCCGGGCATCAGCGTGGCGCCGAACTGCGGGTGGAAGCCCGAGGCGTAGTCGAGCGGGAAGGAGCTCATGTCGATCTGGCCGCTCAGCATCGCCTTCCACTGCTCGGTGGCCTTGACCAGGCTGGAGCCCGGAAAGACCTTGATGTCGAGACCGACGTTCGCCTTGGCGACGTCGCGCGCGATCATCTGGACCATCTCGTCGCGCACGTCGCCCTTGCCGCCGGGGAACTGGTGCGAGGCTTTGAGCGTCACGTTCTGGGCGTGGACGGGGGCCGCCAGGGCAATGGCGGCCAGCCCCGCGAGGGTGAGGGATCGAAAGGCCATGCGTGTCTCCTGATGCGCGTTGCTTTGGCCCGATCCTCAGGGCTCGACGGCAGGGCCGGCCATCGGTGATTACCATGAACGGCGGCCGCCCAGCTCGGCCGCACACTCCGGCAGCGCCCTCAGATCAGCTTTTCGTCCGGCCGCGAGATCTTCTTCAGCGGCTTGGCCCGGCCGCCCGCCGGCGTGCGCAGGGGCGTGTCCGTGTGGCTGTCGTCCCAGACCGGGTCGTCCAGGCTGTCGAACACCTCGCGCAGCTTCTGGCCCCAGCCCTGGTGCAGCATGTGGAAGTAGGGGTTCTGCGTGTCGATGCAGACGATCTTGTCGGTGGCGAAGCGGTCGGCCTCGTACACCACCAGGTCCAGCGGCGGGCCGACCGAGAGGTTGGACTTCATCGTGGAGTCCATCGAAACCAGGGCGCACTTGGCGGCCTCGTCGAGATCGGTGTCGGGCGTGATCACGCGATCGAGCACCGGCTTGCCGTACTTGTATTCGCCGACCTGGAAGTAGGGCGTCTCCGCCGTCGCCTCGATGAAGTTGCCGGCCGAATAGACCTGGAACAGGCGCATGCCCTCGCCCCGGATCTGGCCGCCGAAGACCAGGTTGACGTTGAACTCCACCCCGGCGTTCTTCAGCGCCTCGGCGTCGCGGTCGTAGACGTGGCGCACGGCCTGGCCCAGCACCCGGCAGGCGTCGAACATGCTCGTCGCGTTCCAGATCGTCACCGGCTCCGGGCCGGGCGCTTCCCGCAGCTGCTCCACCTGCAGGATCTCGCGCACCGACTGCGAGATGCTCAGGTTGCCGGCCGACAGCAGCACCATGAAGCGGTCGCCCGGCTTCTCGTAGACGATCATCTTGCGGAAGGTGCTGATGTTGTCCACGCCCGCGTTGGTGCGCGAGTCGGACAGGAACACCAGGCCTGCATTGAGCTTGATGCCGACGCAGTAGGTCATGGTTGGAGCAGCTTCCTGAGCGTGTAGAGCGCGTCGAGCGCATCCCTGGGGCTGAGCGCGTCCGGGTCCAGCGCCGCGAGCGCGGCTTCCACCTTGCCGGGCGCCGGCGCCTCGGCGGCGGGAGGCGGCGCGAACAAGTCTACCTGCTCGCGGCTTTGCTCCTGGTGCTGCTCCAGCGCCGCCAGCGCGTGGCGGGCGTGGTTGACCACGCCCGTGGGCATGCCCGCCAGCCGCGCCACCTGGATGCCATAGCTGCGGCTGGCCGGCCCGGGCTGGATCTCGTGCAGGAACACGATGTCGGCGCCGGACTCGGTCGCGCCCACGTGCACGTTGACGGCGCAGTGGTGCTTCGCCGGGAACTCCGTCAGCTCGAAGTAGTGGGTGGCGAACAGCGTGAACGCCTGCGTGCGGTCGTGCAGGTGGGCCGCGATGCCGGAAGCGAGCGCCAGGCCGTCGAAGGTGGAGGTGCCGCGGCCGATCTCGTCCATCAGCACCAGCGATTGCGCCGTGGCGCCGTGCAGGATCTGGGCCGCCTCGGTCATCTCCAGCATGAAGGTGGACTGCGCATTGGCCAGGTCGTCGGCCGCGCCGATGCGGGTATGGATCGCGTCCAGCGGCCCGAGCCGGCAGGCCTGCGCGGGCACGTAGGAGCCCATGGCCGCGAGCAGGCACACCAGCGCCACCTGGCGCATGTAGGTGGACTTGCCGCCCATGTTGGGGCCGGTGATGACCTGCATGCGCTGCTTCGGGCCCAGGCGCGTGTCGTTGGGGATGAAGGCGCCCGCGCTGGTTTCGGCCAGGCGCGCCTCCACCACCGGGTGGCGGCCCTGCGTGATCTCGATGCCCGGCTCGCGCATGAACTGGGGCCGGCACCAGTTCAGGGTGAGCGAGCGCTCGGCCAGCGCGCACAGGGCATCGAGCGTCGCCAGCGCGCGCGCCAGCCGCGCGAGCGCGGGCACGTGCTCCTGCAGGGCGTCGAGCAGCTGCTCGTAGAGCCACTTCTCACGTGCCAGCGCGCGCTCCTGCGCCGACAGCGCCTTGTCCTCGAAGGCCTTGAGCTCCGGCGTGATGAAGCGCTCGGCGTTCTTGAGCGTCTGGCGGCGCTTGTAGTCGTCCGGCACCTTTTCCAGCTGTCCCTGCGTGACCTCGATGTAGAAGCCGTGCACCTTGTTGTACTGCACGCGCAGGTTGGCGATGCCGCTGCGCGCGCGCTCGCGCGTCTCCAGCTCCAGCAGGAAGCCGTCGCAGTTGTCCTGGATGGCGCGCAGTTCGTCCAGTTCGGGGTCGTGGCCGCCGGCGATCACGCCGCCGTCGCGCACCAGCGCCGCGGGGTCCTCGCGCAGGGTGCGCAGCAGGCGCTCGGCGCAGCCGGGCGGCGGCTGCAGGTCGCGCGCGGTACTGGCCAGCAGGCCGGGCAGGCCCTGCACGAGCGACGAGAGATGGAGCGACTTCTCCAGCGCCCAGCGCAGGCCCACCAGCTCGCGCGGGCGGGCCTGGCGCAGCGCGATGCGGGCCGTGATGCGCTCGACGTCGCTCACGCCTTTGAGTTCGCCGCGCAGCCGCTGGTAGAGGCCCTCGCGCAGGCCACCGATGGCGTCGAGCCGCTGGCTGGCCACCGTGCGATCCCGCAGCGGCTCCAGCAGCCAGGACTTGAGCATGCGGCTGCCCATGCCGGTCATGCAGGTGTCCAGCAGCGAGAACAGGGTGGGGCTGTCCTCGCCGCGCAGCGTCTGCACGAGTTCCAGGTTGCGCCGCGTGGCCGGCGGCAGCTCGATGCGTTCGCCGTCGCGCACGACCTGCAGCTGCTGCACGTGCGAGAGCGCGCGGCCCTGGGTGTGTTCGGCGTAGGCGAGCAGGGCGGCGGCGGCGGCGTGCGCGTGCGGCAGTTCGTCGGCGCCCCAGGCGGCCAGGCTGGCGGCCTGCATCTGCTCCAGCAGCTTGCGCTGGCCCAGGCCGGTGTCGAACTGGAATTCGGGGCGCTGCGTGAGCGGGATGGAGCCGCGCAGCAGTTGAAGCCGGTCGCGGAAGGCCGGCGTGATGTCGGCGCTGTGCAGCAGCTCGCTGGGCGCGATGCGCACGATCCAGTCGCCCAGCGCGTCGGCGTCGCATTCGGCCAGTTGCAGGGCGCCCTGGGTGACGCTGAGCCAGGCCAGCCCCAGCTTGTGGCGCGGGCCCTGGTGCACGGCCAGCAGCACCGCTTCGGCTTTCTCGTTCAGGAGTTCGGTGTCGGTCAGCGTGCCGGGCGTCACCACGCGGAGCACCTTGCGTTCGACCGGGCCCTTGGCCGCGCCGACTTCGCCCACCTGCTCGCAGATCGCGACCGATTCGCCGCCGCGGATCAGGCGCGCGAGGTAGCCCTCCACCGAGTGGAAAGGAACGCCCGCCATGACGACCGGCTCGCCGGCCGACATGCCGCGGCGCGTCAGCGTGATATCGAGCAGCCGCGCGGCCTTCTCGGCGTCGTCGTAGAACAGCTCGTAGAAGTCTCCCATGCGGTAGAAGACGAGCGTGTCGGGGTACCCCGCCTTGATGGCGAGGTACTGCTGCATCATGGGGGTGTGGGCGCTGAGATCGGGGACGGCGGACATGCAGGCGGGATTTTCAGGCATTTCTCCGTCGGACCTCCGGGAAGAGCACTGGGGCGGGGGCACCGCGTGACCGATTCGTCACTCCCGCGCAAGCGGTAGTTCAAAGCTCCCGTCAGGACCTCTTGCCTCCGGGGCCGGACCAGGACGGGACAGTCCGACTCGACGACTGTCCCCCGGCGCGGGTGAGAAGCGTTGCCCGTGCTGGCGCCGCGCCCGCGCCTCCTCCTTGATGTCGCCGAGTCGGACTGTCCCGGGCTGGTCCGGGCCGGAGGCAGCAGGCCTTCACCTCCGGATCGCTGATCGCGCGCCGAACAGGATGCGTCAGGTCGTTTGCGCTTCCCGGATCTCGTTGAAATTCCGCACCACTGGCAGCGCCTGGGGATGTTCGCGCGCCAGGAAGGCCACCAGCCCTTCGCGCACCCGGCAGCGCAGGTCGAAGGCCTTGCCCGAGTCCGCGGCCGACACCAGCACCCGCACCTGGATGCAGCGCTCCGTCGTGTCCGTCACCTGCACCACGAACACGCGCCCGTCCCACTCCGGCGCGGCCTCCACCAGCCGCTTCGCCTCGGCGCGCAGCGCCTCCAGCGGCGTCGCGTAATCGAGGTACAGGAACACCGTGCCGAGGATGTTGGAGCCGGTGCGCGTCCAGTTCTCGAACGGGTTCTCGATGAACCACTGCAGCGGGATGATCAGGCGCCGCTCGTCCCAGATCCTGAGCACCACGTAGGTGCCGGTGATCTCCTCCACCCGGCCCCACTCGCCCTTGACGATCAGCACGTCGTCGATGCGGATCGGCTGCGCCAGCGCCAGCTGCACGCCGGCGATCAGGTTGCTGAAGATCGGCCGCGCCGCCAGGCCGGCCACCAGGCCCAGCACGCCGGCCGAGGCGAGCAGGCTGGCCCCGAGCTGGCGCGCGCCCGGGAAGGTCATGAGGCCGATCGCGATGCCGGCGATCAGCACCAGCACCATGGCGCTGCGCGAAAGCACGCGCGTCTGCGTCTCGATGCGCCGCGCCTGGAGGTTGTCCTCCACCGTCCTCGGGTTGTTCTCGATCACCCCGTTGGCCAGGCCGTCGATCGCCTCCAGCAGCAGCCAGGTGACCGCCGCGATCAGCAGCAGCCCCGCGGTGTGGCGCACGAAGCCGATGGACGCGAGGTTGTCGGGCGCGGAGCCGAACACCACCTGCATCGCCAGCAGCGGCAGGGTGACGGCGGCGGCGCGCTCGGTGCGATCCAGCATCGAGCGCATCACCACCGAAGTGCGCGTCATGCGCTTGAGCAGCGCGCGCAGGGTCACGTGCACCACCGTGGCACCCAGGGCCGCGACCAGCGCGACGATCAGGGTGAACAGCCAGGTGGGGTTGTCTTGGACTTGTTCGAGCCAGGCCGCCACTGCGCTCACGCCTCCTGCGACGGGGGATCGTCGGCCTGGGCGCCCGGCTCCACCGGGCCTTCCACCAGCTGCGGCGTGTTCTGCCGCACTTCGGCCTTCTCGCCGGCGCTGGCGAACTTGCTGTACTTCGACAGCAGCTTGACCATCTGGCCGTAGATGCGCGGGTTGCCCGCGACGATCTCGCGCTGCTCCAGGAAGTCGGCCTCGCCGGTGAAGTTGCCCACCAGCCCGCCGGCCTCGGTGATCAGCAGCGAGCCGGCGGCCACGTCCCAGGGCGACAGCCCGGTCTCGAAGAAGCCTTCGGTGTAGCCGGCCGCGACGTAGGCGAGGTCCAGCGCGGCGGCGCCCGGGCGGCGCAGGCCGGCGGTGCGCTTCATGATGTCCGCCATCATGCGCAGGTACGCGTTGAAGTTGTCCCCGGGCCGGAACGGGAAGCCGGTGGAGATCAGCGATTCCTTCAGCTGGGTGCGCTTGCTCACCCGGATGCGGCGGTCGTTCAGGTAGGCGCCGCGGCCGCGCGTGGCGGTGAACAGGTCGTTGCGGGTGGGGTCGTAGATCACGGCCTGCTCGACGCGCCCCTTCACCAGCAGCGCGATGCTGACGCAGTAGACGGGAAAGCCGTGGATGAAGTTGGTCGTGCCGTCCAGCGGATCGATCAGCCACACGTGATCGGCGCCTGCCCTGCCATGCTCGCGCCCGGACTCCTCGGCCCAGATGCCGTGGTCGGGGTAGGCTCCCAGCAGCGTGTCGATGATGGCGCGCTCGGAAGCGTGGTCGATCTCGGTGACGAAATCGTTGGTCTGCTTCTGCGAGATGCGCACGGCTTCGACGTCGAGCGCGGCGCGGTTGATGATCGCGCCGGCGGCGCGGGCGGCCTTGACGGCCATGTTGAGCATGGGGTGCTGGTTGGACGACATGAGTTGTTCAAGAGCATCGTCCGCGAACGGACGGGACGCACTCCGGCGATGCGGATTGCCACGATAACGCCATTTTAAGGCCGGGCCTGTCGGCGCCCGCCGACGCCGCCGCCGAAGCGCGAAGTTTGAGCGCGCTCAGGGTCCGCGCATCGCCCGCGCAAGCGCCGGATGGCGCTTGACGCATGTCAACGGGCGCATTTCGCAATCTGCGAACAATTTCCACCAGACGAACTACCGGGATCCGAAATGTTGCAGATCCGGCTCCATGGCCGCGGCGGCCAGGGCGTGGTCACCGCGGCCGAGATGCTCTCGCTGGCCGCCTTCGAGCAGGGCCGCCACGCGCAGGCCTTCCCCAGCTTCGGCTCGGAACGCACCGGCGCACCGGTGGTGGCCTTCTGCCGCATCGACGAGCGGGAGATCCGCCTGCGCGAGCCGGTGCTGCAGCCCGACGTGCTGATCGTGCAGGACCCGACCCTGCTGCACCAGGTGGACGTGTTCCAGGGCCTGAAGGAGGACGGCTACGTCCTGATCAACAGCAAGCGCAGCTTCGAGGAGCTGGGCGTGGGCGAGGTCGCGCGCCGGTTCCGGCCCGAGCGCCTCGCCACGGTGCCGGCCACGGAGATCGCGCTGCGCCACCTGGGCCGCCCGCTGCCCAACGCGGTGATGCTCGGAGGGCTGGCCGCGCTGTCGAAGCTGGTGACGCTGCAGGCCGTGCAGCACGCCATCCGCCACACCTTCGGCGGCAAGGTCGCCGCGGCCAACGAGGCCGCCGCCGCCGAGGCCTACGAGTACGTCACCCGTGAAATGCAGGAGCTCAAGGCATGCTGAAACAGATCGAAGGCTCGCGGGCCGTCGCGGAGGCGGTGGCGCTGTGCCGCCCCGAGGTGATCTGCGCGTATCCCATCTCGCCCCAGACCCACATCGTCGAAGGGCTGGGCGAAATCGTGAAGGGCGGGGAGCTCGCGCCCTGCGAATTCATCAACGTGGAGAGCGAGTTCGCCGCCATGAGCGTGTCGATCGGCGCCAGTGCCGCCGGCGCGCGCAGCTACACGGCCACCGCGAGCCAGGGCCTGCTGTTCATGTCGGAAGCGGTCTACAACGCTTCCGGCCTGGGCCTGCCGATCGTGATGACGGTGGCCAACCGCTCGATCGGCGCGCCGATCAACATCTGGAACGACCACAGCGATTCGATGAGCCAGCGCGATTGCGGCTGGCTGCAGCTGTTCGCCGAGACCAACCAGGAAGCGGCCGACCTCCACATCCAGGCCTTCCGGCTGGGCGAGGAGCTGTCGATGCCGGTGATGGTGTGCATGGACGGATTCATCCTCACGCATGCCGTGGAGCGGGTGGACATGCCGACGCAGGCCGAGGTCGATGCCTTCCTGCCCCCGTACGAGCCGCGCCAGGTGCTCGATCCGCAGGACCCGGTTTCCATCGGCGCGATGGTGGGACCGGAGGCCTTCATGGAAGTGCGCTACCTGGCGCACGCCAAGCAGACGATGGCGCTGGAGCGCATCCCCGTGATCGCGCAGGAATTCGAGCAGCGCTTCGGCCGCGCTTCGGGCGGCCTGGTGCGGGCCTACCGCTGCGAGGACGCCGAAACGATCGTGGTGGCACTGGGCTCGGTGCTGGGCACCATCAAGGACACCGTGGACGACATGCGCGCCGCCGGCATCAGGATCGGCGTGCTGGGCATCCAGTCCTACCGCCCCTTCCCGCTGGCGGCCGTGCGCGCGGCACTGCAGGAGGCCAAGCGCGTGGTGGTGGTGGAGAAGAGCTTCTCGGTCGGCCTGGGCGGCGTCGTCTCCACCGACGTGCGGCTGGCGCTCTCGGGCGTCCAGCTGCAAGGCTACACCGTCATCGCCGGCCTGGGCGGCCGCGCGATCACCAAGGCCTCGCTGGCGCGCACCTTCGCCGACGCCATCGCCGGCCAGCTGCAGCCCCTGACCTTCCTCGACCTGGACTGGCGCATCGTCAACCGCCAGCTCGAACGCGAACGCCAGACGCGCCGCAGCGGCCCGATCGCCGAGAACCTGCTGCGCGACGTGGGCACCGTCGCAGCAAAGGTGCATTGACATGAGCACGCAACCCGTCAAGTTCTACCAGACCGGCACCTTCACGGTGGGCAACCGCCTGCTGGCGCCGGAGCAGCGTTCGGTGCAGGCCAGCACCGAGCGCAGCAACTCGCTCAACTCCGGCCACCGCGCCTGCCAGGGCTGCGGCGAGGCCCTCGGCGCCCGCTACGCGGTGGACGCCGCCATGCGCGCCACCAACGGCCAGCTGATCGCCGCCAACGCCACCGGCTGCCTGGAGGTGTTCTCCACGCCTTATCCGGAAACCTCCTGGCAGCTGCCCTGGATCCACTCGCTGTTCGGCAACGCGGCGGCGGTGGGCACGGGCATCGCCGCGGCGATGAAAGTCAAGGGTCGCAAGGAAGTGCGCGTGATCGCCCAGGGCGGCGACGGCGGCACCACCGACATCGGCTTCGGCTGCCTCTCGGGCATGTTCGAGCGCAACGACGACGTGCTGTACATCTGCTACGACAACGAGGCGTACATGAACACCGGCGTGCAGCGCTCCTCCGCCACGCCGGCGGCGGCCCGCACCGCCACCACCATGGCGGTCGGCCCGGAGCCGGGCGCCACCTTCGGCCAGGGCAAGAACCTGCCGCTGATCGCGATGGCGCACGAGATCCCCTACGTGGCCACCGCCACCGTCGCCGACCTGCGCGACCTGGAAGCCAAGGTGGAGAAGGCCATGAGCGTGCGCGGCGCGCGCTACCTGCACGTGCTGGTGCCTTGCCCGCTGGGCTGGGGCGCGGCCAGCGAAGACACGATCCGCCTCGCGCGGCTGGCGCGCGAGACCGGCATCTTCCCGGTGTTCGAGGCGCAGCGCGGCGAGGTCACGGCAGTGACGAAGATCCGCCGCCGGCTGGCGGTGGAGGAATACCTGAAGCCGCAGAAGCGCTTCGCGCACCTGTTCGGCAGGCCGGGGCGGCCGGAGGTGGTCGCCCGCATCCAGGCGGACGCGGACCGCAACATCCGCCGCTTCGGCCTGCTGGAAGAGACGGTGGAAGCCTGACCATGCAGAAACCCTTTGCCATCACCCTCGACCCCGGTTCCTCGCTCGCGAACCGCACCGGCTCCTGGCGCACCTCGCGCCCGGTCTACATCAACCGCATGCCGCCCTGCAACGCGCAGTGCCCGGCCGGCGAGGACATCCAGGGCTGGCTGTACCAGGCCGAGAGCGGCGAGTACGAGGCGGCCTGGCGCCACCTGACGCGCGACAACCCCTTCCCCGCCACCATGGGCCGGGTCTGCTACCACACCTGCGAAGCCGCCTGCAACCGCGGCAAGCTCGACGACTCCGTGGGCATCAACTCGGTGGAGCGCTTCCTCGGCGACGAGGCGGTCAAGCGCGGCTGGAAGTTCGAGCCGCCGGCCGCGGAAACCGGCAAGCACGTCCTGGTCGTCGGCGCCGGGCCCTCGGGCATGTCGGCCGCCTACCACCTGCGCCGCGCCGGCCACCGCGTCACCGTCAAGGAAGCCGGCCCGGTGATGGGCGGCATGATGCGCTTCGGCATCCCCAAGTACCGGCTGCCGCGCGACGTGCTGGAAGCCGAGATGCAGCGCATCGTCGACATGGGCGTGAAGGTGGAACTGAACACGCGCGTGGACAAGATCGACGAGACCATGCGCGCGGGCGGCTTCGACGCCGCCTTCCTCGCCGTCGGCGCCCACATCGCCAAGCGCACCTACATCCCGGCCAAGGACTCCTCGCGCATCCTCGACGCGGTGCAGGTGCTGCGCTCGATGGAAGAGGGCGAGCAGCCGCTGCTGGGCCGCCGCGTGGCGGTGTACGGCGGCGGCAATACCGCGATCGACGTCGCCCGCACGGCCAAGCGCCTGGGCGCCACCGAGGCCGTGATCGTCTACCGCCGCAGCCGCGACAAGATGCCGGCCCACGATTTCGAGGTGGAGGAGGCGCTGGAAGAAGGCGTGATGGTCAAGTGGCTGTCCACCATCCGCGAGGCCGACTTCGACGCGCTGACCATCGAGAAGATGCG
>Ga0255338_1002682_pt1 | contig 24526 bp, 16 predicted proteins | sample MeOH1_35cm_T4_19_FD_203715 | JGI IMG/M metagenome (GOLD analysis project Ga0255338, IMG submission 203715) | Sandy soil microbial communities from University of British Columbia, Vancouver, Canada - MeOH1_35cm_T4_195 | ecosystem: Engineered > Artificial ecosystem > Sand microcosm > Unclassified ...
CCTAAGGGTTCGAATTATCCGTTTTTTTTGATGGTTTTAAAGCGATTAAGGAATTCAAAAAGACATCACCGATCCAAATCTTAAAAGAAAAACTCCAAAAAAAGTTTCCTCTTTTTGGAGTCTGGTACCCTACAGGTTGCAAATATCGAACTTTTTAGATGATTTTCAAGCAATTAGAACGTTAATGAACGCTCTTCCTAGGGTACCCTAAACGGCAAGTTTTCGAATTTATAAAAAAGCCCTCCTAAGAGGGCTCTAATTATTTAGAACAAATTCAAAAAGTATTATCAGCTCAGAGATAGTCTAAAAAGGTACAAAAACATTAAAATTAAATACTATTTCCATCCACCGCCAAGTGCTTTATAAATATTTACAAGTGCGCTTTATTGGCGTTGTTTAACACTGATTAATTCAATTTTTGAGTTCAACGAGTTCTGTTGGGCTAATAATACCTCAATATAATTAGCTCTACCAGTTTTAAACAGTACAGAAGATGCATCTATTGCCTGTGTTAAAGATGTTACCTGATTTGATTTGAATTCCTGAATCTTTTCCAAATTTCTGATTTTAGCAAGCTCATTATACACTTCAAGGTAACCGTTTAAAATTACCTTTTGGTATTAAACTAGAATGAGGACATAAACGGAAAGCTATGAGTAGTTTAAAAGACTGACTAAATAGGATTGTTTTGGTTGTAAACATTTACAGCCTCATTATATTCCTGTTCTGAAATCTCATACCTTTCCGACCCTAAAGTTATGGAGCAGCTTTCTTTTAACCCTTCTAAGTAGAGATCGATTTTTGGATAGGCTTTATCTAAAATGAGTTGATTATTGTTATTGCTTAGAACTTGTATCTTATTACCATCTCTTTGGGAGATGTTCTTATTAATTATTGATTGTTTAAAAGCATTAAGTATATCGTCTTTTCTCATTTGTGTTTTAATTTAATAATTGTATCATTTAAGTTTTTTATTTGCAAGTCAGCTTTGATGGTTTTTTCTGATAAATCTGTACTATCCGCTCTTAACCTTTTGAAGTCTCTCTGTAAATCTCTGTGTTCGTCCTTAAGATTTTCATAATCTCTATCTATTTTCTGTGTTCCAAGAGTGTAGATTAAACCACCAAATAAAACCGTATAGCCTGCAAGACCGCTCAGAAATTGGGCGTTTGTTAAAGCACTAAGAAAGTTGTTATTAGTGGAGATAACTTCATTTACTCCATTATTTTCAATATGCTGAATTATATTTTTTACAAGTTCAATTGCTTTTGGTTTTTGCGCTGGATCATACTCATGGTAATTTTCATAGATAACCTCGCCTGTGTGAAAACTTTCCCGAACGGGCCGTTTTAGAACTTTTGTAAAATAAAAATTGCTTAAAGTTTGGGTTAAGATCGCTTCTTGGCCAATATAATTCACAACACTATTAAGTACTTTCATTTTCCATAAATGACCTTGTGGCTGATTGGATATTGCGTCAACTTCAGATATGTATTGATTTAAAGTTTTAACCGCTTTTTGTGTTTTAGTTTCTTTTGGCATAAGTGACTGGCAGGGTTATGGATTCAAATTTGCATCAATTCTCTTGGTAATATAACCGGTTTGCTTCCGGTATGAAAAAAGAAAAAGAAACAATAAAAATAATAATACAATAGGATAACTTACATTATGAGGTATGTTCCAATATAGAAAATTGAAATGCTTATAAATTTTCAAACAGAACAGTATGCCGATCAACGAAAGTATAGTTCTATAGGTATTATTAACCTCGGATAAAAGCTCGATCTTTTCATCTTGTTTAGATGCCTGAACATATTTTTTATAGTCTGTGAATTTTAAAAACTTACTCCATTTTAAAAATGGCTCGATAATAACAGAACCCACGCGACTGACTACTAAACCAATGAAGTAGTATAAAAAAGCACCTAAGAAATTATTTTCTAATACAAGATCAAGACCCATCCCCAGCTTGCAGATGACGGCAAAGACAATGCCGGGTAACAAGTAATTGAAAATGTTGTACGAAGATATTTTGGCAAGTATTTCTTTAATTCCGTCCATATTATTTATCGATTAAAACTTTATTGCTGAATGGTATTGCTGTTGCTGAACTCCAACCTGGTCGTTGTCCTAAATTGGAGGTAAAGTATCTTAGCCCTTTACCTTGTGTACAATAAGGTGTCATACTTCGACGGATTAAGGCATTGGTTACAATGGCTGATGGATGGCTCGGCGCACCCTTCGCTGCGCAAGAAATGTATGCTTGTTTCGCTAATATTTTTGAAAGAATCCCCTTTGATAGGTTTCTTCGGCTGCCATGGTGTGGAACGTGAAACACATTTAAAGTGGTCAGATCAATTTTATTTTTCACCGTATATTCTAAGGCTTTATACATTCCCATAGTGCCAGCATCTCCGGTAAATAACACTCTCTTTCCAGCAACTTCCAACAGAATGATTAAGCTCATATCGTTTTCAGCAGATGTCTCTCCGTGTTCTTCAGTTAGATGCTCGGTTTCAAATCTCATATCTTCATCAACCTCTTTTTTGTCTTCTGAAAACTCAACGCTCTTTTCAATTATTTCTGCTGTTTCCATTTCAGGGGTTTTGCCAGAACGTTTTATCAATTCCAAATAAAAGTCTTTCCCCGGTGCCAAGACCCTCAACACAGGCACATTATCACCATGATGAAAGAAAAAGCCCTGGTGCGGAGCTGTAATGTCAATTTTACGCTTTGTTGCAATCTCTTCGATTTCATAAGCATAACGATATGCCTCCTTTAGTGATTCCGTCAGACTATTTGCCGTAACCCTGCCATCAACGATCGAATCTTTGAGGTCTTGCCGATGTCTCCACGGTCTGTGCATTAAAATATCTTTAACATCCATATTTTCTACTACTACCTTCATCCCTGAAGCATGGTCGCCATCAGGATGGGTAAGTATTGCACAGTTAACAATGGAAGTATTGTAAACCTCTTTGATATGTTTTACAAGTTTTTCGCCGGTACTTTTATTTCCGCCATCAATAGTCATCACGTACTGTGATTTCCATTCATCGTTTTCATACAGGCCATAGCGTAGGGCAATAGCATCTCCACTCCTTGTACCATCACCTACGGCCAAATAATCAATTTCTAATGCGTTCATTTCGCCTCCGTTGTTATTGTTTTTACGTATAAGTAATTATTTTGATTATCATTTCCGAAGTGGATGACTATTACTCCGTCGTTGTATGTCGAAAGCGTTTTTCTTTCAGTTTTTTCACCGGCCTTGTGTACTTGCCATGCCCTGCAATAAGGTCGATACCTATCAATTGCGCTTGTATCACAATAGCTTCCGTCTGAAACAGCTACCAGTCTTGGATTCACATGCTTAACGAAATCTGGGCTGAAAGCTGATTCCCTACCATGATGGGGAGCCAGTAAAACGTCTGCATCTTTAATACACCTTTTAAATTCTTCATTTTTCATTAACTCCTGAAGGGAGGCCACCTCATTGTCACCTGGGAGAACGATTTTCATTCCCAAATATGAAAGGACGGTTATAACGCTGTGGTTGTTTAGATTATTTTTAGGAAGATTCGGAGTGTCAAAGAAATCAATTTTTAACCCACCCCAATTGTTAGGATTGTTCGGATAACAATCATGGTCTTCTGAAAGCGGATTGTTGTAAGTATCGCATTGATCGAAGTATTCTTTAAAGATGGGAATATCTTTTTCCAAAACACCGTCCATTATATCCCCTCGTGTAATTTGATACGGACGTTTAAAGACTTTAGGCTTTAAATTTTTGAAGTTTAGCATATCGTCGATGTGGTCCTTGTGAGGATGAGTTACAAGTAGATAATCTATTTGCTCTATTTTGTACTTCACACGCAGGTGCATAAGTGGACTAAAACCCTCGCCGTGCCTTTTATAAGATCCGACCCCCAAGTCTATTACTATATGCCTTCCGTTTGGAGTTTTGATATATAAGGCATTTCCGTGCTGTACGTCCCAAATCACTAATTCTACTTGTGCCATGCTTGTTATTTGAGGAACAAATTCCACAAATTGTGCCAATGTTAAAAAATGTAAAAAACGACAGCTTTATTCAATTTTTAGGTCGTTTTGTCAGAAAATTATATAAAATACGAGCAAAAAAGGGCGGTTTACCGCCCTTTTTTGAGCTGACATTTGGCAGAATCCTTCGTTATAGTTGTCAAAAATATCCATTTGCCCGCCTGATTTTAAGCTGCAAATTGGATAGCTTTACCATGATTCAAAACTCAGGAAATTTATAATATTAGATGAAAAATAAATCGAGGAAAACAAACATTTAAAACTAGAAACACTTTTTGAATTCGGTTCCGAAAATTCTGAAAAAGTAGAAAAACATCTTAAAAGATTTTACAACTGAAGAAAAGAAAATGATAAAGCTAATGGCAAGTATTTTCGTGAAGCACTTAATGAAGAATGAAAGCTTTTAACTGATTAGAGATGACAATAGCCCTGAATCGGACTTGAACCAATATTATGCTGATTTTTAAGCAATTGTATGTCCCGAAAATTTAGAAGAGAAAAAAGTCCTTGAAAATCAAGAGCTTTCTTTTTTGTCCCGGAGGGTTGGAATTATCGAACTTTTTGGATGATTTTCAGAGGATTAGAACCTATTTGGATTTTTGCACACAAAAATGAAGGAAATCTTTGATCGCAGAATAAATTCGTAACCTACTAATTTAATCCTCTTCTTAATTGAGCAGTAATTTTTAAATCTTCATTTTCAATAAAAATCTCTTGTATTGATAGCCCTATTTTAAGGTTTTGTAATTTCTTAATTTCTTGATTAATAGTGTTTCCGAGTTTAAGCACAGTATTTTCAGGAAATAACTGCATGAAAGGGGAAGCAAAACTATAGATTAAGTGAATATAGGGGCTAAAGAGGCCTATCCCTAACGGACAAATAGAGCGAGTGTCCCATTCAATATCTGAAAGCATTACTTTATTAATATGAAAATCGAAGTAATTCCCATTTATATCATATTTCCAACCAAACGAAAGATTATATTTTATAGTAACGTCGCAATTCTGAGCTAAGTATTGGTACAACATACCCTTAACATATACGACGTTTTTAATTCCGATTGAATGCCTCTGAAAGTTGTACGTCATGTTTTGAGTTATATCCTCTTGTCCATATTTTCCCAAGTGTTTTGTATCTTGTACCTCTAAGAGTTTTTTATTTGTTTCTTCCTGTAGCTTACCTCCGACAACATAAAGTAAAGAACGTAAAATATCCTTTTTCAAGACTGTGATTGTGGTATCAATGATTAAAGTACCTAATAATGGTTCGCTCGGGCCATAAGTATGGGACCGATAGTTAAGCGTTTTGTAAAAATAACCAAAGATGATCTCTTGCATATCCGGACTAAATTTAAACCACTTATAAGCTTGAAGAGGAAAATTGCTATGGTCAAAATTTGAGCTAAGATAACCTTCAACTACCTTATTATTGTAAATAAAAAAAGGCCTTACTGCTTCAACATTTGTTTCCCCACCGTTTTTAACAATAGAACTAATTGATGCAAGAGGTATTCCTTTAACCACTTTATCTTGCAATAAAAATCCATAAAACACTTCCATATTTTTGTCAATTCCCAACCATCGCTTTGCGGGATAATTTGTACCATCAATTTTTAATTCAATATTTGGGCAAATAAAAACTTTATTTAATTTGTTATCATCACCATAAATCAAAGTAACTATCCCACCTCCAGTAACAGAAATCCAATCAATGTCTAATTTGTCTTTAAATTCAAAGGCTATTGGAATATTATTTTTGTAAAAAATGTAACTGCCCTTAGGTACAATCGTTGAAGGATTTAAAGACAAATTCTCTAAGGGGGAAAATTTAATGAGTTTATCTTTATTGAAGCAAAACGATCCACCTGTCTGATAGCTCCTTGTCTTTATTACGGATGCCCTTAAAGTCTTTACAGCTTTAAGTGAATAGTCCTTTACATCTTTTAAAACATAATCACATTCCACTTGTGTCCCATTTTCAGAGAAAAACAACCTTCTGTTCAATGGCTGGAACCAAGCATATTCTAAGCCTAAACGAAGGTTGAATACACTGAGTATATCGCCGGACGAAATAACTCCGTATTTAGGCATTTGTTTTTGAGATGATATAGTTATGTAATATGAGAGAAGAGTATCAAAAACTAAAACATCGTTTTTTTTAAGTTGAAGGTCATTAAATTCTAAGCTATCTTTTAGTTTGAAATAAAAAAATCTTCCAAATTGACCTGACTCTACAATACTTTTTTCATTAATTAAAGCATTCTTCCATGAATTCACTTGTGAATACTCTTTTTTCTCACATTCGTTAATCTCAATACAACGACAAGAGCTTTGTTCACCATCGCAGAATGGACAATCGTAATCCCTCAACTCTTTATCCAAAAGTGGAACGTAAGCGGGTCGCTTTGTATAAAATTCCGCATCAATAGCTTCAGGTGGAGTACAAGATTCTCCTGGAACTACTTTAAAGACCGAATCATTTAAAATTATCGTCTTAGCTTTATAATCCCAAGATCCTTTAGAAACCTGCTTACTAATCGAAAGCACAATGGTGTAAGACTTATATTTAAAATATTTTATGCTATCAATATTGACGCAATTTTTACTGCAAATCTTCCTTATATTTTCCGTTTCGCCATTTTGACCTATCAAAAAGGAACCGAAGGAATAGAAAGATAATATCAAAAGTAAAATCTTATGAATTTTCCTATTCTGCATTTCAAGTATTTTCATATTGAATAATTTTGTCATTGATTATTTCATTTCTTATCGTTCCTAAAAATAGCGGCTAAACATTTCAACCTAACTACAAATTTTTTAATTTTTGATAATAATGTGTATATCGATTCTCTAGACCAAGATAAGTTTCTATAGTTTTGGCATCTGTAATAACTTGAGTGGTGATATCACCTTCTCTAAATTCCTTATTAGCATTTATAAAGGCTGGTGTGATTGTTGAATGATAGAATTTAGAATACATAAATCTGAATGTTTCCTTATCCTTTTCACGTTCATTAATGTATCCTAATACTTTATCAGCTTCTCTAATTAGCTTCTCTTGTTCTTCGGTTAGAAAATTGGTTATTTTTCCCATTAGTGGATTTTTTAGTGAAGATAAGAAATTAACATAGTCATAAATGCTATAAATAGTAGCATTACTACCAATTCTTCTAATGTAGCTTTGGATGATGGAATTAGTTTTAAAGAGGCATATAAGTAAACCACCTTTTATTGGTATTTTGTATTCACAATCTGAATCATTAAAAGCTAGCAGGGATAACCAAGATTTATTTGAATACTATCATAGTTGCGCTCACCACAGACCAACTAATAAAATTAGAATTGAAATGTTCGCTAATTACTGCCATGTACGGTTAGATTCTGAATTCATTGATTCTAAATACAGATTCTATAAGAATATTAAATATGATGCATTACAGTTAGAGAAATGGTTACAAGAAACCAAGTACAATAAAGACTTCAATTTTTCGCATTTATTAAAAGAGACTGATAAATATATATTAGTAAAGACCCAGCCTAACTTACATAGTACCCTAATTAAAGTTGAAAAAATAAGCGTTATAGATGGAATAGAACATTTTGAATAATAATTATCTTGACGATATAAATTCCCCTTACTAAGTTGTGTGCAGCAGACACTAAATTACCTCGCTACAATAAACTTCACACTGGTTTTTATATTTCCTGGATTTTGCAAGATCAGAAAATATACACCGTTATCTAAATTGGCTACATCTATTTCAGCCTTGTTGCCAGAAAATAAAAGATTGTTAGGAGATACTTTTTGGCCTAACGTATTATAAATTTCTGTAGTTGTATTTTGGTATAAAGGAAAATCGTTTTTCGGTTCAATATTTAACCGGGTGTTGGCAGGTATGGGATATACTTTCAAACTATTTGAGGCATAATTTGTTTCATTTAGTCCAACAATTGCAGAAAACTTAATTACCAGAGCATCAATTTCTCCCACTGGTCCATGTTGGCCAACAATATCAATATCATTTGAATAAGCGCGACCTACGGCCGCGAAACCTCCATCGGTAGTTTTAATCGCATGCTCCGGCATTTCTGCCAATGACCCTCCAAAGCAATCGCTATTAATGATGTTTCTGGCAGAATCGAGATTCATGTACAAAAAATTGACTGTTCCATTGTTTGTAGCACCAGCAGCGACTGATGACTCACATCTGCTAAGCAGAAAATAACCGTTTGGGGTTTCTTCGGCGAAAATGGTGAAATCATCACCGCTGCCTCCATAAGTTTTTTGCCATTTAATTACACCGGAAGTGTCAATTTTCAAAAGCCACATATCTGACATGCCTGCATTGCTTTGACCACTTAAATCATAATCAGTAGATAACGTACCTCCTGAAATGAGATAGTTTCCATCAGCACTCTTAATGCAATTTTTAAAAAAGTCGCTATTACTTCCCCCATAAACTTTAACTCCGGAAAGGCTTCCAGTAGGACTCAATTTAGCCAGCCATGCATCATTTGCTCCGTACGAGAATTGACTATTAAAATCACCATCCCAAGAAGAAGTAAATCCGCCTAAGAGAAAACTTCCGTTGGTATCCTGATATAGAAATTCAAGTTGTTCTCCTGATGATCCGCCAATTCTTTTTTGCCATTGTATTACACCGGCAGAGTTTGTTTTAACCGCCCAAACATCACCATTTCCGTTGTAATTTGTGAGATCACCATCGTTTGAAAGAGTACTTCCGGCAAATAAAAATCCACCGTCTGCGGTTTGTTCCACTTTACTAAAATAATCAACGGATGAACCTCCATAGCATTTCTTCCATTGTATCGCGCCTGTTGAACTGAGTTTTACCGCCCAGGCATCATTCATTCCATGGTTGAGAACTAAAAAATCAACATTATTTGACAACGTTATACCAGTTACTATGTATCCTCCATCGGAAGTTTGTTTAATATCATGTGCATAGTCTTTGTATGACCCCCCTATAATTTTTTTCCAGGTAATGTTTCCCGTAGCTGTAAGCTTTACTACCCAACCATCATTTGTCCCATAATTAAGCCCCACGTCTCCATCAGTTGAGACAGCGGTACCCGCAACTACATATCCTCCCTCACTTGTTTGCCGAATTGCAAAACCAATTTCCTCACCGGTACCACCCAGGCATTTGTGCCAGTCAATTTGGGAGAAGGTGTCGAATGTTACAAGAAGTAGTGCCATTAGTATTGACCAGGAATTGTCTATTTTTTTATTTTTTGCCCATTTGTTTTGTGTAGTATTCATTAAGCATCAAAATTAAATTATTGAACTAGTAAGAAAAACTTATTATTCGAAATTAATAATTTCAAACATAAACAAATTTCATTAACGGTTTGTAGTTAGAGTTTTAGAGTTTTAAACGATGTTAAAATTATTTGCTTATGTGTGATTTTTTGAACGTACCATACGCCGTGGATCGTGGCATTACAGAACAAAAATATGAAGGTACACCGCCTCTTAGTACGGATTTAATTACATTACCTAAGGTTAACCATAGGTGTGCTGGTTAATAATGTTGAATTCTTAAATGGTTATTAATCAATTTGCTTTAGCAAGGTTGAATATAATGTCATTTGCGTTTCTAACATTTGGCTTAAACACAAATACTTCAATTTGCAAATTCACTATTATTGTCAAAATTTTATTATGATGAGAAGATTTTTTAAGAGGGCTATATTCCGCCTGTCTATTTTTAATTTTTTATTTTTCAATTTATATGTACAAGGTCAAAACGTAAATCAATTTACCGGTTCATTTAATTATAATGTCCCATTAATTCACGTTCCTTCTAATAGAGGTACTGGTGTTGACATTCATGCTTCATATAATGCAGGTATACAAATGAACCAAACTGCAAGTGAAATTGGGTTAGGTTGGAATCTAGATGTTGGGGGAGCCATATATAGAACTGTATCTGGCATTCCCGATGATATGAAAAATTTTAACATTTCAAATTTAGCAACAGTTTCTCAATCAGTTGGACAAGGGGCATTATATCCTGAACAAAATACAACCGGTATGGTTTATGACTTGAATAGGAGTAAAAGAGGTCTTGATACTAATGAATTCGTTTTTCCCGATTTTGACAGTTACAATGTTTCTGCTCCTTCATTTACTGGCAAAATGGAACTTGCCTATTACAGATTCTATCATTATACAAATGTTGTATCTAATGGTTCGGATAATTATGAACCTGTCATAAATACTTCAAGTCCGGTTTATAGAAAGCCACAATTTCACTTTGTTGGTGATTTTGCAGATACACTTGTCTCAAGACATTATAGTGTTGCAATTAATGGCTCTACTCCTTTCCGCACACCATACAATGGAGTATCAGGAAATGGTTATACTAACAGTACCATTCCATTTATTGGAAAGCATCTTAATGGGAGTACTATTACAGATCAAAATTTTGATACAACCTCTAGCAGATTGGCAACGTCTAATTTTGTTGAGTATTTCACGAATAGCGAGATACAAACTGCCTATTTAAACAACTTTGCAACAGGTCCACTTAGTACTTTTATTGATTATTCAACTAGTCATTCACGATCAAGTTTACCTGGCGACGGCATCGGTTATTTCAGAATTACAGCATCCAGTGGTTTAACATACCATTATGCGTTGCCTGTTTATGAATTGGAATCTACAATTTATCGTGTTCCTTTAAATAAAGATTATAGTTTAGCTTCCGGTTTGACAACAAATGATTTTAGCCTTGTGAATGATTTTCAGTCACATCCTAGTAATAGCTATATCATTATAAGAAGCAAAACATACAACAAATATGCTGTAAAATGGTTATTAACGGCCATTACTGGCCCTGATTATGTTGATTCTAATTCAAACCACGTTGTAGATGATGCTGATGCTGGATATTGGGTTAGTTATGATTATAAACAATGGAGTTCAGGGTTTGTAACAAGAAGTCCGACGTATGGTTACGATTTTCAATACGAACCAGATTCTTATACCCAGTATTTTCCTGAGTATTTTCCTTTAATCCCTGCCGGTAGTGGAAGTCCATACAAATTATCTGGCTTATATGGGAATTCTACATTGACAAAGAGAGAAGTTTACTATTTATCAAAAATTAAAACTTCTAGTCATACCGCAATTCTGGTACATGATATTCGCAAAGATGAAAAAGGAAGTAAAGATGAAGTGGTTGTTAATGCGAATACTAAGCCGGCCCCAGATTTATCCGTTAAAAGAATATTTTTATTCAAAAACGATGTTCTAGATTCTTTGATAACCAGTTCGTCAACCTTTAGTACGCCAGCTAATACTTTTAATACCTCAAATTATAGTCAATACGATTTTACCAATGTAAATAATACGGTAGCTTTTTATACTGAGGATTGGTACGATCAGGCGGTTGCAAATTCGGTTTTTTGTAACTATTGTGTTCTCAAGCAAGTTGAATTTGATCAGGATTATTCTCTTTGTCGAAATTATCATTCGAACGTGGAAGTGAATTATGTTAATTCATCTGTACTCACAAGTCCTGGGACAGTGGAAAGCAATATTTCTGTTGGAACCTATTCTACAAGTGGTAAACTCACCCTTAATCGAATATTGTTCTATGAATTTCAAAATGTCAAACTTATTCCTAGTCTTAAATTTAATTATGATGTTAATACTGCAATGAGTAATCCTGATTTTAATCCAAAGAAAACAGACTATTGGGGTTATTATAAGTCAGATGCTACAAATAATAGTTATAGCAGATATACCACAACAGCTTCCAAAGCTTATACTAAGGCATGGAGTCTTTATAAGATTACTGACGCACTTGGTGGTATTACTGAAATGGAGTACGAATCAAATTCTTATTCAAAAGTATTGGATGTTGAAAGTAGTTCAGGATTCCGTGGTGCTGCTTATTTATACAGAATATTAAACGCGACGCAATTTTCTAACGGCGCCAATGGAGGAGCCTATAGCAATGGAAAATTTAATATTGATATTGAGGAAGCCAACACTTCACAAAACAGCCTTACTGAATTCAGCTATTTTAATACAACATCTATACCTAATTTAAAAACTAAAATTTGTATCCCATATATGGGAGCAATTAAAGTAATTACCTCTGATGTGTCTCCTTTAAAAGAAAGAGGTTTTTATTTTGGAGATTGTACTTATACCGTTAATGCAGGCGGAGCTCCTAATTATAGTATGAATAATATTACAGGAAGTATCACTGCAACAACTAAAGCTGCAATGGGAAATTCAAGCGTCTTGCGGTTTTTCACAGCTTTCAGTAGTCTAAATTATGACGATACTTATTCTGCAACTACACCGCCAACTTTTTCTTTTCCAGGCGGCGGCGGTGATTATCAAAATACCTATAGTGGAAATGGCTTTTTAATGTTTGAAACACCAGTTGGATATGAAGTTTACGGTGGAGGTATTCGCGTAAAAAAACTTAAAATTAGCAACAGTAGCAATGAAACATATGTGACTGAATATACTTATGAAAACGGTGTAGCAACAAATGAAGCAGATCGCTTTGAATATCCTAGATTGAAAACAGGTTGTGCTAATAGTGCTTCAAGGTATAACTTTCTTCAGCCTAAAGAATCCTCGAAATTTGACATGGGAGCTTATATTGGTTATTCAAAAGTAACGGTTAAAAACTTAGGTCAAATAAATACTTCAATAGGTAAATCAGAAACTACATTCATTACAGACCCAACATTTTCTAACAATGCGTTTAATAACAATTTTAAGATTAATAGTTATGTTAGTACGGCAACGAGTGGTACTTCATATTCTGTTCAAACCATTAATGAATGTATAAATATTTTTGCCTCTTTATTCGGAGCGGTTCAGGAAACCAAAGTTTTCGATAAAAATAATAATATGCTTACTCGTTCGATTAACGAGTACACAACTACCGAACAGGGGGGGGTCACTCAAAATATTTATTTTAATAATACGAATTATTATAATCTATATCCACAGTATTATTATGATAATAACTATACCTCAGCACATTCTACTACAGTAAATATTCTTAGAGAAACTCCTATTGTTTTAAAAAGCAGCTCTAGTTATGGAATGGGCAATTTTGAAAAAACCGAAACAATCCGCAGGGATGAAATTACCGGTGAAACAACAAGCATGCGGGCGACTGGTAAAAATAACAGTTCTTCTGTGTCATATAAAACACCTGCCTATAAACATTACCAGGCAAACGATAATATATCTTTTACTTCAGCCGATTTCAGAAAAGTATTACCACTTTCCAAAGACATGTATTCTTATGGTAATTTGGACAGTACCCTTACAAGTAATAGTTTTTTAACGGCGTCATATCAATTGTATTCCAAGTCAATCCGGCAAAGGCAATACAGCAACGGCGTTTATAGTAATAATATTACCACTTTACCTTTTTATATAAATAATCGAATGTTTGTTTTTGATGCAGGCAAAGGTTCAATGAATAATTATGGTTTACTCAATAAATCAAATTTATACTCTAACGGACTAAATCTTTCTACTATCAATAATAGTTTGTTTTGGGAGCCAACCGGAACCTATAACTGGAAATTAATCCATGAGGTGACACTTTTAGATAATTATAGGAATGTGGTTGAACGAAGGGATGGAAATAGCAGATTCAGTGCGGATCGATACGGTTACGATGGGTATTATAAAACAGCCTCTGTTACAAACTGTAATTATGCAAGTTTTACATTCGCTGGCTTTGAAACTGCCGCTCCAAATAGCGGAATTGCCTCAATGGATGGCGATATTCTTGTTAATAACCATACCCTTGTTAGTTATGCAACAGTTCCCCCTCATACCGGTTCCAAATGCATTCAGGTAACATCTGTGCCAATTGCATTTACATCTACAACAGAGAAAAGCAGCGGAAATTCACTTGAAATTGGATTGATGCCAAGTCGGATTTACCGCGCAAGTGTTTGGGCCCATAGTACAAACTCGGTCAACGTAGCAATGACTGTCACTGTTTCGGGAACTGTTAACGATCCAATACCATACATGATATCGAACACATACAGCGCCAATATTGCTAATAACCTAATAACCAGTATTGGTAATTGGCACTTGGTTCAACTAGATTTTACAATTCCGGAAAATTATACGACAACAGGGGGGGAATTTAGAATAGAATTAACCTCAGCTAATTCTGGAACAGTTTATTATGATGATTTTATATTCCACCCTGTTGAAAGTGATTTTGCTGCCAATGTTTATAATCCAAGAACGGGCCGGGTAATGTCCACTCTGGATGCGAATGGATTTGCCACAAATTATTTCTATGATGCGGCGGGAAGAACTACAGAGATTTGGAAAGAAATACCTTCGGTTGGTTATAAAAAAGTAAAGAAGAATACATACAATTTTGCCAGAGGGGCTAACGATTAAAATAAATGCAAATGAAAAATATATTATTAACCTTATTACTTATCCTTTCTTTGAATCATGTTTATGGTCAGAGTAATATCAATATTAAAATAAAAGTATTGAAAGAAGATTCTACTCTTGAAATAGTAAATGGTGACACTTCCTTTATTTTTAATGTGCATGTGGTTAGCATTTCAGAAAATACAATTGCTAGTGTTCGTTTAGTTTTCAAAAATCTAATTGGTACTCAATGGACAACAGTAAAAGATACTAGCTATTATTGGAATCAGGTAAGTAATACTAAACATGTTAATTTACCATTTAAGATTTGTAAACCTAACACAAATAATTTTAAACTGTGCCTCGGCCGTTTTTACTATTCCAGCAGACATAGGTTTTCTGTGACTGTAAACTCTAATAATAGCGTACTAACAAAAGATTTTGAATTTTAAATATTATGAGAAAAATATTATATATTCTTATTAGCCTTTGTACATTTTATGGATATAAGGCTCAGGTAACAACTTATACAACCCAACCAGCTTCAGAAGGTATTGACGCTACAATAAAAAGTATTAATGCAACTACCAATTATGGAGGAACTGGAAGACTACAGTTTATGCGCGATCTGAGTGGTAATTTGGAACGTGCTTTATTGAAGTTTGATTTATCATCAATTCCAAATGGAGCAAATATTATTAGCGCCAAATTATATTTATATGGTATTAGTCACACAACAAATTCAGGTGGTGGTATTCTCCACCTAATCCCAGAAAATTGGACTGAAAACACGGTAACCTGGAATAATTCAACCCTTCTCTTAAGTTCTTCGATGCCAACTATTGCAATTCCAACGGCCACTTCTTCAACACAAAATTATACGCTTACAGTAACCAATATGGTTCAAAAAATGGTGAACACTCCATTAATTAATTTTGGTTGGTTAATGAGAGTTGATAATGAGGATGCATCCGGTAGAGTAAATAATGTTTATAATTTTGGTTCTAGTGATACTACTTCGGCCTTTAGACCAATGCTGTTCGTTGAATATTCAAATCCTGTCGCAATCAGTGCTTATGTGACACCAGCTACCGATGCTTCCTCAACTAATGGGGGAATTTATTTAAGCGTTACTCAAGGAGTGGCACCATATACATATTTATGGAGTAATTCAGCTACCACAAAAGATATATATAATATTGCAAAAGGTGTTTATACTGTTACAATTACAGATAATAATGGATTCAGTACAAGTAAAATAATACCGGTTTGTAGCGAGTCAGTCAGTACGACTTTTACAATTGAGGCAGCTGGGAGCACTGTAGAAGATGGGTTATTACTGGATGAATCCTTTAATGATAATACTGCTAATACAAATTATAAAGATTATGAGTATTTAAAAGCTTATAATACATCAGGGGGTAGTGGAACTACCCTTGCAAGAAGCTTGCTTGCTTTTGACTTAAATGCTTTGCCAAGTAACGCTATGGTAAACAGTGCAAATCTAATTTTAAGAGATAATGAAAGCACGCATTCAACGGCTTTTAAGGTTCAGTTATGTAGAGCTACCCAATCATGGAAAGAACCTACTGCAACATATAATAATAAGCCTACCTACGATACAGATACGTCAGACATTGTGCAGTTCGATTATGATGGTTCGTTAACTGACTATACATTAAACGTTACCTCTCAAATGCAAAAGATGGTGACCCAGGTGAATTCATCATACGGATGGATGCTTAAATTAAAAACCGAAGATGTTAGTTCTCTTGGTCAATCGGTAACCTTTTTGGGAAGTGATCAGTCGTTGGGGCCAAAACCTAAACTGGTGCTTCAGGTTACATTACCTTATTTAGGTGATACCGATCGTAATTGGAAAATGGAAGAGACTTATGATGAAAATGGCAATGTTATTTCCACAACAAAAACTTATCTCGATGCATTGGGACGAACTACACAAAATCTGGGGAAAAATGCAAACAATGAAGTTTTCACCGCCCAGACTATTTATGATAGTTATGGAAGGGCTGCAATTCAAACCATGCCTGCATTTACCGGTAACCAACTCATTTATCAAACCGGATTCATGAGAAATGTCAACGCTCAATCATACAGCTATACTGATTTTGACACGCAAAGTACTCTAAACAATCCAGGTTCTATTGAAAACAACATTACCAATACTTTAGGTTATTACTACAGCAATAATAATAGCTATGATGCATATCAGGCCACGGCATCCAATCCATATTCCAGAATTGAGTATGCTGCAGAACCAAGCGGTATCGCTAAACGTGTTAGCAAACCAGGCAATTCATTTAAGATGGGTAGCGGAAAGGAAAGTTATACTTTTAGTATGCCAAGTGGCGACGAGTTAAAATATGTGTTCGGTACAAATTTATCTTACAAATGTAAACGTGATTCAAGTGATTACATGAACAGTATTGCTCTAAGTACAACTGAATCTATAGTAGCGAAAAAGGAAATTGTCATTACACCTGATAACCGCGAAATGATTTCTTATACAATAGGTGGGAAACAAATTGCAAGTTGTCTTTCTGCATTGAGTTCTAGTGAGAGCTGCAGTTATAGTGACATTTATAATACTTTAAGCTATAAAGGAACTCAAAGTACAGATATTCATTTACCAGATGTTAATAAGGGAAGTCTGTATCTTATATTTCCAACTCAATCAACCGCTCCAACAACAACAACAAGTTTTTCAAGCCTCACTTTCACAATAACCGATCTTTACCGGGATGTTATTTTAGTGAGCGGTACAGATTATACCCTTAATACTGGTACCGGACAAATTCAATTCAATACTGTTTTCAGTAACCTTTATACAGGCAGGAGTTATTTCCTGCGAATTAGTTGTGGTTACGTTGCGTCCTACGAGAACAGCTTATTAAGTAGTTCTGTTACTCCATCAGATATAAAAGTTAAGTACGGTCTTAACTATGGACACTTTACAAAAAATTATTATGACATCGGTGGATCATTACGCAAGAGCGTTAGCGCTAAAGGGTTCGCTTGTACCACCCCTACAACTATAACTATGTCTACAACTTTTGACTATAGTCATTATGGTCAGCTTATAGCTAAAAAAAGCCCAGATGAAGGTTTAGTTGAAATGACATATGATAAGCAAGGCAGATTACGTTTTAGCCAGAATGCGGATCAAAAAAATGGAAATAGATTTAGTTACGTTAACTATGATAAGCATGGACGAGTATACGAGAAGGGAGAATATCAAAGCAGTAACGCCAGTGGCAAGGCATGGTTTGATAATTATTACCTCGTAGGGCCTCCTTCCTCGTCTTTAGGAATTACTACATCAAGTATTATAGATAATGAAGATGGATTGTTAAACTCAGGGAAAACAAATACAACCATTACAGGTTATGCTATACCAACAGGCGGTAGCAATGATGTGCCAAATACTTGGAGTTATTATTCAAGCTATCAAAATTTTAAAAATGGTTTGATCAATTATATTAAAAATGCCAATTCAATCGTTTGGTATAATTATGATAAGGTCGGACGGACAAAAGCAACAATAACACAAATAACTGAACCAGATTTTGTAGCGAAAACTTCAACTATTGACGAACAGATAAAAACTTCTGAAAGCACAATTAATTACTTTAATGGCTTACCTCAAAGCAATACTTTCCAGAATAACACAAGTACCGAGTATATTCAATACGGGTTTAATTACGATGTTAATTTGAGGCCAACCATTACTACTTTGGCGTTTGGTAGCATCGGACAACAAAATCTAAGTTCTAATACTTACAACAAAATAGGTCAACTTTCCAGAGTTGTTATTGGGGCGGACTATCAGGGAGTCGATTATGTTTACACATTGGATGGCGCTTTAAAGGCAATAAATCATCCTGGATTAGATTATTCCTTGGATCCTGGTGGGGATAACGGAGACTATACAGGAAGTGGGCAAGTGAACCGTGATCTATTCGGGGAAATGCTGGAATATCATTATAACGACTATGAAAGAACTGGTACTAATATTATCTCTGCAAGTCAGCCGGACAACAGCCTTTATAATGGGTTGATATATGCAACAAGGTTTAAAACCAGAAATGATGTAAACGGTACAATAACGGGGGCCGATTATATTGATTACGCCGGAAGCTCTCAAACTCAATTAATAAATTCAACTAATTACGAGCAGAAAGAACTTGGATTCCAATATTCTTATGATGAATTTAACCAATTTGCAAAAAGCACTTTCTGCACTTACAATAATAATACGAATGTTTTTACAACTCGTAGTGAATACGCAGAGACAGGCGCAAGCAATGGTAACGTAACCTACGACCGAAATGGAAATATAACTCGGCTAATAAGGCAGGCCTTCGCCAGTGTGGTACTCGACAATCTCACTTATACAATATCTTCTAATTCCAATATGCTCACCAATATCCTTGATGCCGCTAGTAATTCTTACCCATCATCTTTTAACTTTAAAACACCGAGTACTTCTAATCCTAGTCCTTTTGGCTACAATAGCATTGGTCAATTAACAGTTAGTGCCGCAGAAGGCATTGATCTAATTGAGTATTATCCTGATGGAAAAATAAAAAAAATAACATATTCGAATAACAACTATACTACTTATAAGTATGCTTGTACAGGCGAAAAACTTGCTAGTCGTTATTATAATTCTTCTGCTAATAAATATAAATATACCTGGTACGTTGGACCATTAGTATATGAGTTTGATGAAGCTGGGGCAAATAGTTTTGTAATAGCGGAAGCAAAAATTCCTGGCGGAGTAATAAGAACAAACTCTGCGGATATTTCAAATGGGTATCCGGTATATCACTTAACTGACCATTTGGGCAATGTTCGGGTTACGTTTAAGGGTAGTGTGCCTGATGGAAGTAATAATGGCCTAGTAGTTTTAAGCTATAATGATTATTATGCGTTTGGGGGGCAGTTACCTGGCAGGGTATGGGCAGCTGAAAACAGCCGTTATGGTTATCAGAGTCAGGAAAAAACAAGTGACGGAAGCAATCCATGGTGTCAGTTTGAATTGAGACAATATAACCAGGATTTGGGTCGATGGTTTGCCCCTGATCCTTTTGGACAGTTTGCTAGTCCGTATATAGCTATGGCTAATAATCCAGTAAGTGGTACAGATCCAGATGGGGGATGGGTTAATTTTGCTCCACCAGATGGACAAAAACGTTTTCGTGGGGAAGCTCAAAAACAATGGGATATTGAGCATGCACAAGGCGCATATGCACCAGATCAAGTTCAAAAAAGGTATAACGATGAATTTGAAAACTTGAAAACTCATTATTTTGGTTCAGAATGGGGAAGACGCAGTGATATTACAGGTTTCTTGGAGTCCGTCCGAGTTCTTAACGATCATTATGCAGGATTAGTAAAGGCATTTGGGAATGGATTTGACATTGCCTATCAAAGCGGTGTAGATTATTTGTCAATGGCAGAATGTGGACGATGGGGATACGAAGTTTATCAGAATAACATGCAGGTTAGGGCATTTCATGGCGAGAAGTTTAATATGAAAATGGCAATGTATGCAGAACAAGGCAACGAACTTGAAAAATTCGCTATTGACAAAAGAGAAAGCACAGCAACACATATACCTAGTATGATGAATACGGCGATGGGAAATGCATTTAAACATGTTTCCTCGGCTGCATTAGCTTCAGAAGCATTAATGCAACTGGAAGAGCAGAACGAAAGCTTCAGTGGTTTAGCACTATTAAATGCGATGGAGCAACTAGACAGAATTAATTATAAACAGTTGGAACAAGGAAGTCTGGCAAGTGCTAATGGACTACCTAATAGCGTTCCTTTCTTAGATACCTATATTCATATTAACTCTTATATGACAGAGGGGGCAGCATTTACGATTCCCGGATTTGGAATTATAGCACATCCGGATTTTATTTTTAATGATAACGGCAGTCTTAATTTAACAGGTCTATTTCATGAGTATGGACATATTTTACAGGCCGAAGAATGGGGATACGACTTTTATTTTGAAATTGCCGGACCTATGAGTGCGAATGATTTTCAATTTGGTACTGGTGATCATGATTATTATTGGACTGAATGGACTGCAAGTAGGATGGCGTATACTTTTGCCGGTCAACCTTCTTGGTTTTACAAGCCTATATCACCTAGAGGACAAAATATTCCAGTTGGAAACTCGCAGTTTGAAAAGAATTTATACGACATGATATATAATTACATTAAGAATAAACTCTAAATTTGAAAATGATAATGAAAAGGTATTATAAATTATTTTTCATACTATTTTCCGTTGAATTTTTTGGCTGTTTTCCGTTTATTGATCAAAAAGTTTATGAGGAAATAACGATAAAAAATAATTCAAGGGATACCTTGGTTGTCGATACATATTTTAGTGAAAAGGAATTGCTTGACTTGAATTATCATACAGACGTATATTTATGCGAATGTAATCTGGCAACTCCAATAAAACCTGGGCAAACTAAATCATTAAGAACTGACTTTTCTATCGTTAAATTTCTGCGCAAGTCAGGTTCAATTGATTTTTATGTATTTAAATTACAGGATCTTAAAAAGTATGAAAGAATTGATAGTTTATATTTTAAAAATTTGTACGTAAAAAAAACTTATAATAGGATTCAACTTGATAGTTTAAAGTGGATGGTTACTATAATGGACAATCAATCTATTAAAGAAAATTGAGTTCGAGTGATTATGGAAAATTTATCATCAAATATTTCGAACATTTTTTGAATTAGTGCACAAAAATTTTCCCCGTATAACAATTTCCCCTAGAGCCTTCAATTTTATAAAAATAAATTCCTGAATTAATATCAGTAATTCTTATTAAAGACCTATCTGTAATAGACGTCAATATTACGATTTTTCCCAAAACATCAATAACTTGCATTTGTAAAGGCTCTTGGGAGGTAATCGGAAGACGAATTTCAAATTCCCCGTTATTCGGATTTGGATAAACAATTGGAGACTGTTGATCAATATTTTTATTGTTAATATTAGTTGAGCTGGACTCTGTAAACTTTACTATCATACCATCACCTCCCCCTCCGATTGTCGTTTGGAAACCTCCGGGCGATGAGATGGATACTGTTGAAGAACTATAACCTGCACAATAAATATTATTTGAGTTGTCAATTATGATTGATCGCATATAATCGCTTCCAGTATTGCCATAATAAGTGCCCCATTCTCTTGTGCCATTTGTTCCATTAAACTTAGCGATGACTGCGTCAAATGTTCCTCCCCCAAAGGAAGTTTGATAGCAATTCGTGGAACTTATACTATCTAAAGATTTAGTCCCACCAGCGATAAATAAATCATTGTTCGAATTTAAACCGAGAAAGCCTGTTGTTTCGTCATTGGAACCTCCCATGTATGTTGCCCATATTCTTTGGTTATTAGTATTGAATTTTGCAAGGCAATTATCGTAACCTCCTCCATTATTGAATTGTTGGGTTCCAACAGTCGACATATTAGTAGTTGATGTAGTAACACCCGCAATGTATATATTACCTAAATTATCTGTTATTATATTTGGTCCCCAATCAGTTCCTTCACTTCCGTAATAAGTGCCATATAACCTTGTACCCAAACTATTAAATATTGAATAAAACAAATCACTATTTGCGGCTACGGTATTTTGATATGCGCCGCTAGTACTGATATTAATTGTAGAAGTAGTTTCTCCGCAAATAAAAATTTCATTATTTGAGGATATATGACAGTTGCCTGAGTTTTCTATTCCCTCACCTCCATAGTAAGTAGCCCATTGTAAAACGCCTGAATTGTTGAATTTAGCAAGGAAAACATCTTTCGCGCCTCCAAAAGATCCCTGGTGGCTATTTAACATAGTTAGGTCACTTGAATAGGTATATCCAAGTGCATAAACATTGCCATTGGCATCCACTGAACAGCCCGTGCTGCCATCGTCATTGTTACCTCCGTAATATGTGGCCCATTGCCTGTACCCCGCAGAATCTAACTTTACGATGAATGCGTCTATTAAAGCAGCCTTATTGACCTGATGCGCACCAATGGAAGAAATACCTGACGTAGAGGCAGTATTGCCGGTAAAAAATATCTCTTTGTTAGAAGACAAACTAAGGTCTCCAGGAAGGTCATTTTGGTTACCTCCGTAATAAGTGGCCCAAACTCTTGAACCTGTTGATGTAAATTTGGCAACAAATGTGTCGAACAGGGCAGATAGGGTGGATTGATAACTACCAGTTGTGGCAATATTATTAAGAGACAATGTCTCGCCGAAAACAACAAGATTATTATTGCTATCGGTTTTACAACTAAACGCCCTATCGCTTTGCGTTCCGCCATAATAGGTTGCCCAAGCTCTTGACACTATTACTGGGTCAATAACAAATGGAAATTTTGAATCAATTCCTTCAATCAAAAAACTAACAATGTTATTTTTTAATATCCAGGAAGATTTTAATTTCTTTCCATTTTGAAAAACAAGAGGAGAATCTTCTGTAATTTGTCCTAAGGGGGTGGAAATAATTAATTTTCCATTCATGTCGATACGAACATTTGAAGAACCCTTTATTTCTATCTGTATTTGTGTATAATCACCTCCGGCATTTACCAAATAATCATATTTTAATTTTCCTCCAACAGCATACCATTTTAAATCAATTCCTGGATACATTTCTTTGTAAGTAATTTCGGAATATGAGCGAACATCAAGAGCCCCATTGGGACAGGCAGGTAGGTAATAATTTGTGGTTCCAAAGAGAGCTTTTTTTTCAATTTTTACAGGAAACGCATTTAACCATTTCATATCTACGCGAAAAACTGAAAATTCTTCAGCTCTAGTGTCATTATCTGTAGGTTGATTAATGGGCTTCGTGAATTTGGTTGGTGCACAAAATTGGTATGATATTCCATCATTCTTCAAGAAGAAGTTTAAGTTATTTGCCGTTCCTCCGAAAAGAATATCCTCACGCGTTTTGCCAAACTGATCGCTTATTTGACCTTTATTTTCTAAAAAATAAATTTGATTAGGATCTGATTTATTAGCTGCATTAAAAGACTGCATGCTAAGTAAAAATAATAATGTGATTGTTTTCTTCATAAATTCTTCTGGTAAAGATAAAGAAGATTTCGCTCTAATAAACGTAATAGAGTGGGATATTTAAAGTTTCCAAATGTGATTAATTATCTACAAACGTGAGTTTATATGCCAGGAATGATTACGTCAATATATTCCTTTAAAGAATTCTTCTGGTGTAACCTTTAAGGCTTTCAAAATTTTAATAAGAGTATTTAATTGAATATTAGCACCAGCTTCATATTTCCCGTATTGTGGCCTATTAAAACCATTTTCGTATGCAAAATACTCGTAATTTGTATAGCCTGCCTTTTTACGGAAGTGTTTTAGTCGTTCGCCAATTTCTTTTAAATATTCATTTTCTGTTTTTGTATTGGATAGTTCCTTTTTCTTCGCCATTATCAATTGTGTGACGTAAAAGAATAAAAAGGGATGTTATTATATTACCGTTTTAATATATCCTCCATATAAGGAGTATTTATATTATCTTTGTTATCAATGAAAGTTGTAAAACTAAATCAATACAGCAAAAAAGCTGGTTATTATTCATTAAAACTAGGGGAAAACCTGGAGATTCGATTAAGGCAAAAGCGTCAAATGAAACAGGTGATTGTATTAATTAATCAGGATCTTTCGCTTAAGTTACATAAGGTTAATCTTTTATTTATTGAGATTTTCACCCAGTATAGATTAAGTTGGTTTTACTTTAATCACAATAAGTCATCAATGAGTAATACTATGAGGCAGCTAGATGAACGCTGTCACATTTTATTAGCAGAGATAGCTTCAATATTAAATAAGATAGTTAATGAGTCGGGAGCTGTAAATGGAAACGTTCTGATATTTCATTATTTTGATCTTTGCTGTCGAAAATTAAAAGAGATTGTTGAAATTCTTCAAAATGTTAACGAAAACAAAAGTTACGCAACTGT
>Ga0255338_1002683_pt1 | contig 24494 bp, 15 predicted proteins | sample MeOH1_35cm_T4_19_FD_203715 | JGI IMG/M metagenome (GOLD analysis project Ga0255338, IMG submission 203715) | Sandy soil microbial communities from University of British Columbia, Vancouver, Canada - MeOH1_35cm_T4_195 | ecosystem: Engineered > Artificial ecosystem > Sand microcosm > Unclassified ...
AGAGCGAGGGATAGGTATCGTGTCCCCGAAACCCCCATGTTCCGGTCCATCAGCTCCCCGGCGCTCCCCGCCGGAAATCTGTCGCCGACGCCTGGACCCGGGGGGATAGGTATCGTGTCTCCCCAACCCTCCAACCCTCTCCCCCTGAACCCCCCGATCACCTCGCCGCCTCACGGCGCAACTCGCCGACCTGTTGGAGAACGAGATCGCCCCAGGTGACGAGGGTCTGATGCCCGCCCTTGAGGGCGACCGCGCGCGCCGACAGGGCGTCCCGCCGGATGCCGTCAAACGCGGCTATGTCGCGTCGCCGCGCTGCGATCGTGGCTCGGACGTGAGCGAGGTTGAGCGTTGCTGTCGCCCATTGAAAGGGTGATGCGCCGGCCGAGAATTCGGTCAACGCTAGGCGATACGCCTGCGCCGCCTGTTCGAGTTTCGCCGTGCCGCGCTCGCCTCGGCCGATCACGGCCAGCACGTTGCCGCGATTGAGTTCAGTGTTCGCCCAGTTCCACGGCGTTTGTGGTTGCGTATATATCATTAGCGCGTCGTCGAACGCTCTGAGCGCTTCATCGAGATCTGCGGAGCTGTCCTTAAGGTTGCCCAGCACAGAAAGCGCATGTCCGCGGTTAGATTGGACGAGCGCTCTGGCGGCCGGAAAGCGCTCTCGAGTCGCCACCAATAGAGCTTCGTCGTAGGCACGAACCGCTTGTTGGAAGCGCTCGGTGTCGCGTGTGGCCTCGCCCAATCCGTTGAGGGCGTTGCCGAGCCCGTTCTGCGCTGTGGTCCACTCCAGTGGGTAACTCTCACGGTTCAGGACCTGCAGACTGTCCTGATACATGCTTATGGCTTGTTCAAAGCGACGGGGGGCGGACTCGCGGCGTCCAACAGCCACCAGGATGTCGGCTTGGTTCTTCGTCGCCGTCGCCCATAGGTACGGGTCCTTGTGACGCCTGGAAACATTGAGCGCGGCCTCGAAGGCATCGAGCGATTGCTGGAGTCGCGCCGTGCCCGTTTCACGGTCACCCAAACTCTTCAGCGTATTGCCCAGGGATTTTTGCGTTTCAGCAAAGGCGATGGGCGCGCGGTCCAACGTCCGCTCCTTGAGAGCCTCGCGATATGTCTCCACCGCCTCCTCCAGGGCCGCTGAGTCCGTCTCGATCTCGCCGAGCGATTGGAGGGCATTTCCAAGGTTGTGCTGGTTCCTCCCCCACTCGAGCGGCATGGTTTTGCGAGGCGCGAGCGGCAGGACCTCCTCGCGGTAGATCCGGATGGCGCGGCGAAGCGCTTGCCTGTCCCCGAACCGCTCGCCCTTGTCGTGTTGGGCGGCCGCTGCGCCCTGGAGGTAGTCCAGACTTCGCCGCTCCGAGGCCTGCCTGCGCTCCCGTTCCTGTCGGTGGGCCGCCAACAACAACTCGGTGGCGCGATCGTAATTCTGCGCCAGTTGAGCGATGTCGGCGCGCGCACGTACGGCGCTGGCCCAGGCCGTCTGGCTGATCTCGAGTTCCGAACGTCGAAGATACTCGAGGTTGGCCAGGTCACGCTCGGCGTCTTCGAGCCGACCATCGTCGATCGCCGCCTGAGCCCGCGTTAGCATGTCGAGTCCCGGATCGCGCAGGGCCGGATCAGTCAACGTGCCGATCTGCGCGCGTAGGTCCCTGACCAGCGTGTTCAGCCGCACGACGTCGCTGGTCTGCTCTTCGACGCGTTGCAGGATCGCAAATGGACTAAGCGTGGGCGAAGCGATCCCGACGGCATGGGCGATGGCCATGAGGGTCTTGGCTTGGACCTGGTACTTTCGTGCGAGAATTGTAACGTTGCTCGTCAGCGCCGCCTCGCGGGCCGCGGATGCGCGGACCTCCGCCGGAGAGGCCGCCCGACCATACACGGGCACAGTTTTCTCGGTCGCTGTTGATGAAATGGGGAGGAGCGCGACACAGAGCAATATCGGCGCGGCGACCCTCCAGGAGGAGCGTTTCACCTCAACCACAGCGCACAAGCTCCACGGGTGGACTGTTCGGCAAGTGGTCATCCCAATTGAGTCGCTCCACTATGCCATTAGTGGCGTAGGTGAAGCGGGCCCCACTTCCTTGGACCTCGCTTGGTTCCTCCCCAAGCACCTCCATCTTGTCGCCGGACGCGACCTGTATGGTCGCGAGCAGCCTATAAGGTCTTGTGCCAGGCGGCCTCTTCACGCTCTCAACGACAACCGCTCGCTCAACGATACCGAAGCGATAGGTGACCACATCACATCCCGCTTCGCCCCATAGCCCAGGAAGTTTGGCCCAGACGCGGGCATTTACATCCGCGCTGGGCAGTGCACTGCGGACATCTGCTTTGATGGCGTCGATCTTCGTCTCGATCGCTCCGGGCGCCGATTCTACCGTCGGACGGGGCGCGAAGAGGCTTAGTGCGTCCGTCATGGTTCCGAACGCTGTGAGCACCCCGATGAGCGCGATCGCGATCGGCTTCGGTGCTAGCCAGCTTCGCAGTGTCCTGGCCCGCCACGGCATGCCGTCGCTGGAGAGTAACGTGGCGGCGACGGCGGCGGCTCCGATCAGGAAGAGCAGGCCTTTGGCCCAGCGCGCCACACTCTTGTCGAACGCCGTCGAACCTACGAGCGCAAGGAGCGCCACCGTGCAGGCGAGGGTGACGCATACGGCGACCCAGCCCCAGGACCTCTTCCAGCGCAATATGGCCATACCGCCCCCAATTGTGCTCACTGTTAGGGTGGCGCGAAGCGTGCGCCAATCCAAGGCTCGCGTCCCGTCACATCGCCTCTGATTTTGGGTTTCTATTTTGTTCCGATGAACTCGGGACTAGATTTCGCAAGTGTCCGCCCCCCTGATTCCGCAGCTCACCCTCGCCCCCGCCCTCGTCGTCCTCCCGGGCCCGCGCTGCGCCGTCTGCACGCCCGCCGGTGACGCCCAGCCGCTGCGGGCGCCCGACGCCCGCGACCTGTTCGAATCCGCGCCGGTGCTGCTGGCCCACGCGGCGATGACGGCGCGGCGGCTGGGGCTGCATGCGCCGCCGCGCACGCCTCGGATCTTCGACGCCCTGGAGCTGTTCGCCTTCGTGCGACCGGCGCAGTTCACGGCGCCTTCCGCGGCCGGGCTGGCGCAGGCGCTGGGGCTGCCGGAGCCTCGGACGGCCGAGCAGCAGGCGGCCTCGCTCCAGGCGGCCGTCAAGGCGCTGCTGGCCGAACTGGCGCTCACGCCCCAGCCCAGCCGGGAGGAGGCGCTGGCGGTGGCCGAGACCCTGGCGAGGGCCGGGTGGCCCTGGGGCTCGGCGGTGATCGGGGCGCTGCGCTCGGCGCCCACGGGCAACATGTTCCGCTCGTCGGGGCTCGACGTCTGGTCGCGGCTGACGGAGTGGGAGGCCGAGGCGCCGCCGGGGGAGCCGGGGACAAAGCCGATCGCCGCCGCCGACGCGGCGTCGCGGCTGCAGCAGCTGCTAACCCAGGCCGGCCACACCGAGGCGCGGACCGCCCAGGTGGACTACGCCGCCGAGACCGCCCACGTCTTCCAGCCGCGCGAGCGCGAGGGCGAGCCCAACATGATGCTGGCCGAGGCGGGCACCGGGGTGGGCAAGACCCTGGGCTATCTGGCGCCGGCCTCGCTGTGGGCGGAGGCCAACGGGCCGGCGGTCTGGGTCTCCACCTACACGCGGGCGCTGCAGCGGCAGATCGAGCGCGAGAGCCGGGCGATCTATCCGGACGAGAAGGTGCGCCAGAAGAAGGCCGTGGTCCGCAAGGGGCGCGAGAATTACCTCTGCCTGCTGAACTTCCAGGAGCAGATCAACACGGCCCAGCTGGGCGGCGCCGACCTGGTGGGCATGGCGCTGGCGTCGCGCTGGGCGCGGGCGTCGCGGGACGGGGACATGACCGGGGGGGACTTTCCGGCCTGGCTGCCGACGCTGTTTTCGGTGCAGCCGGCGGCGCAGGCGTCGGCGGCCAACCTGGTCGACCGGCGCGGCGAGTGCGTCCACGCCGGGTGCGCGCACTACCGCACCTGTTTCGTGGAGAAGGCGATCCGGGGGTCGCGGCGGGCGGACATCGTCATCGCCAACCACGCCCTGGTGCTGACCCAGGCGGCCTTCGACGGGGCGCGGGCGGCGCGGGGGAGCAAGGGCGACGCGGAGACCACCCAGCTCAAGCGCATCGTCTTCGACGAGGGCCACCACCTGTTCGACGCGGCGGACTCGGCGTTTTCCGCGGCGTTGTCGGGGGCGGAGGCGGCGGAGCTGCGCCGCTGGATCCGCGGGCCGGAGGGCCGGGGGCGGCGCGGCCGGGGGCTGGAGGCTCGCCTGCTGGACATCCTGGGCGACCGGGAGGAGGCGCGGACGGCGCTGGACGAGGCGATCCGCGGCGCCAGCGCGCTGCCGGGGGAGGGTTGGTCCGGCCGCATCGCGTCGCCCAATGGCGAGGTCAACCCGATCGGGCCGATCGAGCACTTCGTCGTGGCCGTGCTGGAGCAGCTTCGCGCCCGGGCCCAGGCCTCCGAGGTGGGGATGGAGTGCGCCGCGCGGCCGGCGCTGGACCTGGTGCGCGCCACGGCCCGCGAGGCCGCCCAGGCGCTGGCCCGGCTGGAAGCGCCCCTGCTGGCCCTGGCCCGCGCCCTGGAAGACGTCATGGACGCCGAGGCCGACACCCTCTCCGGCTCCGAGCGCGCCAGGATGGAGGGGGCTCTGCGCGGCCTGGACCGCCGCGCCCGCATGCAGCTCCCCGCCTGGCGCTCCATGCTCCGCGCCATCGACGAGGACGCCGAGGACGACCCCGACTTCGTCGACTGGTTCGAGGCGACCATAATGTATGGGCGCCCCGTAGATGCGGCTTCCCGCCGCCACTGGGTCGACCCCACCGAGCCCCTGACCAATGCGGTGATCAAGCCGGCGCACGGGGTGCTGGTGACCTCGGCGACGCTGGCCGACCAGACCCTGGACGATCCCTTCGCGCTGGCGGAGATGCGCACCGGCGCCGCGCGCCTGCCCGAGCGACCCAAGACGCTGAAGCTGGACTCGCCGTTCGACTATGCCGCCAACGCGCGGGCGCTGGTGGTGACGGACGTCAGCAAGGACGACGCGCGCCAGGTGGCTGCGGCCATGCGCGAGCTGTTCCTGGCGGCCGGGGGCGGGGGCCTGGGCCTGTTCACCGCCATCCGTCGGCTGAAGGCGGTGCATGAGCGGATCGCCGCGCCGCTGGCCGACAAGGGCCTGGCGCTCTACGCCCAGCACGTGGACCCGCTGGAGGTGGGGGCGCTGGTGGACATCTTCCGCGCCGAACAGGACGCCTGCCTGCTGGGCACGGACGCGGTGCGGGACGGCGTGGACGTGCCGGGACGGTCGCTGCGGCTGCTAGTGTTCGACCGCATGCCCTGGCCGCGGCCGGACATCCTGCACAAGGCCCGGCGGGCCCGGTTCGGGAACAAGAGCTACGACGACAGCATCGCCCGCGCCCGCATCGCCCAGGCCTTCGGGCGGCTGATCCGGAGGGCCGATGACAAGGGGGTGTTCGTGATGCTGGACGCCGCGGCGCCCACGCGCCTGTTCTCGGGGTTGCCGCCGGGGATCGAGCTCCAGCGGGTGACCCTGGTGGAGGCGATCGAGCAGGTGGAGGCGTTCCTGGGCGTGAGCGCTTCACCGCCCTAACCCCCTCCTTGCTCGTCATCCCCGGGCGTGATCCGGGGATCCATCCGTCTGCGGCGATGTAATGGGAGTGGACCGGGACCCGCCGGAAGGGCGAGCGGCGGCCGGAGCATGGATCCCCGGGTCAAGCCCGGGGATGACGAGCAGAAGGGAGAAGTCGATAGGTGTTCCCTATTTGTTCTTTACACCCCAGCTCCACCACGGCTAAGCTTCGCGCGAGCGCCGGGTAAGCAACCCTTCAGGGTTGTGTCGCACCCTCCGCGCTCGAGCGTGGAGAGGATCGATGGGTCTGCGTCAGGTGATGGTGGCGTTCGCGGCGTTGCTGCTGGGCGCGGGGCCGGCGGCGGCCGACGACTCCGCGCTCAACAAGGAAGGCTTCTGGACGGTCGGCCGCGGCAGCGCCGAGAGCGAGACCTGCATGGCCAGCCTGCCCACCAAAGCCGGGTCGATGCTGCTGCTCCAGGCCGTGTCGGGCGAGGTCGGCCTCGTGGTCGGGACCAAGGCGCCGATGCGGCGCGGCAAGGCGGGCGTGCTGCGGACCGAGGCCTACAGCTTCGACTTCGAGCCCGACTACAACGAAGCCCGCGACCTGGTGTTTTCGAAGGCCAGCCTGGATGCCCGCGCCCTGGCCGCGCTGAAGCTCGCGAGCGGCGTGGCGGTGGGGGTCGATGGGCGCGAGCTGCTCAGCGCCAACCTTCAGGGCACGGGCGTCGAGAACGCTCTGGACGCGGTCATCGCCTGCTCCAAGGGCGAGCGGGGCTGGTGGGGGCCTGGCGTAGAGGTCCAGCCGGTCGTGGCGACCGAGGAGAACGATCCTGGGACCGAACGGCCGCGCCACAAGGACGGCCTGTGGACCCTGGCCGCCGACGAGGACGCCTGCACCGCCGCGGTCCCGATCGAGGGCGGCGGCGCGCTGATCCTCATCGCCGGCAACGGCGGTCGCGACATCATGGTCGCCGCCGGGGCCGCCACGACGTTCAAGCGCGGCCGCAAGGGCCGGTTCGAGGTCGAGGGCTACCGGTTGGACTTCAAGCCGATCTACGACGGCGACGACTACCTGCAGTTGGACCGGTTCCTGGGCAGCGACGGCTTTCTGGCCTTGCGCCGGGCCACCTCGCTCCGTCTGACGATCGATGGCCGCGAGGAGGTGAACGTCGCCCTTGAGGGCTCCGGCTTCCAGGACGTCTTCGCCTCCCTGCAGGCCTGCGCCCGCGGCGAGAAGGGCTGGTGGGGCGAGGGCGCGAAGCTGCCCTAGCCGGTCGGCGGCGCAGCTTGAGGGTCGGAAAGGTGGCAAGTGCGATGGGATTACGTCTGGCGATGCTCATGCTTACGGCCGCGCTGACCGCTGCCCCGGGCGACGCCTCCGCCGAACCTCGGATGAGCCGGCGCGGAGCCTGGTCATTCGAAGTCGCCGAGCAGAGCCGCTGCCTCGCGACCCTGTGCCTGCCTCAGGGCGGCCAGCTCATGCTGTTGGGCGAGGGTGGCGAGCTCGGCTTCGGAACCGCCGCCCGCGAACCGATCGTACCCGGCTCGCGTGGCCGCCTGCAGATGGACACCGGCGTCTTCGACTTCTCTCCGTCCTACGAGGGGGCGATCGTGTTCCTGGACGGCCACATGGACGCGGGGTCAGTGGCCGTGCTCCGCAAGGCGCGCCTCGTCCGCATCACCGTCAACGGCCGCGAGATCATGAGCGTCAGTGTGGCCGGCACAGGCCTTACCGATGTCGTTCCCGCCCTGCTCGAATGCTCGAAGGGCCGGCGTGGCTGGTGGGGCGAGGGTGCGTCCCGCCGAGCGGGTCCGCACCCCCGGCATTGTTCCGGCGCGCACCCTAGCCCAGCGCCAGCTCCAGGGCGGCCAGGATGGTCCCCCAGCCCTGGCGGGTCTGGGCTTTCCATTCGTCCAGCACGCCCTCGTGGGTGAGTGTCACTTCGCAGCCGCCGTCCACCGCCGCGACGTCCAGCGTCACCCGGGTCAGCCCCGGGTCGAACTGGGGCACGGCGAAGGTGAAGACCAGCCGGCGCGGCCGGTGGATCTCCAGGTATTCGCCGATGTGCTCCACCTCTCCCATGTCCGGCCGCCGGTCCACGAAGACGAAGCGGCCGCCGACCCGCGGATCGATCTCCGCCCGGATCATCTCGCCCGTCGGCGTGGCGAACAGGAACCGGCCGGCGATCCTGGGGTCCAGCCAGGCGTCGAACACCGTCTCCGGCGCGAAGGGGTAGCGATGGCAGACCTTCAGCTCACCCATCCGTCAGCACCTTCTCCAGCTCGCCTAGCCGCCAGGCCCACAGCTTCTTCTGCGCCGCGATCCAGTCGGCCGCCTCGTCGAGCGGCGCGGGGTCCAGGGCGAGGAAGTGCTCGCGTCCCTCGACCCGGCGACGGACCAGCTTCGCCCGCTCCAGCATCCGGATGTGCTTGGAGACCGAGTTCAGCGAGATCGCAAACGGCCGGGCCACGTCGGTGACCCGCGTTTCGCCCTCCGCCAGCCGGGCCAGGATCGCCCGCCGCGTCGGATCGGCCAGGGCGCTCAAGGTCGCATCCAACATATTCACCTCTAGGGGTGAATATCACCGCAAAGAAAAGGCCGGTCAACCCGGCCTCTTCCCGCTTGGGGGTCTAGCCGCCCCGCGCCCGCATGGCCGCCATGGCGGCCTCGAGCTCGGCAGCGGTGACCTTGCCGTCCTTGTTGGCGTCGACCGCGTCGAAGCGCTCGGCCGGGCGGCCGGCCTCGGTCCACTCGGCCTTGGAGATGGCGCCGTCGCCGTCCTTGTCCCACTGCTTCACCAGGTCGGCGGGGGCGGGCATCTGGGCCTGGGCCGCGCCGGCGCCGGCCAGCAGGGCGGCGGTCGCGGCCGCGAAAATGAACTTGCGCATCATCTAGGGTGTCTCTCCGAACTGGAGGGCGAGTGAGCGCTCCGATCTTTGCCCGTGTATTTCGGGAATGTGGCGAGATCAGTGCTTGCCGCGGTCGCGGCCGAAGTTCGGCTCGGCGCTTTCCTGGCCCATGGCGACGATCCCGCGCCGGATGTCGCGCGTCCGGCTGAACAGCTCGAACAGCTTGTCGCCCTCGCCCCAGCGGATGGCGCGGCTGAGCGCCTGCAGGTCCTCGGTGAACCGGCCCAGCACCTCCAGCACCGCGTCCTTGTTGGTCAGGAACACATCGCGCCACATGGTGGGGTCGGACGCGGCGATGCGGGTGAAGTCGCGGAAGCCGCCGGCCGAATACTTCATCACCTCGGCCTCGGCCACGCCCTCCAGGTCGGCGGCGGTGCCGACGATGTTGTAGGCGATCAGGTGGGGCAGGTGGCTGGTGATGGCCAGCACGAGGTCGTGGTGCTTGGCGTCCATCTCCTCGACCCGCGCGCCGAGCCCGGTCCAGAAGGCCGACAGCCGCGCCACCGCCTCGCGGTAGGGGGCGTCGTCGCGGGCCTGGGGGGTCAGGATCGTCCAGCGGTTCTGGAACAGCTCCGCGAAACCGGCGTCGGGGCCCGACTGCTCGGTGCCGGCGATCGGGTGGCCGGGTATCACGAAGGCGGCAGCCGGCAGGACGCGGGTCAGCGCCTCGGCCACATGCTCCTTCACCGAGCCCACGTCGGTGACTGTGGCGCCCGGCTTCAGGCCTGGCGCGGCGGCGCGGGCGGCCGTCTCCATGGACATCACCGGCACGGCGAACACGACCAGGTCGGCTTCGGCCACCGCCTCGGCGGGGTTCTCGAACACCGCGTCGGCCAGCTTCAGCTCGACGATCCGCGCCCGCGCCTCGGGCGAGGCCTCGGCGACCACGATCCGGCCCGCCACGCCCGCCTCGCGCGCCGCGCGGACCACCGAGGATCCGATAAGGCCGCAGCCGATCACGGCCATCGTCGCGTACACAGGCTCGCCCATCGATCAGGCCTTCATGAACTCGGCCAGGGCGTCGACCGCGGCGCGGTTGTGCTCTTCCAGGCCGATGGTGATCCGCAGGTGGTCCGGCAGCCCGTAGTTCAGGACCCGGCGGGTCAGCAGGCCTCTGGCGCTCAGGAAGTCGTCCGCCGCAGCCGCCGTCTTGCCCGTCTTGGGGAAGCCCACCAGCACGAAGTTCGTCGCCGAGGGGCCGACGACCTCCAGCCCCAGGCCGCCCAGTTGTTGGGTCAGCCACGGCCGCCACTGCTCCACATGAGCGATGGAGCGGGCCTGGAAGTCCTCGTCCGCCAGGGCCGCCACGGCCGCGCGCTGGCCGGCGATGGAGGTGTTGAAGGGCAGGCGGATGCGGTCGACGGCGGCGGCGATCTCGGGCGGCGCGTAGCCCCAACCCACTCGCAACGCGGCTAGCCCATGCAGCTTGGAGAAGGTGTGGGTGACCACGACGTTGTCCGTGCCGCGAGCGAAATCGAGGCCGTCCTGGAAGGCCGGGTCCGTGGCGAATTCGCTGTAGGCGCCGTCCAACACCAGCACCACGCTAGGCGGCAGGGCCGCGTGCAGGCGCAGCACCTCGGAGAACGGGATCCAGGTGCCGGTCGGGTTGCCCGGGTTGGCCAGGAACATCAGCCGCGTGCGGTCGTCGACCACCTTCAGCATCTCGTCGACGTCGATACGGTAGCCGGGCTCCTTGGCGGTCTTCACCTGCGCCTGGCACGCGTGGGCGCCGATGGCGAAGGCGGCGAAGGCGTATTCGCCCTGCACGATGTTGTCGCCGGGCTCCAGGAACACCTGGTTCAGCAGGGCGAACACCTCGTCGGAGCCGCAGCCGAAGATCAGCCGGTCGGGCTCCAGCCGAAACCGCTGGGCGATGGCGTCGCGCAGGATGCTGGTCCGGCTGTCCGGATACATCTGCAGCTCGTCCATGGCGCCCGCGAAGGCTTCGCGCGCCTTGGGGCTGGACCCCAGGATGTTCTCGTTGGCCGAGAGCTTGACCGGGTGCTCGATCCCCTCCGCCTTGGCCTTGCCGGGCACATAGGCGTGGATGTCCATGATCCCCGGCTTGGGAACGGGCTTGGCCGCCTTGGCGCGGTCGAGGGGTTCTGCGGTGTCGGGCATGGGATTTGGGGGTCGGGACTTGGCCGGTCGGCCGGAGCGCCCTCTTACACGTCCAGGGGGGCCGGCGCAGCCCCGATCACGCCGGTAAGCCGGCCCGGCGCGCGGGCGAGGCGCTCATCCTCGCGCTGGTAGAACCCGGCCAGCACGAACAGCTTCAGGCCGCCCGCGTCGGCCAGGAGGTCGGCGGCCACGCCGTCACGGCTCAGCGCGTCTTCGATGGCGGCGGCCGGCCCGGGCGCGTCGGTGACCCAGAAGGTCCGGTCGTCGCCGGTGGGCTCGACGTCCACGGCGGCCACCGCCAGGGCGGCCATCGGACCCCAGGCGGCGAGGCAGGGCAGGGCGGCGAACACCTGGAGCTGGGGCTCGGCCAGCAGGCGGCCCCACCAGGCGCTGTCGGGGCTGAGCGCGCAGATCGCCACGCCGCCCGGCGTGCGCGCCTGGGCCAGCGCATCCTCGGCCTTGGCGACCTGGCGCAGCGGGGGGGCGGCGCCGAAGCGGTGGCGGGCCAGCTCGACGGCGCGGCCGGGATCCTTGGCGCCCCAGACGGTCAGGTGGAACGGCCCCTGGACCGAGAGGCTGTCGCCGATCATCTCGCGCCAGATGCGGACGACCAGACTGGGACTGGCGGCGGCGCGTTCGGCGGCGATCAGGCGGCGCAGGATGGCCGCCTCGCGGGCGGGGCGCAGGGCGAACTTGTCGCCGTCGCCGGCCGCCTGCTTGGCGGCGGCCACGACGCGGGCCAGCGAGGCGCGCTCGTCGACGAGGCGCAGCAGCTCGGTGTCGAGCGCGTCGATGCGCTGACGCACCGCGTCCAGCGACGGCGCCGCGCCCGTCTTCGCCTTCGACATGAAACTCCCCCAAAACAGGAGCCCGCGACCTAAGGGATTGCGGCGGGGGGCGCAATAGGCCGCTCCGACGCAAGAAAGTTGCAGATGAAACCGTAGCTTACGCCGGTCCGGCGTTACGCTCCGTTACGCCGCCGCGGCGCTGCGTTCCGGGTCCAGCGCCTGTTGCAGGGCCGCGAGCAGCTGCTCGGGCTTCATCGGCTTCTCGACCACGCCGTTCATGCCGGCCGCGAGATAGGCTTCGGCGTCGTCGGGGTCGGCGTTGGCGGTGAGCGCGATGATCGGCACGACGCCAATCGGGCCCGGGATGGCGCGGATCGCGCGCGTGGCGGCGATGCCGTCCATGCGCGGCATCTTGATGTCCATCAGGATCAGATCGAACCGGCCGGTGCGGGCGGCCTCCACGGCCTCCTCGCCGTCCTCGGCGGACTCGCTGGTGCAGTCGAACATCTCGACCAGCGACTGGGCGACCATCCGGTTGGTGGCGTTGTCGTCGACCACCAGGATGTGGGCGGCGCGGCCGGTGTCCTCGGACGGCTCTTCGACCGCCTCCGGGATCGAGGCCAGGTGGATCTCGAACGTCGCGGTGTCGGAGGCGCCGGCGTTGGCTTCCTTGCGGAGCTGGCCGTCCATGCCCTTGAGCAGGCGGCGCGCCAGCATGGCGCCCAGGGCGACCTCGAGGCCAAGGCGCTCTTCGATGGCGCGGATGCGGGCCTCGGCGTCCTGCTCGTCCCAACCGGAATCGCGCGGGCCGCGGACCCGGCCTTCCAGCCGGACCCCCTCCGGGCCGCAGTGGGCGAAGAGGCCGGCCTCGACGGCGCCGCGGGCCTGGGCGCCCACCGCTTCGCCGATGAAGCCGTCGAAGATCTGCAGCAGGCGCTTACGGTCGGTCATGGCCGCCGCCTCGGGATCGCCGTCGTAGGAGACCAGCAGCGTCACGCCCGCGGCGGCGGCGCGCGGCTGCCAGCTGGCCTCGATATCGTCCATCAGCTCGCGCAGGCGGACCGGCTGCAGGTTGAGCTGCAGGTCGTCCGAAGAGGACACGTTCTTGAGGTCGAGCGCGGTGTCCAGCATGCGGCGCACGCTGTCGGCGGCTTCGGCCACGCTGGCCACGCAGGCCTCGCCGTCAGCGGTGAGCCGCTGGCGGGTCAGTTGCGCGGTCAGGGCCAGCATCCCGTCCATTTGCTGGCGGATGTCGGCCGTCACGCGATCAAAAAAGAACTCGGGCAGGGACATGTGCCGCCAGGGGAGGACGAACTTTGGATACCCATTCTGTGCGGCGAGCGCTTGCGTAGAGGTTAAATCCCGGACAGCCGCCGCGCGAATCTCGCGCCGAGCGTCAAAAAGAAGCGGCGCCGCGCCGCCGTTCTCCCAAAAAGAAAGGGCGGCGGACCTTTCGGTCCGCCGCCCTGCAAGTCGGCGCTTCAGGGAGGAAGAGCGCCTTATCTAGAAGCGGTACTGCAGCTCCACGCCGTAGGTGCGGGGCTGGATCAGGCCGCGCGTGATCGCCGTGCGGGTTTGGACGATGGACGTCGTGCCGGGGTTGGGGCTGTCGAAGATCGCCGTCGGCGTCGTCGAGCCGTTCGAGGTGAAGCCGTTCTGGTCGAAGACGTTCTTCACGTAGCCGATCAGGGTGTAGCGGTCGTCGGCGTCGTTCCACAGGACGCGGAAGTCGGTGACGTCGTAGGCCTTCACCTTGTTCGCGGCGCTCTTGAACGGCTGGTAGAACGTCTCGTCCGTCCAGGTGTAGGTCGCCGACAGGATCAGCGAGCCCGGTTCGAAGTCGAACGTGTAGTTGGCGTTGCCGGCGAACTTGTGCTCCGGCGACTGGTAGATCCGCGAGCCTTCCAGGGTCTGGAACGCCAGGCGGGTGCCGTTGGAGACCACGACGCCGCCCGAGGGGGTCGCCTTGGGGTCCAAGGCGCCCGGGTCCGCCGGGTCATAGAAGCAGCAGCCCTTGGTGATCTTGGTGTGCAGGTAGCCGTAGCTGGCCGACAGATCGAGGTTGTTGATCGGCCGCCAGATGGCTTCCAGCTCCAGGCCATAGGCCTCGGCGTCGACGTTGACGAAGTTGTTGGCCGACGCCGTGCCCGCCGCGTTCAGCTGCGACAGGTTGAGCTGCAGGTCCTTGTAATCGTTATAGAAGGCCGCCGCGTTGATCTGGAAGCGCCGCGCGATGGTCTTCTTCAGGCCGATCTCGAAGGCGTCCACCTGCTCCTGATCCGCCTCCGGATCGGGGGCCAGCGTGCCCAGCAGGAAGCCGCCCGACTTGTAGCCGCGGCTGTACTTCGCATAGCCGAGGGTGTCGGTGTCCGGCGTCCAGTCCAGGTTCAGCACGCCGGTGACGGCGTCCCAGCTGTTCTTGAGCGAGCGGAAGTTCTGCACGCCCGGCGTGGTCGGATCCATGTCGCTGGAGACGTCGAACGCCAGCGCGCCGCCTGCGATCGCCGGCGACTGGATGATCAGGCGCTGGAACTCGTCGCCTTCCTTCTTGTCCTTCGTGTAGCGGATGCCCGCGGTCACGGCGAACTGCTCGCTCAGCTGATAGGTGCCCTGGCCGAACACCGCGAAGGCCTTCGACGTCAGAGTCGCCTGGTTGTCGGCGTAGTTGCGCAGCGGGTTGGGCGCCGCGGGCGTCCCGGCCAGGGTGAACGGATTGGCCAGCGAGGCCTGGTTCGGGTTCCCGAGCTGGATCCGCTGGCGGTATTCCTCGCGGTACTGGTAGGCGCCGAGGATCCAGCGGAACGGACCGTCGCCGTTGGAGGTGAGGTTCACCTCGTTCGAGAAGTAGCGCTTCTTCTCGTTGAAATCGGTCGTCTGGGTCGGGAAGTAGAGCTGGCCGGCCAGGATGCCGGGGATGCCCGCCGTGCGGCTGGTGCCGTCGTTGTCGCCGCCGGTCTGGTAGTTGTACTGCTGGAAGCCCCCGATGTACTTCAGCGAGGCGAAGCCCAGGTCGTAGCTGACCGAGGTGGTCAGCACATGGTTGCCGCGCAGCTGGCCGTAGCCGTCGGTGTTGGTGTTCTGGACGTAGGGGTCCGTGACGCCCGGGTTCGCCGTCGCATAGCCGAACTGCGGGTTCACCTGCAGCTGGCCGATCAGGCCGAACACGCGGGTGGTGTCGTAGGGCGTCACCAGGTTGGACAGGCGGTCGCCGACGCCCAGGGTGTCATCCCAGCTCGAGCGGTTGTAGCGGGCGAAGATCGACAGCTTCTCGGTGGGCTCGGCCTCGACCTGGAATTCGAAGTAGGTGCGCTTGATCTTGGCGCCTTCGTTGGCCGTGCCGATGTTCTTGATGAAGCCGTCGCGCTGGTGGTCCTGGCTGCCGCCGACCTTGAAGCGCAGGTTGTCGGCCACCGGCAGGGAGACCACGCCTTCGATCTTGGTGCGGTCGTAGTTGCCGTAGCCGAGGCGAATCTCGCCGCCGAATTCCTGCGCCGGGCGCTTGGAGATCTGGTTGATCGCGCCGCCGATGGCGTTGCGGCCGTACAGGGTGCCCTGCGGGCCGCGCAGGATTTCGGTCCGCTCGATGAACAGGGCGGTCTTGAACAGCTCCGACGACGAGGCCGAGTAGAAGCCGTCCGAGTAGGACGCCACGCCCGGGTCGTTGCCGATGTAGAAGGTGTTGCGGCCGGCGCCGCGCAGGCTGACCCGGTCGGTGCCGGAATAGTTCATGCCCGGCGTGAAGTTCACGAAGTCCTGGATGCCGGTGATGCCGGCGATGTCGCGGCGTTCCGAGGTGAAGGCCGACACGGCCACCGGCACGTCCTGCAGCGACTGTTCGCGCTTTTCGGCGGTGACCACCAGCTCTTCCAGGGTCGCGCCGTCGTCGGCGGCCTGGGCCAGGGCGGGTTGGGCGAAGGCGGCCAGGGCGGCGAACGAGGCGCCGGCGGCCAGGAATGCGCGCAGGGGCGCGGTTTTGCGAGACATGAGGTCCTCCCGAGGCGCGGGCGGGCATGCCGACCGGTCTCGTGTTTTGCATATTGTTGGATCGGACACGGGGAGGCGTCCGGGGCGCGGACCCTCAATGCGTCCTGCGCGCGCCGTCAACTGTACAGCGGTAACTTACGCCGTTACGGCGCGCCTTTTGGGCAAGTGTGGCGAAAAGACCGCATTTTCGAATTATACGTACAAAATCGAACGCCGGTCACCGAACCGTTGTGTAGTTAGGGATTGGTGAACGAAGGCGACCTGCTGATCGCGTACCGTTCTGTCAAAAATCCGAAAGAGCTAGACCTCCGTCGCCCGGAATATGCGCCGTCCGGCGGCGACCGGAGCGCAGAACGGATCCAGGCAGCACGCGGCCCGCCCGGACTCCACATAGGCCGCATCGTGCCACCACAAGCTGGCGCCCGCCGTCCGTCGCGCAGCCTGGACCGGCGTCGACTGGGACGCCTTCATGCCGGCGAACGGACCCAGGATCGTGGACACGTCCAGCACCTCGCCGTTCTTGATCACGTAGCGGACCGCCGCTGCGTCCTCGATCCGCTCGAGCGGCTCGCCGTCCGCCACCACCAGGTCGGCCAGCATGCCGGGGGCGATCACGCCCAGCGGCTGGTCCAGGAACTCGCCCGCGTAGCGCGTGGCGGTGGTCAGCGCCTCGAAGGGGGTCATGCCGAACCTCACCATGGCCCGCAGGTTCATGTGCAGGCTCACCCCATTGAAGTCGATCGGCGAGTCCGTGCCGGTCACCACCCGGCCCCCGCCCGCCAGGATGGCCCGCAGGTGGGCGACATTGGCCGCGAGCGCCGCCAGCGGGACCGCGTTGTCGCCGGCCGCCGCCTGCGCGGCCCGGGCCTGGAGCCGGGCGTATTCCCACGGCGGATAGAGCGCCTTGGTCCGCGGGTCGTCCACCAGCGAGCGGTCCGAGCCATACAGCGCCGAGGCGGTGAACAGGGTCGGCGTCCGCCGCGCGCCGCTGGCCGCGAACAGGGCGGTCACGTCCTGGTAGCTGACCCCCAGCTGGCTGACCGTGCGCGAATAGCCGGTGCGGCTGGTGGCGCCCACGTGCTCCATGCCGTCGACGCCGAAGGCCAGCGCCGGATAGTGGTAGTGCGAGGTCACCGGGATACCCTGGCCGTGGGCCCAGGCGGTGATGTCGCGCTGGGCCTGCAGCGGCTGGCGGACATAGGACTTCAGGAGGTCGTAGCTGAGGGCCTTGGCGCGGCTGAGCTCCAGCGCCATCTGGCCCGGCTCGGTCACCGGCCGCATGAAGTTGTAGTAGATCCGCGAACCGTCGATCGCCTCGCCGGTGGAGAAATAGCGTGGGCCGACCCGGGCGCCGGCGTCGATCGCCTCGCGATCCTCCACCATGTGGTAGCAGGGCGAGCCGGGCGAGCGGGTGGTGGTGACGCCCAGCGACAGCCACAGCCGACCCTCGCGGTCGCCATAGCCATAGCCCTGCATCTGCCGGTGCGCGTGCATCTCCACGAGGCCGGGGATCACGGTGGCGCCGCCGGCGTCCACCACCCGCGCGTCGCCCGTGGCCGAGCCCGCCGGAACCAGGTCGGCGATGCGGTTGCCCACCACGACGATGTCCACGTCCTTGCGAACCTCGGGCGTCAGGCCCTGCCAGACCCGCGCCGCGCGGACCACGACCCGGCTCTTCGGCTTCGCGGTCGCCCAGGTGATCCCGTGCGGCACGGTGACAGGCGTCCCGCCCGCCGCGGCGACCATGCGCAATTCGCCGTTGCAGAGGTAGAGGAGCTTCGAGCTGTCGCCGCTCCAGGTCGGCGCGTCGGTGACCTCGTCGTTGAGCGCCCGGGGCGGGCCGGTCATCCGGCCCTTGGCGTCCACGGGGGCCGCCCACAGCCGGCTCGCGAAGACGAAGGCCAGGCGGCTGCCGTCGGGAGACCAGACGGGGCCGTCGTCGCCCCGGGTGCCGATCGATTTGTGGGGGAAGACCGGCTGGTAGGCCGCCGCTCCCGTGGCCACATCGACCGTCAGGATCTCGCTCAGGCCCTCGCGGAAGCGCGCCGAGTAGGGCTTGAAGGCGGCCAGCGCCAGGGTCTTGCCGTCCGGGCTCCAGGTGGGCTTGCCCGGCTCCCAGATCGCGCCGAACACCTGGGCGATCTTGCCGGTAGCGACCTCCACGGTGTGCAGCGAGCCCAACTGGTCGAGGAAAGCGATGGTCTTGCCGTCCCGCGACCAGGCCGCCGACAGCGCGGCGTCCTTGTGCCGGGTCAGGTTCCGCTCGGCGCCGGTGGCCATGTCGCGCAGCCAGATGTCCAGCGTGCCGCCTCGGTCGGTGGAATAGGCCAGGGTCCTGCCATCCGGCGACCAGGCGGGGTCGCAGACCCAGAAGCCGTCGTGCACGATCCGCGTCGCCTTGCCGCCCAGGGGCAGTAGCCACAGCGCGTTGAGCGCGCGGAACACCACCTGCCGGCCGTCCGGCGAGAGCGCGGGGCTGCCGATCCCCACCACGGGCTTTGGGCCCACGCCGTCATAGTCGCGCTGGCGCTTGCGATAGCTGGGCCGCGCCACGGGAACCGTGACCTGGAAGGGGATGTCGGTGACCGCGTCCGCGGGCGTCCGGCGCCGGATCCTGCCGTCCGCCGCATAGACCAAGTCCCCGTCCGGAAGCCAGGCCGGCCGGAAGGGGAACACATCCTCGCCGCTGACCAGCACGCCTGCCGGCCCGTGGAGTCCGACCCGGCCGTTGACCATGGCCTGGTAGGCGATGCCCGAGCCGTCCGGCGTGAAGGCGGGGCTGTGCAGTTCCGCGGGGCTCAGGCGGTCGGCCGAGGCCTTGATGCTGGGGCCTGCCGTGCGCACGCCCGCGGCGTCGACGATCTCCACCCGGGCGCGATCCACCGCGAAGGCGATGCGCTTGCCGTCCGGCGACCACGCCGGCTCGCATGCCTGGCCTTCGGCCGTGGCCCACAGCGTCACCGCCCCTGTGGCCAGGTCCAGGACATGGATCGCATACGACCCCGTGCGGTCCGACGCGAAGGCCACGCGCTTGCCGTCCGGCGCGAAGCGCGGCTCACGGCAGTCGAACGGTCCCCGGGTGTGCTGGGTCAGCCCCGTCCCGTCGGCGTTCACCGTCCAGATCTGGAAGGTCCCGTCGCGATAGGACTGGAAGACCAGCCGCCGGCTGTCCGGCGACCAGTCCGGCTGCGCCCCGTCGGTGAGGTCGTCGGTGAGCCGGCGAGCCGCCCCGCCTGCGATCGGAAGGGTCCAGATCACCCCGAAGAGGTCGAAGGCCAGGGTCTTGCCGTCCGGAGACGCCGAGACCGCGATGTTGGTGCCCTCGGTGATCGTGACCTGGTGAGGCGACTCCACGCCCCCAGCCTTCTGCGCCGCGCGGGCGGGCGCGGCCAGGGACGTGGCGGCGATCCCGGCGCCGCCCAGCGAGAGCACGCGGCGGCGGTCGACCCCTTGGCGAGGCGGCTTACGCATCGGTCACTCTCCCCGGCTCAGAACGTCACCGCGACCTTGGCATAGTAGAAGCCGCCGGCGATCCCGAAGGGGGAGAACTGGTTGAAGTAGCTGAAGGGCCCGGTCGCCGCCCCGCGGTTCGCAGGCTGCACGATATCGGGCAGCACGTCGGTCAGGTTATTGGCGCCGATGGAGACGCGGATGTCGTCGGTGACGTTGTAGGCGACGTCCAGGTCGACGATGCCGGTGGGCGAGACCGTCTCGTCCAGGTTGGGGTTCACCGAGTTGCGCTGGATCACCTTGCCGTAGCGCGTCACCCGCAGGTTCACGGCGAACTTGTCGATCGTCCACTCGGCCGACGCGATCTGCTTGTTGCGCGGCGTGCCGACCGTGAAGTTGCCGATCTGGCCGCGGCCCACCAGCACCAGCCCGGCCGCGGCCAGGGTCGGCGGCGGCGGGGTGATGCGGTCGAACTTGGTCTTGTTGAAGTTGGCCGAGAGCGTCCACTTGACCGACCCGTAGGCGCCGAAATCCGTGCGGTAGTCCACGACCGCGTCCAGGCCCCGCGTCGTCGTGTCGGCGGCGTTGGCGTAGTAGAACGCCGCCTGACCGCCGGGCAGTCCCGCGCCGATCAGCGCCGCGCTGACGGCGGCGTTGGGACCCAACTGCTCGCTCTGCAGGATGCGGTTCTTGATCTCGATCTCGTACACGTCGACGGTCGCGCTCAGGCCCGGCAGGGGCTGCATCACCAGGCCGGCCGAGTAGCTGGTCGATTTCTCGGGCTCCAGTGGCTTGGCGCCCAGGGCGATCGCGGCGGGGTTGTTGGTCGGCAGGATCTGCGACGGGCCGAGCTGGGCCGGCCGGCCGGGCAGGGCGACGTTGATCGTGCTGGCCGAGCCGTAGTGCTGCTGCTGCAGCGACGGCGCCCGGAAGCCGGTCGAGGCGGTGGCGCGGATCGCATAGCCCTCGATGGGCTCCCAGCGCAGCGACGCCTTGCCGGTCTCGGCGGTGCCGAAGTCGGAATAGTCCTCGTAGCGGCCGGCCAGCGAGATCTCGAAGGTGTCGGTCAGCGCCTGCTCGATGTTGAGATAGAGGCTCTTGTTGTTGCGCTTGAAGGTCCCGGCCGTGGTCGGCGGGAAGCCCGAGACCCCGTTGGCGCCCCCGGCCACGGCGGCCAGGTTGGTCGCCAGCGGGTGCCCGGCGGGATAGCGGAACGGGCCGGTGTCGTAGGACTCGGGCTGGCCTGCAGTGATGGTGAACTCGCTCTCGCGGTACTCCGCCCCGGCGGCCACGAACATCGGCCTAGCCAGACCGACGTCGAACTCGCGGCTGATGTCGAAGTTGCTGGTCCACTCCTTGAAGGTGAGGGTCCCCAGGTAGAAGTAGGTCGGCGACGCGGGTCCGTACGAGGCGTTGAGCGAGTTCTCGTAGTAGCCGACCTTGTTGCGCGCGAGCGACGAGGAGAGGTCCCAGTCGAAGCCCAGGAGGCCCGAGCCCTTGACCCCCAGCGCGGCCTGGTAGTCGCGGTCCTTGAGGAACAGGCGGGGCGAATAGCCGTCCGGATAGACGGTGGCGTTGTTGTTGAAGGCGCTGGGCGCCCGGAAGGTCAGCCAGGCCGCCGAATTGCGGCTAGACACGGTGCCGAAGCTGTAGACCTTGACCTCCGGCGTCACCTCCCAGGCGCCGTTGTAGCCCAGCGAATAGAGCTGAGAGGCCGGCGCCCCGGGGTGCGAGACGTGGCGGTCGATCGTCTGCTCGCGCGGGTCCGGCACGCCGGGCGCGACGGGGAAGTAGAGGTTGGCGGTTGCCGGCGTGTACTTGCCGCGGTCGACCAGGTTGGTGGTCCGCGCGTCGAGGGTGAGGTTGATAAACGCCGTCTCGCCCAGGCCCAGACCGTAGTTCAGCGAGCCCTGCAGAGTCTCGCCGTCGCCTTGCAGCGTCGTGCCCGCCAGCGCCGTGAACGATCCACCCTCGGCCTCGTCCTTGAGGATGATGTTGATCACCCCCGCCAGGGCGTCCGACCCATACTGGGCCGAGGCGCCGTCGCGCAGCACCTCGATCCGCTGGATCGCCGAGGACGGGATCAGGTCCAGGTCCGGCGGCGATTGGCCCGCTTGGGTCGTGCCGTTCACGAACAGGATGGCGGTGTTGTGCCGGCGCTTGCCGTTCACCAGAACCAGCGTCTGGTCGCTGGCCAGCCCACGCAGGGACACCGTCTTGACGGCGAAGCTGGCGCCCGCGCCGGAGTTCGAGGTGTTGGCCGACGGCACCAGGGTGGAGATCAGGTCGCGCGTGGATTGCTTGCCGCTCTTCTCCAGGATCTCGGCGGTGAGCACGTCGATCGGCGCCAGGCTGGTGGTCACCGTGCGTGCGGTGGACCGCGTGCCCGTGACGATCAACTCGTCGATCACCTGGGGCGCGGCGCCTTCCGCCTCGCCCTCCGCCGCGCCCGCGGCGCCGGCCAACGCCACGGCGAGGCCCGAAATGCCCGCCAGCAGCCACGCTTTCTGAAATCCCCGCATTGAGCCCCCGCTCCAACAGCCAATTGGCCCTCTCGCGGACGCTTCCCCCTGCGGTCCTCAGGTCGATGTCCGGGCCGTTTCTTGTGGCGATCTGACGTGGGCGTTCGCGTCGGGGCAATGGTCGGGTTGTCGCAAGTCTAAACTCGGAAAATATGCCGAAGACTCGCGCATTGGATCGATCTTATGGGGCAATTTATAATCATATATGGGGCGTATGCCGTCTTAGTCTGCGAATTTCCCACTTTTATACATGAGATACATTTTGACGACAGTGTCGAATTCAGAAGATGCGGTGATATGCGGCCGGTGACGGCTCGATTGCGATTGCGCGCATGAAAATGGGGCGGCGGATCGCTCCGCCGCCCCAAAGGCTTCCCTGGAAGGGCTGGGTGCTACCAGCGCTTGGTGACCGAGACGCCGTAGGTGCGCGGCTCGGTGTAGAAGGCGTTCCGGTACAGGCCGGAGCTGTCGTCCGTCAGGTAGAAGTCGGTGATCGCCTTCTCGTTGGTGGCGTTCTTCATGAAGGCGGCCAGCTCGACGCCCAGGTCGGAGTTGTTGACCGTGAGGGTGAGGTTGACGTTGTCCCAGGCTTTGATGCGGTCCGGAACGCTGTTGTAGATCCGGGCGTACGTCTTGGTCTGGTGGTAGTAATCGCCGCGCAGCGTGGCGTCCCAGTCGCCGAAGGTCCAGGTGTACTGGGCCCCGAGCGAGATGGTCCAATGCGGCGCGTTGGGCAGGCTGTTGCCGTCGAGGTCGACGGTCACACCTTCCGAGACCAGGCCGCCGAAGGCGTTGGTGCCCGCGGCGATGGCGCCCGTCCCGTTGATGTTCGTCCCCGCGCCCGCGGCCGAGGCCAGGGTGCAGACGCCGAGCAGGTTGAACGGGTTGGGCGTGAAGCCGGGGACCTGGCCGTTGGAGATGGCCAGGGCCGTCGCGGCGGCCGCTGTGGAGACCACGCAGTTCGAAGCCGCGCTCGACTTGACCAGCGTCAGGCCCGGATTGCTCTGGGTCCGATTGAAGGTGTCGATCGAGGTGGCGTTCTTGATCTTGGTGTCGAGGTAGCCGATGGCGGCGTTGAAGCGCAGGCCCTGCACCGGCTGCCAGATCGACTCGAACTCGGCGCCCATGACCTCGGCGTCGATGTTCTCGTTGGTCGAGGCCCGGTTGATGATCTTCGAGACCTGGTAGCCCTTATAGTCATAGTAGAACCCGGTCAGGTTCATCTGCAGGGTGCCGTCCAACAGGGTGTTCTTGGCTCCGATCTCGTAGGAGTTGATGAACTCCGGCCGGAACGTGGCCGGGGTCGGAACCACGCCGATGCCGGGGCTGGGCGGGGTGTTCAGGCCGCCGGCCTTGTAGCCGCGCGAGTAGAAGGCATAGACCAGGGTCTCGTTGGTGAAGCCGAGATCGGGCTTCCAGTCGAAGCCGAAGCGGCCGGTGGGCTCCTTGAACTTCGTCTTCAGGATCGCCGGAGCGCCAGGGAGCGGGCCGCCAATGCCGGAGCCGGGCGTTCCGAGAACCACGGAGTGGTTTTCGACTTCCTTGCTGTCGACCGTGTAGCGCAGGCCGAGCGTCCATTTGAAGTTGTCGGACATCTGCCAGTAGAGTTCACCGAACGCCGCATAGGACGTCAGGTCGTAGGGACCGTAGCTGTCATAGTAGTTGTGGCCGCTGCGGTTCGGATCGGCGTTGGGATCGATCGCCACGCAGGTCGGACCGCTGGTGCAGTTGGCGTTGCCGGTGTTGAGCAGATTGTTGATCTGGTAGTAGCCGGTGCCCGTGTTGAACATCACGTAGTAGTCGCCGGTGGCCTGGAACCGCGAGAAGATGCCACCGATGTTGTAGTTGAACGGCCCGTCGAAGTTCGACTGGAACCGGACCTCGTGGCTCCACTGGGTGGTGTAGCCCGAGGAGATGTCGCTGGTGGTGAAGCGGTTGGACGACCCGTTCTGCGGATCGTTGATCGCGCCGCCCGGGAACAGCAGGCCGTAGACCGCGCCGTAGCCGCCGGGGATCGGGGCGCCGGCGAAGGCGTTCACCGGGTTCGGCGTGGTGTTGAAGTTCGAGCTGGGCGTGTACCGGTTGTAGTCCTGCCGCGTGTAGAGCTTGGAGACCGTGTAGGCGGTCAGCCAGTTCAGGGTCACGTTCTCGGTGACGTCGAAGGCCGCGTTGAACTCGTAGATGTCGGTCTTGGCCTTGTAGATCGGATCGAAGCTCGACTCGATGTCCCGGATGTCCGAGGTCTGCATCTTGCCGGCGTAGGCGTCGCCGGTCTGGAAGCCGCCCAGGGCGCCGAACAGGCCGCCGAGCGTCGCCTGGGAGTTCACCGTGCCCAGGGCGTTCGCCGAGTAGAGCGAGGTGGGCAGGCAGCCCTGGCTGAACAGGCCCCGCTGAATCTGGCCGATCAGGCCGCCAGCAGCGTTGGAGAAGGGCAGACCGCCGACATTGGCCGGGCCGGTGTCCTTGGTGCAGAACTGCTTGCCGATCCGCGAGCGGTTGTCGTTCTCCTCGAAGTGGTCCCACATCGCCCAGGCGCGGAAGCGGTCGGTTGGGTTGAAGGCCAGGGTGGCCCGCACGCCGTAGAGGTCGCGGTCGTCGGCGTCGTTGCCGGTGACGATGTTCTCACCGAAACCGTCGCGCTTCAGGTAGGAGCCGGCCAGTCGCAGGGCGAACTGCTCGCCCAGCGGCAGGTTGACCATCCCGCGCGCCTTCATGGTGTTGTAGTTGCCGTATTCGGCCCGGATGTTGCCCTCGAAAACGTCGGTGGGCTTGGCGGTCAGCAGGTTGACCACGCCGCCGGTGGCGTTCCGGCCGTAGAGCGTGCCCTGCGGACCGCGCAGCACTTCGACGCGCTCCACGTCGTAGAACTCGGTCTCGAACAGGTTGTTGGCGATCAGCGGGGCGTTGTTCAGGTGGATGCCGGTGCCGGCGTCGCCCGAACCGGCCACCAGCTTGGAGCCGATGCCGCGAATCTGGAAGTTGTAGCCGGTGAAGTTCCCCTTGGAGAAGTTCACGTTCGGCACGGCCAGCACCAGGTTCGGGCCGCCGTCGATCTTGGATTTCTCGAGCGCGTTCTGGTCGAAGGCCGAAACGGCGA